>Ga0307488_10005087_pt1 | contig 10891 bp, 9 predicted proteins | sample SB02metaG_FD_202248 | JGI IMG/M metagenome (GOLD analysis project Ga0307488, IMG submission 202248) | Sea-ice brine microbial communities from Beaufort Sea near Barrow, Alaska, United States - SB 0.2 | ecosystem: Environmental > Aquatic > Marine > Coastal | place: USA: Alaska | collected 2017-05-06
AACAACTCCATCAGAGGATTCAATGAACAAAGTGTTTTTGTTAAGGACTATGTTATTCAAAATATAGAATATCGATATTTAGTGTCTAAAGACGCTTTCCTCTATTCAATTACAGACCTTGCTTTGGCGGCAACACAGAATAACACTAAAAAACTCATAGGTATTGGAATTGGTTATTTATTTCATACCAATACCTCTCAAATTAACATATCCACTGCCATTGGAACCGATAGTAAAAATCCAATAAATATTAAAAATACGCAGTTCCTTGTAGATTGGATACACTTTTTTTAGACTACTTTGTACCTTTTTTTTGCTTATGCAGGAGGGAACGCTACTATTTAGAATATTTAACTAAAAAAAAATGCTTAGCTATCTTCTTGCCTATAAGGTCTACTCATGTATTTAATTCTTAAAGCAAATAATACTTATTTACATTCGTATTCTTTTGTAAAAACCAATTTAGTGCTCTTTGGGCGAAAAAGTAAATCTTCACACAATTTTTAAAGAAAAAAACCAAAGTATTCTTATTTTAATAAATCTAAAACTTAGGAGTTGGAATTTGCCATTAAAATACCAAATATTAAGATATCTTATGAATTCCTCAAAATTATTTCATAAATATTTTGTTTTGTTAAGAAATTATTAACATCTTTGACAGAATTAATTCAAACAAAAAAACAATGAAAACAAATTTTAAAGGAATTTTAACGTTTTTACTGGCGTTTATTGTGCAAATGACCTTTGCACAAAAGAAAACTGTTTCTGGGACGGTGTCCGACGATTCAGGTACGCTACCAGGTGTTAGCGTCGTAGTTAAAGGCACTAGTACAGGAACACAAACTGATTTTGACGGAAAATACACTATTAAAGCGGAACAAGGAGATGTTTTGAGTTTTAGCTATATGGGGTATAAAACTACCAAAAAAACCGTATCTATTTCACAAATTATTAATGTAGCTCTAGAAGAAGATGCCAGTGTTCTGGATGAAATTATTGTTACTGCTCAAGGGATTCAAAAATCTAAAAAAGCATTAGGTTACTCTGTCTCTTCTATAAAAGCAGCTGAGATAGAAGGGAAACCTGCTGTTGATATTGCGCAAGCCTTAAACGGTAAGGTTGCTGGTGTAGAGATTCTTAGTGGAGGTTCTACCGCCGGTGCGGGTGCCAATATTACCATTAGAGGGTACTCTTCAATAACAGGTTCTAACCAACCTTTAATTGTTGTAGATGGTATTCCTATTAGTTCTGCTTCAAACAATCGAAATGGCTTTAACTCAGCAAATGGTGCTTCTTCAGGAAGTAGATTATCTGATATCGATCAAAACAACATTAAAAATATTGAAATCTTAAAAGGATTAAGTGCAACCGTGTTATATGGTGAAGAAGGAAGGAATGGAGTTATTCTAGTTACAACTAAAACAGGAACCTCTTCTAATAGAAAAAATAAAAAAATGAGCGTTTCGGTAACTTCATCTTTATTTTTCTCTGAAATTACGGGCTTACCAGAATGGCAAAATACTTTTGGTAATGGATGGCAAGGTTCTGCATCGAAAGCTTTTAGCAACTGGGGTGCTAACTTCAATGAGGTAACAGAAGTACCTCATATATATGACGGTAACTCCTACCAATCTTCTCAAGGAGGTGGCGCTTTTAATGATTTCTTTCCGGAATATGTTGGTAAAACTTATGCATACAAACCTTACGACAACGTAGAAGGATTTTTTAGAACAGGCGCTAGTTTGGTTAATTCAATAAACTTTAGCGGAGGTTCTGAAAACACCCGTTTTAATGCAAGTTACACAAACACGGATACAGAAGGTATTACACCGGGTAACGGAATTGTAAGAAACAACCTAAGTGTTGGTGGTAGCTCTAAATTAGATAATGGTTTGGTAATTACAGGAAGTATAAACTACATTTTATCTGACCTAACAACACCTCCAACTGCTGCATCTTATGGTAGTAATGTTACAGGAGGGTCTTCATCTGTGTTCGCAAATGTATTATACACACCAAGAAGTGTAGATTTAAATGGTTTACCTTGGGAAGACTCTTTAAATAGATCTGTCTTTTACCGTTCAAACAACTCGATACAAAATCCGTATTGGACTATTAATAATGAAAAGTATTCAGAAGACACAGATCGAATTAATGGTAAATTAGCTTTAAGCTACCCAATTACTGACAACATTAACATCTTATTACGTTCTGGTTTTGACTCATATACTTTAGAAAATACGTTCGCGGTAAATAAAGGGGGAATTAACTACGACGGATTAGGAAGGTATGACAAAGGATATATCAGAGAGCGAATTCTTGACAATACACTTATCGTATCAGGAACCCAAGACCTTACTGAAAAAGTAGTCCTAGATTTTACAGTGGGTGCAAATGCTAGAAAAAACACATATGAATCTTTAAATGCAACATATACAGATCAATTAATTTATGGAAAATTTTTCTCTAACAATTTTGTAAATAAAAATGCTGGCAGCTTCTACAATGAGCAAGTAAATAAATTAGGCGTATTTGCCTCTTTAAACTTTAGTTATGACAATTATTTATACTTAAACCTTGTAGGAAGAAACGATTGGGCATCTACACATGAAGATGGAAATAACACTTTATTCTATCCAGGAGCTAGTGTTTCTTTCTTACCGATGAAAGCTTTTAACATAGACTCTAACGGTTCTATTAATTTCTTAAAATTAAGAGGTGGTTACGGTACATCTGCAAGATTTGCAGATGCTTACAACACAAGAGATGTTTTAAGCATCAGCACAAATACTTGGCTAAATGCAGGAAACGGGAACTCTGTGGTAAATGCTAATAACGTAAGTAATACTATTGGAAATCCAGATTTAAAACCAGAATTACAAACAGAAATTGAGTTTGGAATCGAAGGTAAATTTTTTAGCAGTAGATTAACTATAGATGCTTCTATCTATAAAAGAAATGCAAAAGACCAAATTATCAATAGAGCGCTTGACCCATCAACTGGGGCAACGGGTACTTTAACGAATGCAGGTGAACTAGAAACCAAGGGTCTAGAATTATTACTTTCTGGTACCATCTTAAAAACAGATAATTTCTCTTGGGAATCTACTATAAATTTCGGTAGCTATAAGAGTATTATTGTAGACTTACCAGACGACGTGGAACAAATCGCTTTGAATGGTTTTTCTAACCAAGGTAACTTTGCGAAAGAAGGAGAACCTTTTAATGTATTAATGGGAACTTACGTAGAAAGAGACGCATCAGGAAACCCAATTGTTTTAGATAACGGTTTCTGGAAAGAATCTTCTGACATCGGAGTAATTGGTGACCCGAATCCTGACTACAACATGTCTTTCATAAATGGATTTAAATACAAGAATATCACACTTGGTTTTCAAGTAGATTTCACAAAAGGTGGAGACATACTTTCATACAGTGCTGCTACTTTATTATCTAGAGGTTTAACCGCTGATACAGATGTGGATAGAGGGCAAACTTTAGTTTTACCAGGTGTATTAGAAGATGGTTCGGTGAATACAACGCAAATTAGTCTTACAGATTATTATTTTGACAATTACCTATATGGTGCAGATGAAGCGCTAATATACGATGCAACATTATTGCGTTTAAGAGAAGTATCTTTAACGTTTGATTTACCACAAAACGCTTTAGATAAATCACCATTCAGTAAAGTTAGCTTGTCTTTCGTAGGGAACAACTTATGGCGAAAAGCGTTTAATTTTCCGGATGCCCATCAAGGATTTGACCCACAAGTATCTAGTTTAGGTGTGAGTAACTCTAAAGGTTTAGATTTTATGGCAGGTCCGTCTACAAAGCAATATGGTTTTTCTCTTAAAGCTAGTTTCTAACAACAAAATATTATTAAATTATGAAAAATATTAAATTAAATATAATTTATCTGATTTCGTTTCTATTTATAGTTTCATGCGACTCTACAAATTTAGACTTAAGAGATGATCCAAACGGAGCGGCTCCATCAGATGCAGATGTTGCTCTGCTACTAAACGGTGCCATGACCAATTTTATAAGCTTTAATCAATCAGCAACAGATTTTGGAATGCAAGTTAGTAGAATGACGCAAATGTCAGGACCTGTTTATGACAATGCCTATGCACCAACAAGTTTCAATGCATTATGGTCTAATGCATATGCTGGTGTTTTAGCAGATACTAAAACCGTAATTGCAAATGGTACAGAAGCTTCTTTATTTCAGCATGTAGCAGTTGCTAAAATATTACAATCATATACGCTTACAACATTAGTAGATACTTTTGGTGATGTACCGTATTCTGAAACAATATTATTTACTGGAAACTTAAACCCGAAGTTAGATGATGGTGCAGATGTGTATGCTGCAGCTTTACAATTGCTAACAGATGCAATTATAGATATAGATAAAGCAAGCTTAAAAGACTTAAATAGCGGTGATGATATCTTCTATGGGGGTAGTACTGCGAAATGGACAACATTAGCAAAAACACTGCAATTAAGAATTTACAATAACATGAGATTATCTAATCCTAATACTGCTGCAATTAATGCATTAATTGCAGACGGAGATTTAATCTTAAATCCAAGTGATGCTTTTGAAATTAAATATGGAACCAGTGATAATGATCCTGATCAACGCCACTTTAAATTTACAGATTCTTACTTAGGTAGCGGTGGAGAATATATCGCAACTTATTTCATGAATTTATTAAAAAATATTAAATCCGTTGAAGACCCAAGGCTTAGATATTATATCTACAGACAAACATTAGACTATCCAGATCCTGAGACTGCAGAAGGCTTATTTACACTGCCGTGTTTAGGGGAATCTAAACCAAACCACTTTGCCTTTAACGATCCTTTTTGTAACGTTGGAGATGGTTACTGGGGAAGAGATCATGGAGATGCTGCGGGTGGTCCACCAGATACTGATAAAATTTCAACTTGGGGCTTGTATCCTGCAGGAGGAAAATATGACAATAGCCAAGGAACACCAGCTGCTGCCTCTGATGGAGCAAAAGGTGCAGGCATCCATCCTATCTGGAATGCTGCCAGTACTAAATTTCTGTTGGCAGAATCTGCCTTACTTTTAGGTACTACAGGTAATGCATTAACTTTATTAGAAGAAGGAATTACAGCCTCAATAAATAAAGTAACTACTTTTAACGTGGATGCAATACCAAAAGATGCAACAATACCAGATGCAGCAGATATAACGGCATATATAGATGAGGTTAAATCGAACTATACAACAGCAGCATCAAATACGGATAAACTAAATATTATTATTACAGAATCTTTTATTAGTAACTGGGGTAATGGTGTTGAAGTTTACAATGCCTATAGAAGAACGAGCATGCCTAACAATATGCAACCTGTTAAATCTGCTACACCAGGTAAATTTATTAGATCATTTTTATACCCAGGAGACCTCGTAAACCTTAACTCAAATGTAAACTCAAAACCAGACAATGATGTTAGAGTTTTTTGGGATTTGAATACAGACATTATTGAATAATGAAAATTAAAATATAATTATGAAAACAAAAAATATAACTAAAAGTATTTTAATGATGTTTATCGCATCATTGACACTTACTTCATGTGGAGACGAAGTAAATGAATTACAAATAGGAGCTAGTGTTGAAGCTGGTGCGTATGCAAGAGTTTTAACTTCTAGTGCAATTAAAACTACCAATCTACTAAACCCCAGTGCTTCTTCGTTTGATGCAACTATTGAGTTCGTAGATTCAGAAAACGGAAACTTAGTGGACTCTTATGCCATATTCGCAAGCTTTAAAGACAACACTATTGCAAGTGACACAGCTCCCGATTATAGTATAACGAAGGAAGTATTAGTTAAAACTTGGGAAAAATCTAGTTTTGTTCCTGGAGCAAAATACCCAACACTCGACTTTACATTATCTTCGCAAGATGCTATTGACAAATTAGGCTTAGACCTTACAATCACAGAAGGAGGGGATGCCTTTGTTTATAGAGGAGAAATTACACTGTCTGACGGAAGAACTTTCTCTAGCACGAACTCAGGTAATAGTATCAATGCAGAATTATTCTTTAATGATGCATTTTTCTTTAGTAGCGCATTTGTTTGCGTACCAGACAATCCTATTACAGGAGACTGGATCATAAACATGGAAGATTCTTATGGAGACGGATGGAATGGAGCCTATATTCTTGTGACTGTAGACGGTGTTGCCACTGAATATACAATAAGTAAATTTACGGGATCTCATACGATTACAATTCCTACTGGAACAACTTCGTTGGAATGGAAATACGTGCCAGGGGCTTATGAATCCGAGGTTTCGTTTAAAGTATATGCTCCAAGTGGTAACTTAGTTTTATCTACGGGATCTGGCCCAGCTATTGGTCTTTTAGTATTAAATCTTTGTAATGAATAAAAAAACATAAAATAAAGAATAAACTTTTACGCTAGAAAGGGACTGTCTGAAAAGACAGTCCCTTTCTTTTTAGGACGTAAACCGAAAACAAACTCTTCTTTTAACCTGAAGCAACAGAAAAAAAATCAGAAAAATAATTGAGCGGTAACAAAATAGGAAAAAAACTCAAAATAGCATCTGAACTATCATAATTAGAAGAATATTTTACTCTACATATTTTCAAAAAAAACCTATTGATCACTACCCTATCAAACCTTAGAAATACAAAAAAAGAGAAGACTCCTATTCCATTTAGTGATAGAAATAAGACTAACTTTTTTTAGGTTGTTAAATACATAACCGTCAAAATAACTAGAGAAATTGAAACTTATTTTTAAAGAAAAAATTGTGAATTTTATTAAAATGCATCCCACTTACATAAGTTTGGTGCTTTTTTTTTATAATAAACTTAAAAGCAAGCACCACTTCACATAACTTCAATCGAATAACTTCTAATTATTGTATACCGGTAAAAAATACGGCTACAAAATTTGACATCAATAAAAAGTAATCAAAGATATTAACACTAAAATGTAAACAAACATACCCCTAGCACTCGTAATAAATACACTTAAAAAAATAAATGGCATTTATGTGAATATAAATGATTCATAAAAATATGTTATTATCTATTAATTTACTTGATTAAAAACGTATTATTAACTTTTATGTTAAAAAATAATTTTATTAAGATAAAATTGAGACTCTTGATACTAATTAATTAAAATAATTATAAAATAAAAACAAAGTTTAATGGAATTTTAACGCTGTTACTAGCGTTTGTAGTGCAAATATCCTTTCCACAGCAAAAGACTATTTCAGGAACAGTTTCTGACGATTCAAGAGCTTTACCCGGAGTTAGTGTTGTAATAAAAGGAACCAATACTGATAACGAAACTGATTTTGACGGAAAGTAAAGCATTAAAGGAAGTACTGGAGACGTATTAGTTTTTAGATACCTAGGTTATAAAGCTGTTAGCAAAACAGTGGGTAATTCTAACAGTATTAATGTATCGCTGAAACAAGATGCTAATGTTTTAGATGAAATAGTTGTAACAGGTGTTACAAGAGCTACTTCTAGAAAAAAACTATCTGTAACTGTTGCTTCTGTTACTGCAGCAGATGTAGAAAAAGTACCTGCAGGTTCTACAGCTAGTGCACTACAAGGTAAAGTTGCAGGTGTTACTGTAACCAACTTAGGGAGACCTGGACAGGTTGCTACTATTGTACTGCGTGGTGTAGCAAATTTTTACGGATCACAAGCTCCATTAGTTATCTTAGATGGTATATTCGTTGAAGGAGAACTAGGAGATATTAATGTTGATGATATTACATCTTTTGAAATAGTAAAAGGAGCATCTGCATCCTCTCTATACGGCTCTAGAGCTGGTAATGGAGTTATTGTAATTTCAACTAAAAGAGGAAAGATAGGAAAACTCAAATTACACTTCGTTCTGAAATAGGAGCTTCTTCTATTAATCGCTTTGTAAAAACAAATCAATCTCACGGTTATGAATTAGCTTCTGACTGGGAAAGCGCTCAAGGAAGATACACTAATATGATGGTGTAACTTACGGTGCAAACTACCAAGGTGTATTTGCAGCTTCAGGAGACAATGCTATATTAGAAAGTAGAACTGAATCTGCAGATAGTTGTTCAGATAATCCTTATAGAGTTTATAATGACTTTCAAAAGGCATTTTTCAAAACTGGTTTAAACAAAACACAATACGCTGCCATATCTAATGGTAATGACAAGTCTAAAGTGTTTTTATCTGCAGAGAACTATAGCGCCGATAGTGTATTAGCTGGAACAGAAGGTTATAATAGAAATACTATTATATTAAATGCTGATTATCAATTTCATGGTAAATTAAAATTCAGGACATCGAACTCATTTATTAAAATTAATGACAACAGCCCAGGTGGTGGAAGTGATATTTATAGAATCGTATCTAGATTAGCTCCAGATGCTCAAGTAAATGTAGCAAATCCTGATGGACAACCATATTACTTTAAACCTGATCCATGGGAAAATGAAATGGAAAATCCATTATATGAATTGTATGCTAGAGACGCAACAGCAAAACAACAAAGATTCTTAGCTAGTTATAATTTAAATTATGAATTTACTGACTTCAATTTAGAGTTAGAATATGCTTTTGAAAATAACAACTATAGATTTACAAGACATTCTAAATATCAAACATACACCACAACAGGTGACCCTGTAGGTTTTGGATACAGTGAGGGTGGTTTAAACAAGAACAGTTCTTTAGAGTTATCTCAAAAGGCACAAACAACTTTAAACTTTTCTAAATCCTTTGGTGAATTAGATATAAATGCTAAATTAAGTTATTTAGCAGAAGACGGAAAATACGAACAGTTTTCTACAACTGGTAACAATTATTTATATTCAGGTTTACCAACTTTAGATAACTTTACACCTGCGAATATTACTGCAAACTCTAACAGCGAAACTGAAAGAGCACAGAACTATTTTGCTATTGCTGGTCTTGTCTATAAAGACAGATATATTTTTGATGCATTGTACAGAAAAGATGGTTCCTCATTATCTAATTGTTCAGATAAAGAATTAGATGCAAAGAACCCGAACGATCCAACTTTTGGTGCCATAGAATCTGAATCAGGTATCAATCAATTAGCTTCTAGAGTTTATCTTGCTTCAAATAACGGATTTCACTGAATAGCCATGGCTAACCACGAAATTATGGGAGACGCGATTTATATACCTTAGGAAAACTACGGTTGGCGTTGGGTAAATCAACCAACATCTATAACTTTAGATGATGGTACTATAGTAACACCTCCATCTGAAAGAGCTCAAGGAAAAGTTTTAGAGTTGAGAAATGTAAGAACTCAAGGAAACAATAATGCTTTAATTTGGGAGTGGCAGGTAATGTATGGTGTTAATAATACGACTAACTTATTGTTAGATTTAATAGAAAAAACTGCTTTTTCAAATGATGAGAATCTTAATAAAAGCGTATATATAGCCTGGGCTTATTTCTGGAAAGGATGCGCATACTCAAGGATAGGATCTATGTATATGGCAGGTCTTATTATTTCTGAAGCAGGTGTTAATAATGGAGATTATGTATCTAACACAGCTCTTTTAGCAGAAGCTAAAAGGAATTTAGAGTTAGCAAAAACTGAATTATAAGGTATATCAGAAAATATAACTGGTTTAACTTCAAACATTGTACCTAGTAATTTAGTTCCTTCTGCATTTAGAGGAAATACTCCATCTGCATTGTTCACAAAAGATGCTTGGATACATAATATAAACACCCTTTTATCCAGAAATATTCTAGCCAATACAAAAGTTACTGATATGTCAGCAGCTGATTGGACAGAGATTACAACACTTACCAATAATGATGTGCAAGCGTCAGATTATGTATTTGTTATGAAGCAAGACGGTAATAATAACGAAATAAGTACAACTGTAAATGCAAGACTTTCAAGGGGCTGGCATTTTTTAAGTGAACGCCTAGTTCAAGACTTTAAGGCTGGTGATGCTCGATTTACAGATAACGTTGAATTAAGAAGTTCTCCACAAGTGAATAGAGCTGGAAGAGGTATTCAATACGGAACCCGATACGGTCTTATAAATGACGTTGATTATGCTATTACCGCTAATGATAAAGCAAATATATACTACGCAGGAACCTATGATGAAAATGAGTTGATGAAAGCAGAAACATTAATATATTCCTCACAAATTGAAAGTGGTCTAGCTATTATAGACGGCGTAAGAAGACATCAACAGGCAGATTTACCAAATGTTGCTGGTAAAGGTTTAACTCAGAATCAAGCATTAGAAGAAGTAAGAATAGAAAAAAGAATAGGTCTATTTTTAAGAGGGGTTTCTTTTTATGATGCCAGACGATGGGATGTCACTAAAACTCCAAGAAATGGATTAACTGTATTGGATGGTAAAGGAAATTTAAATGTTAATGCTACTTTTAACTATAATTATTTAGATTACTGTGGTGTACCGGACCAAGAGTTGGTTTTTAATCAACCAAATGATAGATCTGCTGGAGTAATTACTCAAGAATAAACAATTTTATAGTTTCAATAACACTTTTTTACTTTATTACCAAACCGTTTAATATGAAAATTATTAAACGGTTTTTTTATACTCTTTATTTAACATATCTTCGCGAAATGGAGGATAATATAAAGGCAGAAACTACAAACATATTTGGCATTAGAGCAATTATAGAAGCTATAGACAGTGGCTCTACTATTAATAAAATATATCTTCAAAAAGAATTAAGAGGAAGTCTTTTTTTTGAATTAAATAACCTTATCAAAGAAAAAAAAATAGCTACAAGCTTAGTACCTATTGAAAAGCTAAATCGTTTGTCTAAAAACGGGAACCATCAAGGT
>Ga0307488_10005088_pt1 | contig 10887 bp, 6 predicted proteins | sample SB02metaG_FD_202248 | JGI IMG/M metagenome (GOLD analysis project Ga0307488, IMG submission 202248) | Sea-ice brine microbial communities from Beaufort Sea near Barrow, Alaska, United States - SB 0.2 | ecosystem: Environmental > Aquatic > Marine > Coastal | place: USA: Alaska | collected 2017-05-06
GAACAGTTCAAATTCAACAGGTAACAATGTTTTAGTTCGTATTGCATTAGCAAGTGGTGAAACACTCACTAGCGTTAGCGTAGGAGTAGCAACCTAATGGCATTAGCAGATAGCACCAAAGTTGATTTTTTATGGAAGAAGCTGGGTTTTGGAGTTGCCAAAACTGCACCTCCTGCAAACAAAGAAGCATTTAACGAAAGTATACCATCACCACTATTGATGCGTGGCGATAACGTTTGGCAAAGTTCAGGAGATATTCCTAGTGTGAAGCCAGGTGCAACAAGTTCAATTGTTCAAATTTATCAAGATGCAGCTGGTGGAAGTGCCACAGTTGAATGCACAGAAGATTTAACTTCACCAGATAACCAAACTTGGAAAACCAACTTAACCAATTGGATACCAACTGAATTTGGATCAACTTATCTTGTTTCAGTCTATGTTGATGACGCAGGCGAAGCAGCACCACAAACTACAGGAACAAAATTATTTCAATCTGGTTCAGGTAACGAAGATGGATGGTTTTTTGATTATCAAGCAGGTTTGCTTAACTTTAACGGCGAGAACATTCCAAGTCAAATTGGCACAGGTGTTACTGGTAAAAGCATCTATATTGTCGGTGCCAGGTATGTTGGTCCTTTTGGAGTTGGTGGCGGAAGTACCATTGGTAACTTAACTGTTACAGATACAACTGTGAGCACAACAAATGCTGGCAGTGATATTGTGCTTCAAGTTACTGGTAACGGAACAGTGAACATTGACACAACCACTGCACTTCAAATAGCAGTAGGAACAACAGCACAACGTCCGGTAACACCATCAACTGGTGACTTGCGTTTTAACTCAACCAATACCAGTGTAGAAGTATACGATGGATCAACCTGGGTAAATGTTGGACAAGATACAACCACTATTACCAGTCAAGCGTTTGCAGGCGACAATAGTACTGTGGCATTTACTCTAAATGCAACTGCAACCACGGCTAGTGTTATTGTTAGTATTAATGGTACAGTGCAAACACCAACAACTGCGTATGCAGTAAGTGGTACTACATTAACATTTACAGAAGCACCAGCAAGCGGCGATGCAATTGAAGTAAGACAAATTACTGCAACAACCACTGTAACTTCTTTAACAAACGGCACAGGAAATAGTATTGTAGTTGATGCAAACGGCATTGCACAGTTTGCCACAATACACAGTCTACAACTGCCTACGTACACAGTAACACAAGCAAATGCATTGTCAAACAAAGTAGCTGGTCAGTTGATATACGTAAGCAACGGCGACAGCGGAAGTCCATCACTGGCAGTATACAATGGTTCAAATTGGCAAAAAGTTGTGTTTGGTGGAGCCATTTCCGCGGCATAATTCATAGTCTTACAAACCGTTAAACTACCCTAAATAAAAATTACACCCCGTGGTAAATACTATCATAAGAGTGGCTGGCGGAGAAGAAGCCTACGGGTGATTGTATCTCCAATCTGCTGAAGCTATACCCTTATATAAACTGGTTTATATATGGAGATACCGAACAAATGGCTATAACCCGAATTAAAAATAACCAGATTACCAATGCAACGATCGATGCATCAACTAAATTAGTTGACCTCTCGATTACAGCAGGTAAACTGGCTAACAACTTAAACTATGCTAGTAATCTTACTATCACAGGAAACTTATCCGTTGACGGTACAAGTACAACACTTGATACAGTTAACACATTAATTGAAGATCCAATACTATTACTTGGAAAAGATCAAACTGGAGTCCCAGCTTACGATTTAGGATTTGTAGGCGAACGTGGCGATGAAGACAATGCAGTTTTTGTATGGAAAGAAACAGCAACTGAATGGCAATTTGGTACAACAACTGGTACTGGAGATGGAACCACTGTAACACTTGCTGGTTTTGCAGATATACAAGCAGCTGGTATTACTGGTACAACACTTGCACTTAGTGGAAACATCACTGGACCGTTGAACGTAACTGGTTCTATTGAAGCATCAACAACTATCACTGCCGTTGGTAACGTAGCAGGTGGCAACGTAACAACAGCTGGTGCAGTAGAAGCAACTGGATTAATTTCAAGTGGCACAACTATTACAGCAACTGGTAACGTAGTAGGTGGCAACGTAACAACAGCTGGTGCAGTAGAAGCAACTGGATTAATTTCAAGTGGTACTACAATAACTGCAACAGGTAATGTAGCAGGTGGCAACGTAACCACAGCTGGTGCAGTTGAAGCAACTGGATTAATTAGTTCAGGATCAACCATAACTGCAACTGGTAATGTTGCTGGTGGAAATGTAACAACAGCTGGTCAAGTACAAGCAGACAATGTTGATGCTACTAATGGCATTACAGCTGGAACAACAGTTACAGCAACTGGTAATGTTGCTGGTGGAAACATCACTACTGCAGGTGCTATGGAAGCAACTGGATTAATTTCAAGTGGCACAACTATTACTGCAACTGGTAATGTTGCTGGTGGTAACTTAACCACAGGTGGCGACATTGATGCAACTGGTGATATAGCCGGTGGAAGTGTTACTACTAACATTTTTCAAGGTAGTTTACCAGTTATAAGTTCAACAGGTACAAATGCTGATATTTCACTTGATCCAAACGGCACAGGTTCAATTGACGTAAACAGTGCAAAGATTACTTCATTAGCAACTCCAACTGCTGACACAGATGCTGCAAACAAAGCATATGTTGATTCAATTGCAGAAGGATTAGATATTAAAGCATCTTGTGTGGTTGCTACAACTGCTGTATTACCGGCTGTAACATATGCAAACGGAACAGATGGCGTTGGTGCTACATTAACAGCTGATGCAAACGGAGCTTTTGCCGCAGTTGATGGTGTTACATTAGCAACACTTGGACAAAGAATACTTGTTAAAGATCAAGCCGCTGCTTTACAAAATGGTATCTACCAATTATCAACAGTTGGTGATGCAGGATCTGCTTTCGTACTAACAAGAACAACTGACTTTGATAACGGCTCACCAAGTGGAGAGATTCCAGGTGCGTTTACATTTATTGAAGAAGGTACTACTAACGAAGATGCTGGTTTTGTTTGTACAACAAATGCACCGGTAACAGTTGGTTCAACTGCAATTAACTGGACACAATTTTCAGGTGCTGGTGGAATTGTAGCAGGCCTTGGTTTATCAAAGACAGGTGATACATTAAACGTTGAAGTTGACGATGTAACTACTGCTATTGTTAGTGATGAAGTTACAGTTAAAGTAAGTGCTAACCTAACAACTCCAAATATTGGTGTTGCTAACGGTGACAGTTTTACTGCTTCAGGTATAGTCACTGCAACTGGTAACGTAAGTGGTGGAAATATCACAACTGGTGGTGCAATGGAAGCAACTGGATTAATAAGTTCAGGAACAACTATTACTGCAACTGGTAACGTAGCTGGTGGCAACGTAACAACAGCTGGTCAAGTACAAGCAGACAATGTTGATTCTACTAATGCTATTGTAGGTGGTACAACTATTACTGCAACTGGTAATGTTGCAGGTGGAAATATCACTACAGGTGGTGCAGTTGAAGCAACTGGATTAATTTCAAGTGGTACTACAATAACTGCAACAGGTAATGTAGCAGGTGGCAACGTAACCACAGGTGGTGCAATGGAAGCAACTGGATTAATAAGTTCAGGAACAACTATTACTGCAACAGGTAATGTAGCAGGTGGCAACGTAACCACTGGTGGTAGAGTAGATGCAACTGGTCAAGTTAAAGGTGCAAGTTTAGCAACTGGTAACATCACTATTGGCACAGACGATATTGACTCAGCAGGTGAAGCAATTACTGTTAACCAAGCTGCAGCAGACGTAGACTTTGTTGTTGAAGGTGGTACTGATGCTAACTTGTTTAGAACAGATGCCGGAACAGACACAGTTCTTGTTGGTACTGGAACTGCAACAGCAGATGCTACACTTAAAGTTGGTGGTACAGCCTCTCAAATGATTCCAGTAGGAACATCAGCTGAAAGACCAACCTCCCCAGCAACTGGTATGATACGTTTGAATACTACATTAGACAGTTTTGAATTTTACGATTCAAACAGTTGGACAACTGCTGGTAGTGACTTTACAGTTATCGCAAGTGAAACATTCAACGGTGATAATTCAACTGTTGCGTTTACACTAAGCACTAGCCAAACAACTGCAAGTTGTATTGTTAGTATAAACGGTGTGGTTCAGTTACCTACAGATGCTTATGGTGTATCAACAACAACACTAACATTCACTGAAGCACCTCTATCAGGTGATGTAATTGAAGTTAGACAAATCACAACTACAACTACTATCACTTACATTTCAAACGCAGCTCAAACTGCAAGTATGGAAGCATTAGATGGTCAAGCAATTGTTCAAATCAAAGGCGATTTGAATCCAATTGCAAACGCAACACAAGACTTAGGTAGTGCAACATCACGTTGGAACGAATTGTTCTTATCGGGTAGTACAATCACACTAGGTAACGTTGTTATTAAAAATACTGGTGGTAATTCAGTTGGATTTTTTGGTCCAGATGGTACAACTCCTGGTACAATTGATGCAAACGTTGAAATTGCTGGTGACAGTATCCAGAACGGTACTTCACTTGTTGACTTCAGTGGTTCAGGTGGTGATGTTCAAATTACTGCAGGTGGTACTCAGTCATTAACTGCACTATCAACTGGTGCTAACGTGATTGGTGATTTTGCTACAACAGGTGATGTTAGATTCTTAGACAGTGACAACAGTAACTATGTAGGTTTCCAAGCACCAGCAACAGTAGGTACCAATTTAGTATGGACACTTCCAGCAACAGATGGAACTTCAGGACAAGCTCTTGTAAGTGACGGTAGCGGAGTCTTAAGTTTTGCTGCAGCTGGTGCAACTGTTACTAGTGATACTACTACAAACGCTGAATTATTGCTTTATGTTGCATCCACTACAACGGGTGCGTTAACAGCAGTAACACAGGACAGTGGATTAACTTATAATCCAAGTACTGGATCATTATCTAGTGCAGTGTTTATTGGTGACTTAACTGGTACTGCTTCTGCATCAACGCTTGCAGCCGACGCAACTAAACTTGCAACTGCAAGAGCAATTGCACTTAGTGGCGCTGTAACTGGTACTGCAAACTTTGATGGTAGTGCAGGTATTACTATTGCAACAACTGCAACTAGTGATCCAACAATTACACTTGCTGGTGATTTAACAGGTAGTGTAACACTTACAAACTTAGCAAGTGGAACATTAACTGCAACAATCGCAGCTAACTCAGTTGCACTAGGAACTGATACAACTGGTAACTATGTGGCCACTGGTGCCGTATCAGGTACTGGTCTAAGTGGTAGTTCAAGTAGTGAAGGCGGAACATTTACCGTAACATCAAATGCCACTAGTGCAAACACTGGAAGTACAATTGTAGCAAGAGATGGCTCAGGTAACTTTACTGCAGGCATTATTACTGCAACAGCAACTGCCGCTAGATACGCTGATTTAGCTGAGAAATATGCTAGTGACGGTGATATTGAAGCAGGTACAGTTGTACACTTTGCAGGCGAAGGTAAAGTTGCAGAATGTGACATTGCAAACTGTCGTTCAGTAGCAGGAATTGTTTCAACAGATCCAGCTTACTTGATGAACAGTGACGCAGATGGTGTTGCACTAGCAATTGCTGGACGTGTTCCAACTAAGGTAACAGGCGTAGTTAACGCAGGTGACTTAATTGTATCAGCTGGTAATGGACGTGGAATGGCTAACAACGATGCAGCAATTGGTACAGTAATTGGTAAAGCAATCGAAGCTAACGAAGGCGGAGATGGCGTTATTGAAGTACTAGCACTAATGATGTAATCATTAAAAACAATTTAAGAATAGCACCTTCGGGTGCTATTTTTTTTGGCCGCAGTTCCGCATAAATACTGCAAAGATAAGGATACACAATGGGATTAACTAGGCCTCGTGCTCATCAACTCCAAGATATTGATTATAAACAAACCTCTAGAGCAATTACCACAACTAATATAACATTAAGTGGCGGAGCTCCTGCAACTGTGGATGGAGTTAGTCTTGCATTAAATGATAGAGTATTAGTAACAGGCCAAAGCACCGGTAGTGAAAATGGAATATATTCTGTAACCACAGTGGGTGCTGGCTCAAACGGAACTTGGGCTAGAAGTTCTGATGCTGATGGAGCAGGAGAACTTAATGCTGGTTCTATCACAATGGTCACCGAAGGCACAACCTATGCTGATACACAGTGGAAACTAACAACTGACGATCCTATCACAATTGGATCAACTGCATTAACTTTTGTAAGAAACGGCGCCGCAGCATATGGTGTGTTTGCAGTAGAGGGACAAAGTAGTATTGTTGCAGATGCAGTTGGTGACACACTTACAATAGTTGCAGGAACAAACATTGCACTCACAACCAATGATGGTACTGATACACTTACTATTACACCAAGTTTGACTCCGGCATTTACAAGTTTAACTGCTGCAGGTTTGGCTTATCCAACTGCTGATGGCACAAGCGGACAGGCAATTATTACTGATGCCAGTGGCAATCTAAGTTTTGGAGATGTAAGTGGCGGAGGAACAGGCAGAGTAACATTTAATTATGCTATAACCGGCACACCCACAACAGTAACTGGAGCAGATTCAAACGGAGATACACTGGCATATACTGCAGGGCAGTTGGATGTATTTGTAAACGGTGTTAGAATGGCACCTGCAGATATAACTGCAACAAACGGAACAAGCGTTGTATTTGGCAGTGCATTGGCCAATAGTGACGTTGTTGATATTGTAACCTATACGGCCTTTGATGTTGTAACAAATAACGCAGATGATTTATCAAGTGGCACAGTTCCTGATGCTAGATTTCCTGCGACACTCCCTGCAATCAGTGGAGTAAACTTAACTAACTTAGATGCCACAGACTTAACTGGTACAATAGCTAGTGCTAGAGTAGCAGGAGCTTACACTGGTATAACAAGTGTTGGCACTTTAACTGGTTTTACTTCTACTGGTATTGATGACAATGCAACAAGCACAGCTATCACTATAGATAGTTCAGAGAATGTGGGTATTGGGACTAGCTCCCCACTTAATACCTTACAAATTGGTTCTTCTTTTCCTATTACTATAAACGGAAATTATCCTGACATTCATTTTAATAGTTACTATTCTGCCCCTTCTTATCGTGCCGTAACTACAGGCTACTCAGCAAGACTTGGTTTTAACGCAGGTACAGGCTATTTATCTTTTAACTCTGGTTCTAGCAGCACAAGTGCTGGAGCAGATTATAGTCCAACAGAACGTATGAGAATAGACTCTTCAGGCAATGTGGGTATTGGGACTACTAGTCCTCAGAAACTTCTTGATATAACAGATAGTTCTTCTGGAGAGTCTATACCTCTAGTAATTTCAAACAAAGATACAACATCAGGGACAGGACAAAGAGTAACTTTAGGTTTTGGGTTATCCAGAGATGGTGGAGCATTTAAACCAGAAGCAGGAACTATTGAAGTAGGAAGGGAATCTGCTTGGAATACTGATGCTACTGTAGATTCCTACATGGCATTTTCTACATATTTAAATAATTCAGCTACAGAAAAAATGAGAATAGACTCATCAGGCAATGTAACTATTGGGGGTGCAGGGAGTCCAGAAACAGATAGCAAATTATATGTAGCTAATACTGGTGGAAATGCTTATCTACAAATTAAAGGTGCAGATAGCACAGGAACAGTTGGTATTAAATTTGGAAGAAACTCAAGTGCAGTTCAATCTGGAATGGCTTGGAGTGCTTCTGATGGTGCTTTAAAATTTTACACTAGTGCTTTTACAGAACGTATGAGAATAAACTCATCAGGTTATCTTTGTTTTAATATTACTACATCATCCACTGGTTCTGGTAATACAAATGTTGGTGTTAATATGGATATAGCCAATATCATTATGGCAAGTAGAGCATCTGGTGCATCTGGTATATTCAACAGAAATGATGATGGTGAACTTGTTAGAATACATAAAAGCGGAACTATACAAGGCTCAATATCTGTCTCTGGAACTACAGTTTCATACAACGCATTTAGTGGTTCTCACTGGAGTAGATTAACAGATAATTCTCAACCAACAATACTTAGAGGAACTGTTGTTGAAACCATTGATGAAATGATGGACTGGTATCAAGCAGAATTTACAGTTGAAGCAACAACTAAAAAAGATACAGATAGTGAAAGCGAAACTTTTGGGCAACAAATAGAAGATTCTCCAGAATATGTGCAAAAAGTTTCTATTACTTTAGCTAATGGTGCTTCTGTAGGCGATACAGTAACAGTTACATATGATGATATAACCTATGATAATGCAGTCATTATAAAAGAAGAAGATGACAAACACGTTAAATGTAAAATATCAGACACAGCAGATAGTAAAAAAGTTTATGGTGTATTTGCTAATTGGGATGGTGATGATGATTCAGTAAATGATATGTATGTTACTGCTGTTGGAACTCATGTAGTTAGAGTAAATGGAAGTGTTACAGTTTCAGCAGGAGACTTACTTGCATCTAATGGTGATGGAACAGCTAAAGTACAAGATGATGACATCATAAGAAGCAAGACTATAGGTAAAGTATTAACAAACTTAAAACAAGAAACATATAGTGATGGGAGCTATACAGTTCCTTGTGCATTGTACTGTGGATAGGAGCATAAAATGGCAGTAGTATGGAAAATATCCTCAATGGATAGAGACTTAACACAAGGTGATAACGAAAACATAATCACACAAATACATTGGACAGCTTCTGACTCTGATGCAGATGGAAACACAGGTTCATCTTATGGCTCAGTGGGTGTCACACTTGTAGGAACTCCAACAGCTTATGCAGATGTGACAGAAGCAGATGCAATAGGTTGGGCTAAAGATGCTTTAGGAGATGAGCAAGTGACTTCAATAGAAGCATCAATAGCTTCACAGATAGATGCACAAGCTAATCCAGTAACAGCTACAGGAGTATCGTGGTAATGACTAGAGCAAAAGACATATCCAAGATTGTTAGTGATGCTAACTTTGGAGGAACACTAGACGTGACTGGTACAAGTACGCTTTCGGGATTAACTTATCCAACCTCTGATGGGAGTGCAAATCAATTTATAACAACAGACGGTAGTGGGGCACTTAGCTTTGCTACAGTTGATTTTACTGCACTAAATGCAAGTAATCTTACAAGTGGTACAGTTCCTGATGCAAGGATTACTGGTGCTTACACTGGTATAACAAATTTAACAGCTACTGGTGTTGGTACATTTGGATCATTAGATATATCAGGAGACATAGACGTTGATGGAGTTACTAACCTAGACGTAGTTGATATTGATGGTGCAGTAGATATGGCATCTACTCTAACTGTTGGAGGTGCATTTACATCTTTAGGTATAGACGATAATGCTGATGCGACTGCTATGACCATTGATAGTTCAGAATATGTTATGATTGGCACTACTGACAACAGCCCAGAAAATAATAGTGCTGGAACAACAGACGACAATGGTATTGCTTTATCACCTTACGGCTATGGCTCGTTTGCAAGATATGCTGCTAATTCAGGTACTGGCATTCCTTTGTTTGTAAACCGAACAAATGCAGATGGTTCTCTTGTTGAGTTCCGTAAAGACGGAGCAGTTGTAGGTACTATTGGTAACGCAGGTGCTAGACTATTTATTAACAGTGGAACTGTAGGTCTTAACTTTGCAGGTGATGGGTCAGACCAAATCCTACCATCTAATGCAGGTGCAAATAGAGATAATGCAATAACTTTAGGAACAACCAATGTAAGATTCAAAGACCTCTACCTATCAGGTGGTGCATTTTTAGGTGGTACTGGTACAGCAAATCAGCTTGACGATTATGAAGAAGGAACTTGGACACCAGCTTATTCTGGTGGTGGTTCTGCTCCGACAGTTGCTTATAGTCAACAAGTAGGCTCATATTTAAAAATTGGTAAATTTGTATTTCTTTCTTTTTCTTTAAATACAAGTTCAGTAAGTGGTGGTTCATCAAGTAGTGATCTCTCTGTAAGTGGAATACCTTTTGCGTGTGGTAGTCAAACTGGAGATAGAGGAGCTTTAAGTACTGTTAGAACTCAAAACTTTGTAACTAATGCTCGTTCACCCGTTGCTGGTTATATAAATGAAGGATCAAGTCTTATTTTGTTAAGTTCTTATGATGCTGGAGCATATTCTACTGCAACCCTTTGTGATACAGATGACTTAAGAACTACTGGGGACAGTAATCAACTAACAGCAACAGTAACATATATAAGTGCTTAAGGAGTAAAAAATGGCAATAACAAAAACAACAGAAGTACCAAAGATAGAGGTCGTAGGCACTTGGAATATCCAAGTTGCAACCGATACAGTCATCAAAGAAGATGGAACTGAAATAGGTAGGTCAAGACATCGTCATGTTCTGCAACCATTTAGATCATCAGTTGATGGGGATACTTGGACACACACAGCCACAGATATAAGTGGAGAAGCTACGGAAGTGCAAGCCATAGCAAATGCAGTTTGGACTGATGCAGTTAAAGAAGCGTATAAAACGTGGGCAGAAGCTCAAGGGGTGTAACACACTAATGTCTGAAAGATACAGAACTGATTACGACGGTGAGTTTGTTATCACAAGCAACACAATCAAGAATGGTCAAAAGCATCAAGAACGTGAGTGGATTGACAATCCAATTGAGAACCAACACATCTCAGGACGTGCTGTTGTAATAGGCAATGGTGCTAGTAGACGCAACACAAAACTTCACGGCGAATTCAATCTAAAAAACAACATAGAAAAACACG
>Ga0307488_10005089_pt1 | contig 10887 bp, 7 predicted proteins | sample SB02metaG_FD_202248 | JGI IMG/M metagenome (GOLD analysis project Ga0307488, IMG submission 202248) | Sea-ice brine microbial communities from Beaufort Sea near Barrow, Alaska, United States - SB 0.2 | ecosystem: Environmental > Aquatic > Marine > Coastal | place: USA: Alaska | collected 2017-05-06
AAAATTTAATGGGCTACTTGTTTACAGACCAACAATTAAAAGGAAATTTCCAGGTTAGATCCAACACCTTTTCCGTGAACGATTTTATGGTTGCAGAAACAAAAGAGCTTGTTAAGACAGACTCCGAAGGAGTTCCTACAGAAAAACCTAAAGTAGTTACTACTGGAAAAGAAGCAATTAAGATCCCTTCTTTCTTAGATGCCACCTTAGTGTTTAATGCTAACACGGTATTATATGACAATCTGGAGCTAAAAAATGTGGTTGGTACTATGATCATTAAAGATGAAACTGCCACCCTTCAAAATGTAACCTCTAATATCTTTGATGGTTCTATTGCCTTGAGCGGAAATGTTTCTACAAAGACTGCTGTTCCAACGTTCTCTATGGATATGGGATTAAACGCCTTGGATATTTCAAAATCCTTTGACGCTTTAGAACTTTTACAAAACCTAGCCCCTATCGCTAAGGCTTTGCAGGGAAAATTGCAAACTCAAATCAATCTTTCGGGAAATCTGAATGACGATTTCACCCCAAAACTTTCCAGTCTTGCCGGGCAAGCACTGGCTCAAATTTTAACTGCGAAAGTTAATCCCGAGAAAATGGCAATACTCACTACGCTGGATGAAAAATTAAAATTCATCAATTTTAAGGATATCAATCTGGATAATCTGAAAGGGAAACTCACCTTTAATGATGGAAATGTTGCTGTTGCTCCTTTCGATTTTAATGTAAAAGGGATCAAGGTTACTGTTTCCGGTTCACATAGTTTCGACAATGTTATGGATTATAATTTAATGCTGGATGTTCCGGCTAAAATGTTGGGCAGTGAAATTGGAAATACTCTTTCAAAATTAAGCGCACAAGATCTTGAAAACATGACTGTCGCTTTACCTATTGGACTAAAGGGAAATTTTCAAAGTCCGCAGATAAATCTAAATATGCAACAAGCCGTTAGCGGACTTACTCAACAGATAATAGCACAACAAAAAAAGGAACTCACTAATAAAGGAATAGATGCTTTAGGAAATATCCTAACAGGTCAAAATAAACAAACTCCAAAAACGGTAGATTCTACAGGGACACCCGTTCTCACCCCAAAAGACACTGTAAGAACTCAGCAGCAACAGCAGGTTAAGGATGTCGCGAGAGATATTTTAGGAGGAATTTTAAAGAAGAAACCTAGAAAGGAAGATACTACGAAGGTGAATTAATTTTGAATTTCAATGTCAGTCTGAGCCTATCGAAGACTCTTTTTAGTAAAAGAAGCAAACTTCGACATCCCGATAGCTATCGGGACTGTTTGACAATGAGTGAGATTCTGAAACAAGTTCAGAATGACGGTGGTTTTAAACACGCTTGTCAGTCTGAGCCTGTCGAAGACTCTTTTAGTAAAGAAGCAAACTTCGACAAGCTCAGTTTGACAAAGCCAAGTTCTTAATGATTTAATAATAAGTAATTGAGATTCTGAAACAAGTTTAGAATGACGGTGGTTTTAAACACGCCTGTCAGCCTGAGCCTGTCGAAGACTTTTAGACTAGAGTATTGCCAATTCCACTACAAAACCTTCATGGCTTCGCACATTAAAAACAGTGCCGTCTTCAAATAACCAATATTGCCCCTTAATTCCTTTTAGGACCCCTTCATAAAAAGGTGCTTTGGTAAGCTTTAGTGTTTTTACCTTCTTAGGATATTGCAGCACCGGGAAATGAATTTCTGTTTCTTTGTTATCTGCCAGGAAGTATTGCATTGCCTCTTCAGGAATATATTGTTTTAATTTTTCACGCTCTTCTGCAAGATCCAGATCTTTAATATCGTTAGTCAGCATTTTACGCCAATTAGTTTTATCCGCAACATGAGCCTTTAAAGCAACCTCGGTGATTCCCGCCAAATATCGGTTTGGCACCTCCACGATCTCAATTGCTTCATGCGCACCCTGATCTATCCATCTTGTTGGGATCTGAGTTTTTCTGGTAACCCCCACTTTCACATTGCTGGAATTTGCGAGGTATACAATATGCGGCTTCAACTGAGCCTGTTTCTCATATTCCAGATCGCGATCTTCCTCATCTAAATGAGCCGTACTCAATTCCGGTTTCATGATCCAGTCTCCGGCTTGAGGGCTGGAGGTATAACAAGAATAGCAAAAGCCTTGAGCGAAAACCTTTTTCTCCAACCCACAATTCATACATTGGTATCTCAAGAAATTTATGCTGATTCGTTTATCAAGAATCTGGTTAACATGCAGGAAATCAGACTCGAATACCAGGTAATATTCAACTTCCTTCTGCAGCTCCGTTTTCATTTTTGTTAGAACACCTTCGTATCTCATCGGGTTTTGTTTAATTTTATAGTAATGCTTATTGTAAGCTTTAAGATTAGTTTTAATTTTATCGGATAAATAGTATATTACCGAGCGGTTTTAAATCAGGTTTAAAGATAAAAGAATAATGCCAATTCCACTAGTAAACTCTATTGCCTCTTGGTTTTTAAAGAAGCGTATCCATCAAATGGAGTTGTTTATGAAGTATCCTAATGAAGTTCAGCAAGAACTCTTAAGATCGCTCATAAGCAAAGCCAAACATACAGAGTTTGGAAAGAAATATCACTTTTCTGAAATAACCAATTACGAAACTTTTGCTGAGCGGGTTCCTATTCATTCCTATGAAGAATATGAAGCAGATATCGAGCGCAGCAGAAATGGAGAACAAAATATCTTTTGGCCTACTCCTATAAATTGGTTCGCTAAATCCAGCGGAACAACCAATGCGAAAAGTAAATTTATTCCGGTAAGTGAAGACTCTTTAGAGAACTGTCATTACGCGGCCGGCAAGGATCTGTTGTGCATGTATCTTAATAACAATCCGCAATCCCAATTATTTACAGGAAAAAGCCTCCGATTAGGAGGAAGCAAAGAGATCTATAGGAATAATGGCACTTCTTATGGCGATCTATCTGCCATACTCATAGAAAATATGCCTTTTTGGGCAGAATTTAGCAGCACACCAAGCAACGAAGTTTCCCTAATGAACGACTGGGAGATCAAGATGCAGGCTATTGTAAATGAAACTATCAAAGAAAAAGTAACCAGTCTTGCAGGAGTTCCTTCCTGGATGTTGGTATTACTAAACAATGTATTAGAAACGAGTAAGCAAGAAGACTTATTTAAAGTATGGCAGAACTTAGAAGTGTATTTTCATGGTGGGGTGAATTTTGACCCCTATTCAGAACAGTATAAAAAAATATTGCCAAGAGATTCCTTTAGATATTATGAGATCTATAATGCTTCGGAAGGCTTTTTTGCCTGTCAGGATCTTAACAATTCCAATGAATTATTACTGATGTTGGATTATGGTGTCTTTTATGAGTTTATTCCAATGGATGCCTATGGCACTTCAGAACAAAAAGTAATTCCGCTAAGTGAAGTTAAAACCGACGTGAATTACGCAGTAATGATCACTACCAATGCAGGACTATGGCGCTATAAAATTGGGGATACCCTTCGGTTTACTTCAATAAGTCCATATAGGATCAAAGTTTCCGGAAGAACAAAGCATCATATCAATGTTTTTGGGGAAGAACTTATTATTGAAAACACGGATAATGCCCTCAAAAAAGCTTCTAAAATTACGGGTTGTGAGATCATAGATTATACCGCTGCACCAATCTTTATGGATGGGAAAGAAAAAGGAGCACATGAATGGATCATCGAGTTTAAAACCCCACCCGATAATCTGGAAACTTTTACAGTTGAATTGGATCTGGCCCTACAACAACTGAATAGTGATTATGAAGCGAAGCGCTATAATAACATGACCCTGAATATGCCAAAAGTCCACCAGGCCCGTAAAAAGTTATTCTATGACTGGCTTAAGAAAAATGACAAATTAGGAGGACAACATAAGATCCCACGACTCTCCAATAAACGTTACTATGTGGAAGAATTGCTGGAGATGTCCGGAATCTCCTCTGCACCAGATGCATTGTAGCTCTGATCAAAAAATACTTTTTATGTGTAAAACATATAAAAAGCCCCAATAATTGAATAATTATTGGGGCTTTCTGTTATCTATAAATGTACTAATTACTTCTTGTTATACCCGAATCTCTTCAGTTGCTTAGAATCATTACGCCAGTTCTTATTCACTTTTACATAAAGTTCCAGGTGTACCTGCTTTCCGAAGAATTTTTCCAAATCCTTACGTGCCTCTACTCCTACTCTTTTTAGAGCTGCTCCTTTATGACCTATAATAATTCCCTTTTGAGTTTCGCGCTCCACCATAATAATGCTTCGCATTCTAATGATCTCTTCGTCTTCAAAGAATTCCTCTGTATCGATCTCTACAGAATAAGGGATCTCCTTTTTGTAGTGCATCAAGATCTTCTCACGAATGATCTCGTTTACAAAGAAACGCTCCGGTTTGTCGGTTAAAGTATCTTTTGGATAGAACGCTGGAGATTCCGGCAATAATTCTACTATTCTACTAAACACCTCAGAAACATTAAATCCTTGCAATGCCGAGACAGGATAGATCTCTGCATTAGGAACCTTAGCAGTCCAATGGGCTACTTGTTCTTCTAATTCCCCTTGGTTGGAAATATCTATCTTATTAAGCAATAACAAAACAGGAATGCTTGCATTGGTGATCTTATTAAAGAAAGCTTCGTCCTTTAGTTCCTGCTCCCCGATCTCTACCATATAGACAAGGATATCGGCATCTTCAAAGGCAGACTTCACAAAATCCATCATAGATTGTTGCAGGTCATAGGCTGGTTTAATAATTCCCGGAGTATCACTTAAGATCGCCTGAAAGTCTTCACCATTAACAATTCCCAGAATTCTGTGTCTGGTCGTTTGCGCTTTGGAAGTGATAATAGATAATTTTTCACCTACAAAAGCATTCATTAATGTGGATTTTCCAACGTTTGGATTTCCAATGATATTTACAAAACCGGCTTTATGTGCCATAAGAAAGAATTTTTGCAAAGATATTTTATTTAATAAGTCATTCCTAACTTTTTAAGGCTTTCTAAGTTTGAGGGAATTAAGAAAGAAAATGTCATTCCGAATGAGTGAGGTGAAGAACCTCAAAGCACCAGCATTTGGTTATAAAGAGATCCTTCGACAGGCTCAGGATGACAATGCACTAAAATGTCATTCTGAACGAGGGAAGCGAAGTGACCATTTAAAAAAATACTCGTGAATTCGTGGCAGTTAAAAGCATCTCTAGTAAGATTTAATTTCATTGAGATCCTTCGACAGGCTCAGGATAACAATGCACTAAAATGTCATTCTGAAAGAGGGAAGCGAAGTGACCATTTAAAAAAATATTCGTGAATTCGTGGCAGTCAAAAGCATCTCTAGTAAGATTCAATTTCATTGAAATCCTTCGACAGGCTAAGGATGACAATGCACTAAAAGGGAAGTGAAGAATCCCAAAGAAATTAGAATTATTACATTAAAGACTTCTCGACTCCGCTCGAAGTGACAAAAAAGGAACTCCTATTAAATTTCAATATAAGTTTATAAAAGGAGTCAAAACTTTGGAATTAAGGAGCTTTCCGATCATAATTTAAATTAAATTCAATATTTTTGCCGATTCTTAGACATTTTATAGATAAGCTTTTAATATTGAAGCAATTAAACAAGAATGACTAACAAAAATATTTAGGATAGTACCTTAGGACATTATTCACATATACTTTTAAGACCTTTTACATGACCAAGATTTTTAATCTGTTCGATTTTTCACAAAAAGTTAATTACAAAACCGAAGTTCTCGCAGGTTTAACAGTGGCTTTAGCTTTGATCCCGGAGGCAGTTGCTTTCGCAATGATCGCCGGCTTATCTCCACTAACCGGTTTATACGCGGCATTTGTAATGGGACTTATCACCTCTATTTTTGGTGGAAGACCCGGAATGATCTCTGGTGCAACCGGAGCTGTTGCAGTGGTGATCGTAGCTCTCTCCATCTCTTATGGCCCGGAATACATCTTTGCAACCGTGATTTTGGCGGGCTTAATTCAGATAATGGCAGGTGTTCTGCGTCTGGGAAAATTAATACGATTAGTGCCACATTCGGTGATCTTTGGATTTGTAAACGGACTGGCCATCATTATATTCATGTCTCAATTAAACCAATTTAAAACCATTAATGCAGCAGGAGAACTGGAATGGATGACCGGGAATCCTCTTTACATATTGTTGGGTCTGGTATTTATAACGATGCTAATAATTTGGGGGCTCCCAAAACTCACCAAAGTATTCCCTTCTTCATTAGCTGCTATTTTAGTGGTCTTTGGAATAGTTTTATTGTTTGGGATAGATACCAAAACAGTAGGGGATATAGCCTCTATTGAAGGTGGTTTTCCTCCTTTTCATATCCCCATGGTTCCTTTTAGCTGGGAAACTTTATCTATAATTTTCCCATTTGCAGCAATTATGGCGGGAGTTGGACTTATTGAAAGTCTTTTAACCTTAAATATTATAGATGAGATCACAGAAACTCGAGGAAGTGGAAACAAGGAATGTGTTGCTCAGGGAACTGCCAATATATTATCCGGGTTTTTCTCCGGGATGGGCGGTTGTGCCATGTTGGGTCAAAGTTTAATAAACGTTGCTTCTGGAGCGAGAGCAAGACTTTCAGGAATTGTAGCATCGATAATGCTTTTGGTGTTTATCATGTTTGGCGCAGATGTTATCGAAAAACTGCCAATGGCAGCACTTACGGGAGTAATGATCATGGTTGCAGTAGGAACCTTCGAATGGGCTAGCTTAAGAACTTTTAGAAGGATGCCAAAATCTGATGTTTTTGTAATGATCATGGTAACCTTGATCACTATTTTCCTTCATAACCTAGCTTTGGCAGTATTGGTTGGAGTAATAATTTCAGCATTGGTTTTTGCTTGGGATAATGCAAAACGTATTAGAGCAAGAAAAAGAGTTGACGAAAATGGAGTAAAACATTATGAGATCTATGGGCCTCTTTTCTTCGGATCTGTTCAGGCGTTCAGTGATAAATTTAATATCCTTGATGATCCGGACGAGGTAGTGATCGATTTTTCTGAAAGTAGGATCGTAGATATGTCCGGGATTGAAGCGGTAAACAAGTTAACCGAACGTTATTTAAAACAAGGCAAAAAATTACATTTAAGACATTTAAGCAGCGATTGTCTCACACTACTTAATAATGCAGACGCACTTATAGAAGTTAATATTTTGGAAGACCCAACTTACAAAGTAGCGGTAGATAAAGTTTAAAAAAAGAGGGCTGATAAAATTTTATCAGCCCTCTTTTTTATTGAATTTCGCAATATTTAGTCTTGAACTTGCGGAGCAGTAAAGGCTTTTATAGCCGCATTGGGCTCTATAATGTTATAGCCGTTCCAAAATTCCGGATTATATCTTTTGAAGGTTTGGTATTCAAAATCTTCAGATTTGGTTTCCAGAGCATTAAAATCTTTAGCCTCCATTTTAGAGTTTTCAAAAACTACCAATTGCAGTTTATTTAATTGATTCACTCTTAATTTAATATCCAGATCCAGTTCATTCTGTTTTCTTTTCCCTGCAACAAATTTGTTCTTTTCTATAATCGTTAATGGTCTTTCTATACCAAAACTTTCCCCTTCTTCAATTTCTATATATTTCGGATTGTACTTCCCAGCTTCATCTTTTCCGAAGATCATTTTACCCTTATAAACATTACTTGCATTAGAGATCCCCAGAAGTTTGAAGCTTTTTAGATCTTTCACATTTTCAAAATCTATTCTATACACTCCAAAATTCTCGGTGTTCACATATAACTTTCCTTTAAAATCGGCTCCGCGTTTAGGCTCAAAATCTATTACATACGCAATATCATTTTCAATTTGAACATAGCCTTTAAGCTCGAAATTATATTTTCTTGATTTTTCAAAAATATCCAAGGTATTATCACTTTTCCAGAACATCGCATTCAATAATCCTTTAATATCTGCTACTGTGGTTTGTTTTAGGTCCCTCAGTTTAGTTTCCTTTGCTTTTGCCAACTCCTCTGCAGTAGGTTCTGGTTTAATTGCAACTTCAGCTTCAGAATCTTCCAGTTCCTCTTGCAATTCATCAGCATCCACCTTTACTCCTAACCAACCTGATTTTACTTTTAAATAGGAGCTCTTCTTTAAGTTCCGCTGAAATATATCCTGAATTTTATCTGATAATTCAGTTAAAGATTCCCTGCTTTGAGGATTTTCAAGATTTGCAGCTTTTAGCACCTTTATTTTTTGCTCATCATAATTGCCATAAAGATCTCCCATAACTTCCTTATAAGAATCACTCTTTTTCGGGATACTATTGGAAATACTATCCATCAATGCTTGGTTAAGCTCAGGAATGGTACTTTCATCTATATCTATATCGAACTGCCGCACATAATTCACATCAGATTCTCTAAAGAAAAATCGCTTTTGAGTATAGTTGAAGTTGTAGTTATCTGCAATTTTTTCAGTAACCTTAGCGATGATCTCTTCGCCGCTTAGCTTCTTGTTAGATAAAAAAATATCACTTAACTGGATACTTTGTGACTTCAGATAAATAATCTGATCGTTCACCTTGGAAACTTCCAACTCTTTAGGCTCATATCCTAAGGAAGCTATTTTAATGATTGCCTTAGGATCTAGATTCGCTTGTATATTAAATTTTCCTTCATCATTAGATACCACTCCGCGATTGCTTCCATAGATGACGCTTGCAAAGGGAACAGGTTGTTTACTAGCGGAATCCAGGATTTGTCCCGATATCTCCTGCGCTTTTGCAAACTGAATGAATGTAAGGAAAATGAAAACCGAACCTAAAAATATAGATCTCATAACTATTGTTTCTAATTATACGATGCTATAGCATTATTGTTACAGCATTTTCTGAGTTTTTTATTTTAAACCCTAAAGATGAGCAACAATCCAACAAATTAATGGAGGATTATGATAAAGTTAATAAGGAACTAATTTTATCTTCTTAAATTTAGGTTTCCTAATCCTAATTTTAAAAATATGCCCATTAGCATAAAAGGTGATAAAGAATTTGAAAGCACTCTTTCCATAGAAAATAAATGTCTCCGTTTAAATCTTAACGAAAATATCTATGGCACTTTCGCAGAAATTGGTGCCGGACAGGAAACCGTTCGAAACTTTTTTAGGGTTGGAGACGCCTCTGGTACAATCGCGAAAACGATTAGCGCTTACGACAAGGATTTTAGTGATGCCATATATGGAATTGAAGATGACCGCCGATATGTTACGGAGAGTCGCTTAAAAAGCATTCTAAGCTTCGAAACCGGACTAATTGAGAGCCGGATATCCAGAGAAAAGCATCCCGATAAACTCTTCTTTAGTTATGCGAATACCATTACCACTATAGATTTCGCAAAGAAATACAAAGGTCATGGCTGGATTGGAATTCGGTTTCAATCACAGCCAGAAGAAGAATACAGTGAAATCCTATTGCATGTACAGCTTCATGAAAACCTGGCACTTCTTCAGCAAATAACCATTGGCACCATGGGGGTGAATTTAATTCACGGAGCCTATTATCTTCATGATGACCCTAAAAACCTCTTGACACATCTTTACGATCAGTTGGACAAGGATCAAATTGAAATTGACACTATTAATTTTACGGGACCGGTCTTTAAGGATGTAGATAACAGGTTAATGAGCCTTCAGCTGGTAAAAAATGGAATGACAGATGCTGTGATGTTTGCGCCGGATGGTCACAATGTGTTACCTGCAAAAGTGCTTTACAAACGCAATATTTTAACCCTGCGTGGTAGCTTTAGACCGGTTACTAAGGTAAACATGAGCATGTATGAAAAGTCCCTTGAGCTTTTTATGAATGAACGAAAAGTAGACAAGGAGAAAGTCGTGGTCATCTTTGAGATGACGCTCTCCAACCTTAGAACAGAAGGAGAAATAGACGAAAAAGACTTTATGGATAGAGCCAAATTGCTTTGTTCTCTGGGGCAAACTGTTATGATCTCCAACTTTCAGGAATATTATAAAGTTGTAGAATATTTCGCTCAGCATACCACAGAGCGTATGGGCTTAACAATGGGAGTTAAGACCTTTATTGATATTTTCGACGAGAAATATTATCGTCATTTAAGCGGTGGGATCTTAGAAGCTTTTGGAAAGTTGTTTTTTAAAGATCTTAAAGTTTATTTGTATCCTTTAAAGGATAGTGAAACCGGTGAAATAACAAACAGTGAGAATTTGAAAGTACATCCCAGAATTAAAGAATTATATAAATTCTTTAAGGATAATGGGAAAGTGGTAGATATTACCGATTATGATCCATCCATCTTAGATATTAATTCCAGAGAAGTTTACGAAATGATCCTGAATGGTAAATCCGGCTGGGAAGATATGCTGCCAGAAAGTACCACCCAACTCATTAAGGAGAACAACCTCTTCAAGGAATAGATCGCCTCCTGCTTATTCAGGACTGTTCTTTTCCATGATAGTTCCCGGCATAAACCCGAAATACTTTTTAAAGGAAGAGAAGAAAATATCCTTATTCTGAAAACCGGATTGTCTAGCTACTTTAGAAAGATCTGATTCTCCATTATTAATAAGTGACTTGGCATAGATTAATTTTGTTCTAATAATAAAATCCAGTGGAGTAAGCCCATTTAGCTTTTTCAATTTTAGATATAAAGAGTTGCTGGACATTCCAATTGCTTCACATAGACCTTCTACAGTAAATGCACTGTTTTCAATATTTTGCATGATCTTTAATTCCAGATTAGCAATAAATTTCTCGTCCAAACCACCTTTTAGTAAATTGCTGTTACGCTCACTTAAGCTTGTATTCACATAAGGCATAGACTCCGCCACTTTCATCTTCCCTTCTACCATTAG
>Ga0307488_10005090_pt1 | contig 10887 bp, 16 predicted proteins | sample SB02metaG_FD_202248 | JGI IMG/M metagenome (GOLD analysis project Ga0307488, IMG submission 202248) | Sea-ice brine microbial communities from Beaufort Sea near Barrow, Alaska, United States - SB 0.2 | ecosystem: Environmental > Aquatic > Marine > Coastal | place: USA: Alaska | collected...
TTATCACGTTACACCGCAAAGTTAGAACTTGCTGGCAAATCCTACTGAAAGCATTTTAAGCTATGCCTGGAAGCTTCAAACCCTTCCAGGCTACGCTTACACCTAAAACCTAACACTTGCCACGCTACGGCATCAAATATTGGAGAGAATTATGAATAGAAAGCTCAGAACGCATATTAACACCTTAAACTTTCGACTTGTTACGCAAGACGACGACGAGCCCCGCATCATTGTAAAAGATAATGATTTTGAGGTTTGCGCCTATTACCTATCGACTATCGATCACACCGATTGGAATGAGGGCGATCCACTCGATGGTTGGTGTGTAACATCACATAGGTTTGAGCCTTATCGTGTCGTGCCAGCCCGTACGCATAAAAACCTAGTTCGTGAATGTCATAAGGTTTTAGCATCATGCAATTAAAAAACTTCAGAGCTACACATGGCCTAACGCAAGCGCAATTGGCAAAACTTCTGGGCATAAGTAAAATTGCGGTAGCAAAAAGAGAGCAAGCCGGAACGGTGCCATTAACAATGCAGATTGCATTGGTGGGTATTGGCGAATGCTTAACACGTAACACCTATCAAGAAACACTCGACCTTGTAATGGTGAACGTGTTAAATCAGGGTAGAAAATACGCCTCCTGATCGACCAGCAAAAACCGCAGAACTCCGGGGGTTACATGTCTTGTAACCCCCTTTTTGCGTTTAAAACCAATGGCTTAACCCCCAAAGGTGACAAGGTTACATGTTTTTCCCATACTGTTTATCTTGAAGATATTTTATTTATATATTATTCTTCTCTATACTATCTATATATCTCTTTAACTTGTAACCTTGTAACCTAAAGTAGATAAGAGTATGTAAACAAAGGATAAAAGAGGGTTACAAGTTAGGTTACAAGTAGGCCAAAAGTTACAAGTAACTTGTAACCTTTTCCCGTATTGCGTCATTAGTCATGGGTCTTTGCACCCAAAACCGTTTTGCCTCCCCATTTATCTTGATCGACCTTGTAACCTTTTGGAAGCCCAACCGTTTCATTATCTGTGCTTTCTTAGATGTATTTAGGGTGCTAAAGTCAGTATCAGGATGCTCAAAAATTACGGCTTCAAATAAATCAGCGGTGCTTACGCATTCCTCATTGAAGAACTCTCCGCCCCTCCTGATCAACTCACGCGCCTCTGACAATCCTTCAAACGCCGCCTCCTCGGTAGCAGCCATCAGCTTCTTATATTCACTCATTGGCGCTTGTTTGATCGACTTGAACTCATCAGTAATCGAGTATTCCAGCATCCACTTACGCAGTTCGCCACCATAACCACGCACAGCAGCAAACAACTTGGGGAAATATACTGCCACAGTTTCACCTACTTCATCCTCCAGATCGTCGAGCGATAATAGCGGCACGAATAAAATCCACCAGCGCCGGTCATGCTCATCCAATGGCAAAGCATCCTTCGAATTGGTGAAGCCAATATAATTGGAAGTGTTAAGAGTACGGAACGGCTTAACACCCTTCTCATTGATCTGAATAATCCTATCAGTAATTAATGGCTTTAATGCGTTCACCACCTCATAGCGGTTGTGACCCTTTACGTGCAGTTCCTCCAGTACATTGACGACGACATTGGTCGCCCAGCCATTGAAGTCAGAAGTCACCTGCGATGGATTGACAGTTCCAACATTACGATCACCCAAGCAAGCCGACATCAACTCAGAAAAGAAAGTTTTGCCCGTGCCGGGTATAGACTGAATGAGTGGCGACCATAACATCTGACGACCTGGGAACTGCACCTGATGGGTGAGCCAAGACGTTAGCAGTTCCTCATCGTCGGCATCACCGCTACAGATGAACTTGATGTGCGCCTTAACGCGCTCGATAGCCTCCAGTCCATCAGCAGAATATTCTTCAGCCACAGTTGGGACGCTATCGACGTTAAACGTATTCAGTACCGTCTGCCCGTCAACGCGGCAAATACGCTCATCACGCATAGGGAGATAGCCCATAGTATCGACGGTCTTAATATAACCGCTCAACGCAGCGAACTGAGATGCGAGCATAGCACCTCCGTTTGGCCCAGGTGGGACGCGCTTGGTATTGATAAGGTTGAAAGCCTCGGCCTTATGCAGTTGGAGTTTTTTAAAATCTACATAGCCACGGTGGGTATTGATGTAAACCCAGGCGTTACACCAGTCCGGTGCTTCAGCATCGCCCATCGGCGCAGCAGTAACGTCTGAGATCATATCACGGCAAGCGGCGATTGGAGGCGTTACACCGCCGTCCAGTTCCTTAAGCCGCAGTTGGATAACTTTAGCCAGTCTCTCACGAGGCATGACATCGAGCTTCAACTCACGGATGGCCTTTGCCAGTTCTATAGTAACGGTTCGCTTGTCGGCCTTCTCGATACGCTTGATCATAGTCTCGACAACAGCCTCGTTCGCATCGAAGTCAGCAGCGCGGCCCATGTGGACTAGGGTGCCAAGTTTGACACCTCCACCACTATTAAAAGAGCGCCAACGCTTTGCAGTCTCACCCTCGACATAGTTCTCAGCGCCAACAGACCACGCTTCCCACAGTTCCAGTCCGCGTGAGTTATCCCACCCTTGGAGAGCCATGCCAACGCGCACCCACTCATCATTAGGCAAACCGTTGTCGATCTTATCCAGTAGCGCCTGGACATCATCCTCGCTCATATCATCACCGCCTCCAGGCAGTTCCATGCCAGCGAAGTCGCCAAGGTCTTCACCCTCAACATCAACAGCACCGCTACCGCCTCCAGTTCCATCTTGGCGGATAACATCGAGCAGACCATCAGGCACCGCAGCCTCATAGAAGTAACCGAAGTCTTCATCGGCCCACTGGTAGACTTTACCCTTGATCTTGGAGGACACGATCACGCATTGCGAGCCAGCAGTTAAGAAGTCGATGCCGGGGTAAGCCTTCACGTTCTTCTTAAACGAGCCGCCACCAGTCCCAGTTAGATAGACATGGAAGCCGCCAGAGGGAGTCATTACCGAAGGCATCAGTTCCACACCAGTGTCAGCGAGCAAACGCTCATAGCTCTCATCGCCGCCGTTCTTGGGGTCAACGTCCACAACGAGATCACCATCAGCGACGACCATGCCGAGGTTGCCCTCATGGTCGAGGATAGCGTCAGCGTCCAGTGTCTTGCCCTGCCAACCAGTCAGTATTGGCACCTTACCTTTGAGCGGTGTGAGGTTCTTCCCGGCTGCTAAGTATTCTTTTATTGTATCAGTTTTGCACAAAGTTCTAATCCTTTAATCTTTTAAGTATGCGCTAATCTTTCTAATTGTCTCATAGGCGTAGTTCGTAACATCACCTACAGATAACTTGTGAACAGTTGGGTATGATAACCCGCTCTCGCCAGCAACGATAAGCAGTTGCTTACCCTCTAGCTGGGTCTTGATTTCTTCCAATGTCAAAATGTCCATTTCTTACTCCTTTTTCCGCCGCTACTATATATTGTGTAAATTAATTTGTAAAGTACTTTACATACTATATGTTGTGTGCTAGAAACACATAACTTAAAACCTAGAACCTAAAAGGAGACTGAAATGTCTATTGAAGTAAAAATACAAAACCTCACAGAAGCTATCGAAAAACTCACCTCAGTATTAATGAACGATAACCCCATCGCCACTAAAGAGGAGATGGCAGAGCCAGCACCGGAAGAAGATACCGAGTGTAACTCTGAGTTCGTGCGCGACTTAGCCAAGAGTAAGATCGAGGGCGGTGCTACACGTAAGCAAGTGAAGGAGCTAATCACTGAGCTAGGCGCTGAAAGTATCTCAAAGCTCAACGCCAAGCAGCTAGTGAAGCTGAAAGCTAAACTGGAGGCGCTGTAAGATGCTACACGCCCATAAGATACTTGAAGATTTATCATTGTTTATAGATAAGGTCACACCAGATATGGAAGTGCCAAATATATCTAAAGAACAAATAAATAATATTATGGCTTATAATCAATCGGACTTTAACGCCATTACTTCCGCTGTTAAGTTTGATTTGGGGCATTATTCGTATGACGACATCTCTACGTTGTCGAAACTTGGCGCGAAACTCCTAGAGGATGGTGTAGCTAAGTTACCGTTTGAAACCTGTTATTTTGAGATTGGGGTACAAAAGAATAGGTGGGGTATTTTAATAACACCTATAGTGGATTACGCAGGGTTTACTTTTAATATACCTACCGCTAAGTCGAAATATATACTTAGAATGTTTGCTAAAGGGAGGCATAAAGATCACTGGTCTGCAAACGAACAACACATAGCGTTGAGTGAAGATTTTAAAGTTAGTAGTGGCCCAATGCCGGATGACAAGTCTCAAAAATATACAGACATGGAAAAAGAGATGTTTGATCATTGTTGCAGAGCTACCATAACTGCTGCGATATACTTACTCAACTCAGGCGATGCTACAATAGTAAAAGAAGAAGCGCCTGAGAAGCTAAACAAGAGGCGGCTAAACAAAGGTCGTACACCTCTATTTAGCCATCACGTAGTCAAGATCGGAGGTGTGTCTAAAACAGGTGGGGTTATTCCCCTTGGCGGTACTCACGCCTCACCTAGAGCGCACGACCGCATGGGTCACATAAGAACTTATCACCGTGGCACAGACAAAGAATTTAAACGATGGATTAGCGACACTAAAATTGAAGGTCGCGGAAAGATAACCAAACAATATGAGGTACTTCATTAATGCAACACGCACTATTATCCGCTAGTGGCTCAGGGACTTGGCTTAACTGCCCAGGCTCTCGTAAGGCACAGCAAGACTACGTGGACAAGACCAGTCCATTCGCAGTCGAAGGCTCACGCGCCCATGAGTTAGCAGACATTTGCCTGAAGTCAGGTGAGGACGCAGCAGTTCACATTGGCATGGAGATCATGGGCGAAGCAGTCCCTTACGAGATGGCTCAGTACGTTCAAGAGTATCTGGACTACGTGCGCTCACATGAGGGTGAGAACACAACGCTCTATACTGAGGAGCGCGTGGACTTTTCTAACGTAGTCCCTGAAGGCTTTGGTACAATGGACGCAGCAGTTCTTGATTTCGATAGTGGCACCTGCCACATCTTTGATCTGAAGTATGGTCGCGGTGTTCAAGTCTACTCTTATGAGAACACTCAGTCGCAGTTATACGCACTGGGCCTCTTGAACGAGCTAGGCTTTCTCGACGCTATTAAAATGTTCCGTATCCATATAGTGCAACCTCGTAAGGTAACACCTGAGCCGTGGAATATCAAGGTTGAGGACTTAGAAATCTTCGCAGCCTACGCCTCAGAACGTGCCGAGTTAGCGATGACAGATAGCGCGCCTCGCGTCCCTGGGGATAAACAGTGTATGTGGTGTAAAGCAAAGCCAGACTGTCCTGCTCTCGCTAAGTTTGCGGAGGAGACTATCTTGGCTGAGTTCGATACCATCGAGGAGACAACGCCAGTTGATAAACTGAGTGACGAGCAAAAGAAGTCTATCCTCGACAATAAGAAACTAATCGAAGGCTTCTTAAAGGCCGTCGAGCAGTCAGTCTATGAGCGCATCGAGAACGGTGAAGGCTTTAAAGGCTATAAGATCGTAAGTGGACGCTCTATCCGTAAGTGGGGAGCAGACGCAGAGGCTTACTTGAAGAAGAAGCTGAAGTCCAAGGCGTATAAGAAGGCGCTGATAGGCATCGGTGATGCTGAGAAATTACTTGGCAAAGGTACGTTTGACGATTATACAGTTAGACCTACTGGAAAACCAACACTAGCAGCTAAGAGCGATAAACGTCCGGCGCTCCTAGCTGAAGACATCTCGGACGAATTTGAAATAGAAGGATAAAATAAAATGGCTGATACAGCTAAAAAACTCCACCTCAAGAATGTGCGTCTCTCTTTCCCATCAATCTTTAGCCGTGCCGTCTTTGACGGTAAGCAGGGTAAGTTTGAAGCGACACTCTTGCTTGACAAGTCAGACAAGAAGACTAAGAAGGCGTTAGACGATGCTATCGAGGCAGCTATCGCTACTGCCAACATCAAAGTGCCAGCAGACAAGCGTTGCCTTAAAGACGGCGACGACAGCGAGTATGATGGCTATGAAGGTGTCTGGTCAATTAAGGCCAGTAACGGTAAGCGCCCAACGATCATCGGGCGTGACAAAGCACCTCTCACTGAGGATGACGATGTTATGTATGCTGGTTGCTACGTCAACGCAATCATCGACATCTGGATACAGAATAACCAATATGGTAAGCGAGCAAACGCTAACCTCTATGGTGTTCAGTTTGTAAAAGATGGTGATGCGTTCGGTAGCGGCCCAGTAGACGTTACGGATGAGTTCGACGACATCGAGGATGACGACGAGCTATAAGACAACGGGCGGCTATGAGGGGATAGCCGCCCACTCTTTTAAAAGGATAGAATGATGAAACCAATCGCCTTAGATTGTGAAGTGTATCCCAATTATTTCCTAGTCTCCTTCAAGCGCGTCCACGATGGCAAGACCATCAGTGTCGAAGCGCGAGGCAAAGATGCTAAACTGAGTAACGAGCAGATCGCCAGCTTAAAGAGTAAGCTGAAGAAGACCACATTTGGTTTTAACAGTATCAACTACGACCTTCCAATATTAGCAGCAGCACTCAAAGGACTGAGTTGTGAGCGTATACACCAAGTCTCTGACGCCATTATCGAGCAGCGGCTCCGCAGTTGGCAGACCATGAGGCAGTTCGAGTTGCAGGACTTTGAGCGCGACCACTTTGACCTCATGGAGCCGTCACCGGGGGTTATGATCTCCCTGAAGCTCTACGGCGCTCGTATGCACTCTAAGCACCTACAGGACTTACCTATCGAGCCAGGGACAGTTCTTACTGAGCAGCAGATGGACGAGATCAAGACGTATTGCGAGAACGACCTCGACACGACCATCGAGCTTTACCATGTAGTCGCAGATCGTATTCAGTTACGCTTGGATATGTCTGTAGACCCATCTAAGTCTGACGCTCAGATGGCAGAAGCTATCATCAAGTCAGTACTAAAGGGTAATCCTAAAGCGCCCAAGCTGCACTCTATGACGACATATAGGTACGAGATGCCTCGTAATATCCAGTTTGAAACCACTGAGCTAGACGACCTGTACTGGGACATAAAAAACCAAGATTTCGGCCTAGATAAGAAAGGTTCTATCTCTCTACCTAAAGAGATACGTGATACTAAGATCAAACTGGGACAGTCCACTTATCAGTTGGGCATCGGCGGCTTACACTCAACAGAGAAACGACAGGCAGCAGTCCCTACTGAGGGTCAGATACTCGTTGACCGTGATGTTGAGAGTTACTACCCAAATATAATACTTAATAATGCGCTCTACCCTTCTCACCTGGGTATGCAATTCTTGAAAAAGTACGCGAGTATCCTCTATCAGCGCATAGACGCCAAGCACAGAGGCGACAAGACAACAGCAGACGGCCTCAAGATCGCAGTCAATGGCACCTTCGGCAAGCTAGGCAGTAAATACTCGTTCCTATACTCGCCAGACCTACTCTTGCAAGTGACCCTCACGGGCCAGTTGACACTGCTCATGTTGATTGAGCGCCTGGAGCTTGCTGGTATATCAGTTGTCTCTGCCAACACTGACGGCTTTGTATCGCTCATAGATAAAGCAGACTATAAGAAGTACGACGACATCTGCTTCGATTGGGAGCTAGACACTGGCTACAAACTGGAGGAGACGCGCTACAAGGCACTCTACTCCCGTGATGTGAACAACTACCTCGCCATCACTGAAGACGGGGCCAAAGGTAAAGGTATCTTCACCAAGGCAGGGTTGATGAAGAACCCACAGATGCAAATATGCGCCGAAGCAGTTGAGGCGTATCTCATTCGGGGTACACCTATAGAGGACACAATTCGCGGCTGCACCGACCAGACTAAGTTCCTGACAGTTAGATCAGTAACAGGCGGCGCACTATGGCGAGGAGAGTATCTTGGTCGTGTTGTCCGTTGGATATGGTCAGCAGACGGTGAGAAAATCGTGTATAAGAAGAACGGTAACAAGGTTGCGACCTCAGACGGTGCGCGTCCAATTATGACCCTGGGCGAGTTCCCATTGGACATAGACTACGAGCGGTACATACAGAACGCAAAAGATATACTGGAGAGCGTGGGATGTTAGAAGCACCAATAGAGAAAGCAGTTTGCAAGTACGCCAAGGACAAAGGGTGGCTTGTCTATAAATTTGTCTCACCAGCGAACCGAGGAGTGCCAGATCGCATCTTTATGAAAGACGGCGAAGTGTTCTTCATCGAGTTTAAGGCGACAGGTAAGAAGCCCACTAAGTTGCAACAGTCTGTTATAAGTAAGATGAGAGATAATCTTATGACTGTATATGTCGTGGACAGCATAGAGTACGGCAAGGATATTATAGATGTTATCCCGTAAAGACCTCCACAGCTACCAGCAACACGCCATTGACTTCGTGAAAGAGAAGAAGCGGTGTGCGTTGTTCCTCGATATGGGCCTGGGTAAGACAACAACCACTCTTACCGTGGCCTCAGACTTCCTTGACGACCATTTGGTCAACCATATCCTCATCATCGCGCCGCTGCGCGTTGCTAATAAGGTGTGGAAGCAGGAAGCAAAGAAGTGGGAACACCTCAAACACCTGTCTATCTCAATCTGTACTGGCTCTGCTGCTGACCGTCAAGCTGCTCTTGCTCGACGTAGCGAGATAACCGTCATCAACAGGGAGAACGTCCCTTGGCTGGTAGAGAACACCAAGTGGCGGTGGGCGATGGTGATAGTAGATGAAAGCTCCAGCTTCAAGAGCTTCAAGTCCAAACGCTTCAAGGCGCTGAAGAAGGCGCTGAAGTTCACCAAGTCTGTAGTACTACTCAGTGGTACTCCGTCTCCGAATGGGCAGATGGACCTATGGTCGCAGATGTTCCTGATAGATCAGGGTGAGAGACTGGGGAAGACTATCACCAACTTCAGGAACAGGTTTTTCGCGCCAGCGGGGTATATGGGTTACGGCTACGATCTTAACCCTGGCGCTGACACCATGATCAACGACCTTATCAGTGACGTTTGCCTCTCAATGCAGTCTGAGGACTACTTAGACTTGCCAGATCGCATCGACTTGACCGAGTGGGTTACGTTATCAGACAGTGACATGGATAGCTATAAGGAGTTCGAGAAGGAGTTTATCTTGGCGCTTGAGGCTGACGACATTACAGCAGTCTCCGCTGGCGTACTCGCCAACAAACTACTCCAGTTTGCGAACGGCTCAGTCTATGATGAGAATAAGAAGCAACACGATATACACAATGCTAAAATTGACGCGCTGAAGGAGATCGTCGAGGATAATCCAGGCGAGAACTTCTTTGTTGCATATAATTACAAGTCAGACCTTGCTCGCATCCAAAAGGCGTTCCCGAAGGCCGTCACACTGTCCCGTGGGGGCAAGGAATTAGACGAGTGGAACGCAGGTAAGGTCAAGATGCTACTAGCACACCCAGCGTCCGCTGGACACGGCTTAAACGCGCAATATGGAGGCTCTGCGATAGTCTGGTTCGGCCTTAACTGGTCGTTAGAACTCTATCAGCAGTTCAACGCTAGGCTTCACAGGCAGGGGCAGACCAAACCAGTAAGGGTTATGCACATAGCTGCGTCAGGTACGATAGATGAGCGAGTTATCGCTGCCATCGAGGGTAAGGCTAAGACGCAGAAAGAGTTGCTCGATCACATTAAATGTAAAATAGTTTAAAAAGTACTTTACATACAAATTTAGATCGAGTACGGTTTTTATAGTTCAGTTGTTCCCTCCCAATATGCTCAACTGAATTAGGGTGACAAAGTTGGCCTTCGAAAATCGCCTTTGTCACCCTTTACTCTCTTGAAAGGAGAACACTATGACACCTTGTTACCGACATCAAATCTACCACACTGACCCGGAATGCCCGAAGTGCTACCGTCAGAAGTGGCAGAAAGTAATTGCTGACGCCTACCTTTCAAATGGTTCCGGTGGGGACCAACAGGCTACCAGGGCGACTTCAAAGCCGTTGGGCATCTCAGCATCATCTAGTAATCGCGGCAATGGTAGCCACCCACCACACCAACAGGAGAGATAACATGCGCGACTTAAATTTCCTCTGCATGGGTAGAGCTAACATCGTCGATGACGACCTGCTCAACATCGATTTAGAATTAGGCGGCGAACTTACTACACTGCTGCAAGAGGTCCAGTTCCTACGTGACCGCGACGAGAGTTTGATTGATGAGATTATAGCTCTGAATGATGAGCTTGAAACTATCAGGAGTGTCGTCAAGGGTGACGAGCGATGAGAGATGCTATCACCCACCTCCATCAAGTGCAGAAGCACATTGCTTTCATGTTGATGGAACTTAAGCTCGCTGAAGACAGCGGTGCCGATGTATGCAGCACCGAAGCCTTTGAAGATTTCATTCGTGTGTTGAATGACGACATTGAACAGGAGGCCATAGCAATGGCCCCTAAATATAAACCAGGAAAGGATATGTGGGTATGACTGATAAAAGAACCCTCAAGATTTTAATTAAGAACCAAACCAAGTACCTCGCAATGTGCCAGCCTGAAATCGTTGGTGTGCCGGTATGAGTGACCGCATCTTTCCTATGGTCGTGCTAGGCCACAAGGACGAGATTATGTTTTACGTCAATGGTGAGACAGGTAGATATTTGATACCTCAGACGCCCATCCCGCGAGGTATGCTTAAAAACCTTGTGCGGCGGGGCCAGGAGATACTCGATAGAACGGAAAATTTTGCATAATGCCAAGTCCAAGCAAGTGCCGCGTCTGCACAATCAAACTTAACAGGCGCGGCGGCATCCCTAATGCGTCCACGCTACCATGTGA
>Ga0307488_10005091_pt1 | contig 10886 bp, 5 predicted proteins | sample SB02metaG_FD_202248 | JGI IMG/M metagenome (GOLD analysis project Ga0307488, IMG submission 202248) | Sea-ice brine microbial communities from Beaufort Sea near Barrow, Alaska, United States - SB 0.2 | ecosystem: Environmental > Aquatic > Marine > Coastal | place: USA: Alaska | collected 2017-05-06
GATACGCGCCTGCTGGTGCAACAGCGTCTCTGTGTCACGGCTCTTGTTAAGGAGCGTATCCTTAAGGTCCATCATGTCAGACGAACCCTCGTTTAAGGTTCGCGAAATATCCTGCAACAGGGTATAGCGGTCCATTTCCAGCTCGTCAAAAGCAGAATCGCCCTCGACGCTCTGCCGACTGCGAAACACCGTTTCCCTCGATTCAGCCTCTATCTCCAGGCGTCGCACCTGCTCGCGAATCCGGTCGATGGTGTCTTCCATCTCTTCAATGGCACCCCCAAAATCAGCAATTTGCTGCTCGATACGGCCACGGGTAATACTCGACTCACCCGCCAGGTTGATTAACTGCTCCAGCAATTCGGAGGACACCCGAACCATCTCCGGGCCTTGGCTGGACTGGCCGGGCAGTGGGCCGGCCGCATCATCTGCACTGCCATCAGCAGCTACTGCCGGAACCGTCGCGGCGCTTGCATCCTGGTTTGCCGATGGCGCCATTGCGGCATCAGGCAACACTGCCGGCTGGGCCAGCGAAGCCAATTCTTCCTGGCTGGCTTCGCCCGCCACAAGCTTGGTATAGACCTCAATTCGGCGGGTCAACTCGTCCTGTTGCTGGTTAAGATACGCGAAAAAGGCTTCGTCCGGCTGTTCATGGCGTTGCTGGAAACCCGACAGGAAGCTTTCCAGATCATGGGCAAAATCACCAAGACTGTTAAGGCCAGCCAGACGCGCACCACCCTTGAGTGTATGCAGGTGCCGCAAGAGCAAATTAAGGTGGGTATCGGCAGCCGCATCCTCACTCCAGTTATGAATACACTGGTCTATTGCTTCAAGCAGTTCATCTGCTTCCTCAATAAAAATAGCGAGAATCTCTTCATCGATATCGTCTTCAGGACCCTCCTGGTGCAGATCGGATGCCATTTCCTCGACGTCTGCCGGCGGCTGTTGCGCCCCACCCGGGGCCCAGGGCTGACGCAACGCTGCAAGAGCATCAGCATTGACAACGCCGGCCACATAGCCCTGATAGACCGTCACGCGACGACTGATATCATCCTGGCGCTGGTTCAGCAGATTAAAGAACTGGTCATCCAGCGCTGCGGGATTGTGCTGCACCTCAGTCAGGAAGGTTTCCGTATCATGGGTGACTTCGCCCAGGGTATTGAGGCCCGCCAGGCGCGCACCGCCCTTGATGGTATGCAGATGGCGAAGCAGATTGTCCAGTGGTCCCTGCTTCGAGGTATCAGCGCTCCAGTCAAGGATACATTGGTCAATACTCTCGATCAGCTCCTCTGCCTCTTCGAGAAACAGCGGCAGGACATCCAGGTCGATCTCGTCCGCAGGCAAAAGGCTCAGCGGCGCTTCTTCAACAGCCGCCCCAGTGGGCACGGAGGAGGATGTTTGCAGGCGATTACGAAGGCGCCCAAGCAGCTCATCATCACTGGCGAGCGGCTGTGCCTGCTGGATTTGAATCAGCTGTTCTGCAAGGCAGGATCGTCCAGCCTCAAATAACTGCGGGTCACCTGCATCGGCACTCAGCTGACCGCCACCAAGACCCTCTGCCAGCTGGATCATAGCCTCAAGCAGGCTCGCCATGGGTCGACGATCATGGGCTTCGGCATGTTCCCCGAGGCTAGATAGTTGATGCTGCAGCGCCTGCAGTGGTTCCGGCAGACTGATGTCGGCCTGCCACTCGGCCAGAGAATGGCCAACCTGGGCCAGCAACGCCCAGGCGTCTTCGGCAAACTGGTCAGCCTCAATATCTGCTTGCATCTGCTGCAGGTCAACAGCAGCCAAGGCACTGATAATGTCTGTTGCCGGAGCAATATCCTGACTGGCAGCGATATGGTCAAACATGATGACCAAGGCCTCATGGGCCGTCACCAACAACTCAAGAACGGCGCTCGATGGCCGGCTCTGCAGCTTGCCGTAAAGCTGCAACATGGCTGTAATAAGATCGCGTAATGCATGCTGATTGAGAATATCAGCCTGCACCTCGGCGGTTTCAAGCTCGGTAATTATTTTGCTGACGTTCGTCGTCTGCCACTCACCCAAGTCCTCAAAAGGTCCGCTGAGCAATTTGATGCCGGCAAAATCGAAGCCTTCTGGTTCACTCGATTCAACCCTGGTGTTATTGAGGGCTGTCAGGTCACGCAATAGTTCATTAGTGCCTGGAACAGACTCACTCAATGAGTGCAGGTCCGCCAGCACCCGTGCAATCAAATCGGCACCCCGCTGAATCAGGGCGTTCATTTCTGCAGTCGGCGGCAGGCCGGCACCATGAGTTCGCTGGCAGAGCTTTTCGAGCGGTGCGGCGATTTCAGCGATGCTGCTCACATTCGCCATGCCGGCACTGCCCTTCAACGTGTGAAAGGCTGCTACCAGGTCCGTTGGCACATAAACGGGGTTCGCCAGATAAGCCTCGATGGTCCTGAGCTTTTCATGGGCCTCGAGAGTGAAGATCTCGAGCAATTCTTCGTCAAACTCCACTAGCGACGAAGGTACTTCTATTTCCTCGATGTCAAAATCATCCAGGTTCAGTGCCATCGACGGTGCAGGTGCGGGCTCGTCTTCTGCCATGTCATTTTCTGACATGTCACTTTCTGACAAGTCACTTTCCAGCGAGTCACCGTCTGCCGCCATCAGGCCATCAGCCTGGTCAATCCCGGGCACTGCTGGTTCAATTGTGGGCATATCCACAAGAGTGCTCGCCGTTGCAAGCTCATCATCTTCCAAAGCCCCAGCCAGAGGCGCATCTTCAAGCAAGTCTTCCTGAGGCTCTTCCTGCAGAGCGTCCTCCTGAAGACTCTCTGCCTGAAAATGGTTTTCTTCTTGATCTTCTTCTTGATCTTCTTCCTGAAGGTCGTCTTCTTGAAGGTCGTCTTCTTGAAGGTCGTCTTCCTGGAGATCCCCTTCTTGAACCTGTTCGTCATTGACCGGGGTTTCAGTCACTGGTTCATCATCCAGCGACTCGGCAGCAAACGGCTCAAGCTCAAAATCCAGCTCTGCTAACTCATCAGGCAGTTCCGTCTCTGCTTCTGAGTGTTCTTCGGGCGCCACAGATGCCGGTGATTCAAGATCTAAGGCATTATCGGTCTCAGGCTCCTCGATTTCGGTGGTGCCGGGTAGCTCACCTGCATCCAGCGAGGCTTGCAGCGCTTCTGCTGCCAGCAGCGCTGATTCTGATCGCGCCAGCTCTGCGGCCAATGAGTCATCATCTTCGGCAGGCAATTCACCTGTTTCAATTTCGTCAGACTCCAGCTCGGCAACTTCAGGCTCGGCCGCAGGCATTTCTCCTGCCGCGTAGGCCTGCGCCTGTCGAACCAGATCGCTGGGATCAAAGGTTTCCTGGTGTTGCGCCTCAAAGGCAGCAAGGCCCTCCGGGATCTTGCTGATCACTTCGTCAAGCAAGACAAAGATGCCATCACTGACATCTACCGTGCCATCCAACACCCGATTCAGCAAGTTCTCAACTGACCAGGCGAACTCACCCATCACAGTTGCGCCCACCATCCGACCGCTGCCCTTAAGGGTGTGGAAGGCTCTGCGAATTTCCATCAGTGGATTCTCATCCTGCCGGTCAGCGCGCCAACGAGGATAATATTCGTTAATGGTCTCCAGTACCTCGACGGCTTCTTCGGCAAATATTTCCAGAATTTCATCGTCAATCAGATCATCTGGGTCGTCGACACTGGCTTCCTCAAGAACATCTGCGCTCATGCTCGCCAGCGGTGTATCTGCTTGCGACGGCGCTGCGAAATCATCCTCTGCCGCCAGCTCATCTGCAACCGGGAGCTCATCAACGAGTTCTTCCACGGATTCTTCTATCGGCTCTTCTATCGGCGCTTCTAAAGCTTCTTCTGCTTCGTCTGTTAACAGTTCGGCGGCGCCATCCTCCTCCGGAGCAGCTAGCGCAGCCGGTGCGCTTGTGACAGTTGCCTCTGGTTTGCGCCGGGCCGCCAGCACAGCTTCGACGTCATAACCCAGTTTAGCAACCGCAGCTTCAGCCACCTCAAGCATCTGCAGGTAAGGGTCACTGGCGCTTTCGAGCAGACGCTCGAGGTAATAGTCAACGCTGGTCATCGCATCGGCCAGGTCATCCAGTACATCGAGGCCAGGTGGTGTCAGCGCACCTACTAATTCGGCATCAATATAAGCCGCACAGGCAAGCAACACATCGCCGGCGCGATCCTGGTTGACCATGGACAAGCCGCCGCGGAGGTTACGCAGATTCGCCGCCACACCTTCCAGCTTCGTCTGGTCAAACTCTGCCGTGACAAACGCCACAACCACATCCCGGGCCTGGGCAAGGCCATTGCGGGTCTCCCTGAGCACCGAGGCCTGGGCTTCGTTGAGATCACCAAAGCTGTCAGCACCCGCGTCTTCCGTAGTACCACTGACACTGCGCAAGGAGGATTCAATCTGCAGGAACGCCCTGGCCATCTCAATCAACTGCTCGTCCTGGGCGTCGTCCGCTTGCGCCTCAATCTGCTCAATCAGCTCGAGTTGCTGCAAGACGGTTTGCTGGTGTTCATCAAGCCCAACTACCAACAGGGTGCTGGCAATCTGCTTCAGGCCGGGCACAAGGTCGACAATCAGCTGTTTTGAACGACTACCCGAACGGACATAAAGGTCCAGTTTGTCGGTAATGCCAGTAAGCTCTTCAATCAGGATGTTGGCGACTGCGGCGAGAGTTTCGTCATCCGGCCCAAAATTTGTATTGGATGCAGGCGCTGCGACAGCGGCAGCATCCTGCAAAAACCTGGCTTTTGCGGCTGTTATCCGCGGCGTTTCTTTGCTGGCATCCCTGACCCGCGCCAACAAGCCCTGGCCCAAATCAGCCGAGGTCTTGCCAAGCCCACTGACGCCAAGCTCGCCGAGGCGCTTAAGCTCTCCATCAATGGCTTTCAATTGATTGGCCAGCGCCCCGTCAAGCCTGATAGCACCTGCACTGACGCCCTCAATCACAGCCAGTCCCAACTGGAACAGGTTAGCCATGGCTGACTGGCCGCAAAGTTTCTCAAGGCGGGTGAAAACCTTACCCAGCAGGTTGAGGTTTTCTCGCGGATTTTCTTTTTTTAACAGGGCGTTTAACGCCTGTTGGTAGTGCTGGCGCAATTTTCTGACGGTGGCGGCACCGCGGTCGGCCTCAAAGGCCGCCTGGTCAATCACATCCGCCTCTTGCGCAAACCAGTCCGGCATCGCTTTGGCGGCGGACATTGCGGTACTGGACGCCAATGGCGCCTCGCCCCTGGCAATCCGCAACTCATTGACCAATAGCTCAACAAAAGCGGGGGAGTCCTGCTGCTCGCGATGAATACGGTCGAGGTAACCCGGCATCTGCAATATGGATTGCATCAGGGTTTCCTGCGCCAACCCAACATCAGCGATGGATTTTCCCATCAGGCCCTGGGCCAGTTCTTCCATCTCGGCGGCGATCTGCGTCGGCCCCGCCAGTTGCACCATTTTTAAGGTGCCATGCACCTGGTGAATAGCGGTCAGGCATGAACGCATGCTGCTTGAGTCGTCGGCCGAGGCTGCAACTGCCTCAAGCGCATATTGGGCCTGCTCAAGAGTCTGGGATATTTCGCCCTTAATCCAGTCCAGGGCCACGTAATCTTGAGTCGCGCTCATCGCATTCCCATTCTCTAAAACTTCACAAAATATAAAGTGTCAGCCTTGCTGATTTTCCCCGGCGCCAGCAGGCAAATGACCCTGCGCGCAAACTGAACCTGCTCAACCCGGCAGCTTAAAGCCTGTCACGGAGGATCTCAGTTCATTGGTCATGTCTGCCAGGTTACCCACCGCCGTGGCCGTTGATTTTGTACCCTCGGTAGTTTGCGAGGTAATCTCTTCAATACTCTTCATGGTATTGGAGATTTTGCCAGCAGACGCGGCCTGTTGGCGCGCGGCGTCCGAAATGTTTTCAATAATTTCAGCCAGGGTCTTCGACACACCTTCAATTTCACCCAGCGACACACCGGCATCCTGTGCCAACTTAGTGCCCTGGACAACCTCAGCGGTGGTCTGCTCCATGGAGGAAACGGCCTCGTTGGTATCGCTCTGAATTGTCTTAACCAGCGCCGAGATCTGCTTGGCCGCCGCGCCTGAACGTTCCGCCAGACGTTGTACTTCGTCTGCAACCACCGCAAAGCCTTTACCAGCGTCGCCGGCCATGGATGCCTGAATCGCCGCATTCAATGACAGAATATTAGTCTGGTCGGCAATGTCATTAATCAGCGAGACAATATCACCAATTTCCTGGGAGCTTTCACCCAAGCGCTTAATACGCTTGGCAGTTTCCTGAATCTGGCCGCGAATCTTATCCATGCCGCCAATAGTGTTCTGCACTAAGAAAGCACCCTGACTGGCGATATCTACTGACCGTTCGGCCACTGACGATGATTCTGCGGCGTTGTAGGATACCTGGTCAATGGATACAGCCATTTCGTTAACCGCTTCGGAAACGTCGGCAATTTCCTTCGCCTGGCGCTGTGAGGCCTCAGATAACTGGCTCACAGAATTGCGCGTCTGGTCTGCAGCAGAAGACACATCTGCCGAGGTCTCATTGATCTTCGAGACCATGGCACGCATCTGGTCAATAGAGAAGTTGATGGAGTCAGCAATAGCACCGGTAAAATTCTCGGTGACAGTAGCCTGCACCCGCAAGTCACCGTCGGCCAGATCGGCCAGTTCATCGAGCAACTGCAGAATTGCAGCCTGGTTCTGCTCATTTTGAACTGACGTCTCAGCAACACTTTTCCTGGCTTGCTGGGAAACCAGCAGACCAATCAGTAACATCACAAAAAATGCCCCCAGAGCACAGCCGAGTCCCACCAGCGGTGACATCAGGCCACGCCCGGTCTCATCTTCGTAAGCCTGCGACAGACCGTTCAACAAGCCCAGAAACTCACCTGCGCTCTGGTATACAGCTACCACCGCCTGCTTAACGCTGGCAACTTCTTCCGAGCGGGTGAATATCTCACTGGTCCGGGACGACAGGGAACGGAACAGTTCATCAATTTTCGTCAGGTTGGCCTGCACTGCATCGGAATTTGCTGCTGCCAGTTGCAGGGACTTATCACCATTGGTCAGCCCATCGAGTATCTGCACAAAAGCGGCGCGATCACGATTGAAGTTATCCACCAGTATTTTGCTGCTACCAACCTCCAATACTTTGTCGATAGTCCTGGCCATCCGCTCTATCAATTGAGCCTGCTGTTGCGCGCGAACCACCACCACTGCTGGCGCCCCCAGTCTGAGCAATTCCTCAACCACTTTCTGGTTTTCCTGCTGAATAGCCGCCAGGGTAATCGCCATATCACCAGATATGTCACCCATGGCCACCAGCAACTCACGATTGCGCAATATCTGCTCTAATTGGCCCCGGGTATCGACCCACAATTCACTGACACGGTTTAACTGGGGTCGCAGAGAATCTGCCGAGGCGGGCAATCCAGTAATGGGATTACCATTCTTCAGATAGCCCAGACTCTGGTCAAAAGCCTCCCTGTTTGCCGTCAGCAACTGGAACGCATCCGCCTTGCCATCCGCTGCCTGGCTGCCATTGTTGGCAATTTCCTGGGACAGCACCTTCAACTGGTTGACATGCCGTTGGTAACTGCTGGACTTCTTCACATCCTGGTCCACCAGGTAATAGTTGCCCACATAGCCGGCGACAAGCGCCACCAGGACAACGATCATAAGGGTGATTTTTGGGTTTTTCATTGTTCCGCTTTCTCCGCCGGATTTTTCCAACTTAAGATTTCTGGGATCATACCAACCTGAACGGGCTCAAGCCTGGCTTGCCAGCTTCTCGAGGCCAGGATCTGCCGCCAGGGTTTTAAGACTCATCACCGGCCAGACAGCACCGGCAACACGATAGCCACCCTTGATAAAAGGCTGGAACATCGCGTCAACCTCTTCAACCTCCTCGGTATAGGCGTCACTCGGGAAATGCTGCATACCCAGTGACTCATCCACCAAAAAGCCAAAATAATGTTCGTCATCTTCAACCGCCAGAACCCGCCGCAAGCCACGCGGCAGCGCGGAACTGGTGCCAAAGAACATGGCCAGATCTAGGATGGCCATAAGGCGGCCACGGACATTCGCCACACCAATCACAAAAGGTTTAACGCCCGGCAGACGGGTCGCCGTCGGCAGCCGCATCAGTTCAGCAACCTCACTCATGGGTGTTACAAAGCGCTGTCCTAACAAGCTGAAACCCAGGCCATTCCAGTGAGTCTGGGCGTTTTCCCGGGCCGGCAGGTCCACTGCGACCGCCTGGCTTCTTTGCGCCAGGGACGTCAATATTGCAAACGCCTTGAGATCGCTCATGGGGCAATAACACTCTGCATCACTGCCACCAGCATACCGCTGTCCACAGGCTTGGTCAGGTAACCGCGCGCACCCTGCCGCTGGCCCCAGACCTTGTCGGTTTCCTGATCTTTGCTGCTGACAATAATCACGGGTATATGACTGGTGCCGGCACCTCGACAAATCTGCCGGGTGGCCTGAAAACCATTCATATCAGGCATTACTATATCCATCAGGACCACATCGGGCTGCTCTGCATTTGCCATAGCGACACCATCACGGCCGTTTTCAGCAGTAATCACTTCATAACCGAGGCTCTCCAGCAGATCCTTAAACTGGAAAATTTCCGTAGGCGAATCGTCAACCACCAACACTTTAGCCATTTCCTAAACACTCCCGGTCATGATATTAATCAACAACCTTTACGTGATCTCTGATCGCGCTGAGCAGCTCATCCTTGCTAAACGGCTTGGTCAAATATTGATCAGAACCAACAATCCTGCCTTTGGCTCTGTCAAACAGGCCATCTTTGCTGGAAAGCATGATGACCGGCGTTTTCTTAAATGCCTTGTTGTTCTTGATCAATGCGCAAGTCTGGTAACCGTCCAATCTCGGCATCATAATATCCACAAAAATAATCGCGGGCTGGGTATCAGCAATTTTTGCCAAGGCATCAAATCCGTCAGTTGCCGTAGTAACGTCACAACCCGCCTTTGCCAACAGGGTTTCTGCAGTGCGGCGAATAGTTTTGCTATCGTCGATAACCATGACGCGAACACCTTCAAACCTATCTTCCATATGCCCTACCTATCATCAGATAACCAGCTGGAAAACTGGTAATACCATTTCCCGCCAGCAGCTTACACGGTTTTTGTAACACAGTCGTTAGGCCCGATCCATAAGTACTCGACAGCCAAAGGTTTTTTCAACATAACCGGTAGCAAGTGGTTTACAATTGCCCGGCAAACATGCCCCACAATCAGGTCAAAGTCGTCCTCAATGGCAGGTCGAATGGCAAGTCCAATGGCAGTGTCAGTGGCGGATACATATTCAATGATCAAGGAGTCGCTATTTTGAGTTTTGCACTGGGCGTTGTGATGGACCCCATCGAGTCAATAAACCCGAAAAAGGACAGTACCCTGGCCATGATGCTGGCCGCCCAGGCCCGTGGCTGGACCGTTTATTGCCTGCAGCAGTCAGATCTGGTGATTACCGGCGGCAAGGTCCACGCCCGCCTGACAGAGGTTGAGTTACGCCACGACATGCACGACTGGTATACAGTCAAGGGCATAGTTGAAGCGCCCCTGAATGACCTTGATGCTGTGTTGATGCGCAAAGACCCGCCTTTCGACATGGAGTACATCTACACTACCTATATGCTCGAAATGGCAGAAGCTGCCGGCCTGTTGGTACTCAACCGCCCTGGCAGCATCCGCGACTGCAATGAGAAATTGTTTGCCCTGCAGTTTCCCCAGTGCTGCCCACCACACATCGTCAGCCGCGACCCGGCTCACCTGCGGGCATTCCATACCGAGCATCAGGATGTAATCTACAAACCTCTGGACGGCATGGGCGGCTCATCCATTTTCCGCGCCCAGCCTGGCGACGCCAACCTCAGTGTGATCATTGAGACACTGACCCAGCATGGTACAACCCAGACCATGGCGCAAAAATATATTCCCGAGATAAAGCAGGGCGATAAGCGTATTCTGCTCATCAATGGTGAGCCCATACCCTATGCACTGGCCAGAATTCCCGCTGTTGGTGAAACCCGCGGCAACCTGGCAGCTGGTGGTGAAGGGGTTGCTCGACCATTGACTGAAAGGGATCGCTGGATCTGCAATGAAGTAGGACCGGCGCTGAAGGCCAGAGGCTTGTATTTTGTTGGCATCGATGTGATCGGTGACTATCTCACCGAAATCAACGTTACCTGCCCAACCTGCATCCGTGAACTCGATAAGGCTTATGACCTGGATATTGCCGGCGACTACATGACCTTTATCGAGACACTCAGCAGCAATGGCCGCAGCTAGCATCGCCAGCAGGGCACCAGTTGCAGCTCCCGAGATAACTGTTGCACCAGTTGCGCCCGTTGACAGGCTCAGCTTTACTGTATTTCTGGCCCTAGCGGTCCACGCCGCCATCATTCTGGGCGTCACATTCACCTTTGCTGAGCGCCAGCCGTCAACCCATACGATGGAAGTAACCCTGGCCCAGCATATGAGTAAGAGTCGGCCAGATAAGGCCGATTTTATCGCCCAGTTCAACCAGACTGGCAGTGGCACGCTGGATGAGGCAGCCCTGACCACTGCGCCTACCCAGGCAGAATTTCATGATACGGTCATCCGTGAGACAGCGCCCCAGGCCCAATTAGCGGCGGCACCTCAGGTAGACCAAACCAAGCCGACGGTGGTCACAACCACCGCCAAATCAGCCACCAAGGCCAGCGTCGCACCACCTTTGGATGCGCCCACACCAGACACCCGTCCAGCCAACCAGAAAACCCTGCTGCAGCGCAGCCTTGAGATCGCCAGCCTCGAAGCCCGGCTTGATGCTCAGCGCCAGGTTTATGCCAA
>Ga0307488_10005092_pt1 | contig 10884 bp, 11 predicted proteins | sample SB02metaG_FD_202248 | JGI IMG/M metagenome (GOLD analysis project Ga0307488, IMG submission 202248) | Sea-ice brine microbial communities from Beaufort Sea near Barrow, Alaska, United States - SB 0.2 | ecosystem: Environmental > Aquatic > Marine > Coastal | place: USA: Alaska | collected...
AATTGATGCCCTTGATGGTGCAATGGCGCGAGCCACGGATAAGGGAGGTATTCAATTTCGTACTCTGAATGCGCGCAAAGGCCCCGCAGTTCGGGCAACCCGAGCACAAGCCGATCGTCAGTTATACCGCGGTGCTATTCGCGACATCGTTGAAAACCAAGACAATCTTGATATTTTTCAAGCCTCTTGTGATGACCTCATCATGCAAGGTGAAAAAGCCGCCGGTATTATCACTAATACTAATGTACGCATCTATGCGACAACGGTGGTTTTAGCTACAGGTACCTTCTTGGGTGGTACTATTCATATGGGGATGGATAACCACAAGGGTGGCCGCGCTGGGGATCCACCGTCCATTGCTTTGGCTCACCGCTTACGTGAAATGCCTTTCAATGTGGGTCGCTTAAAAACCGGAACTCCCGCTCGAATTGATGCACGCTCTGTTGATTTTTCAGTAATGCAGGTTCAGCCAGGTGATTTACCGCTGCCTGTTATGTCATTTATGGGCAATGTAAGTGAGCATCCTGAGCAGGTTAACTGCCATATTACTCATACCAATGAACGCACTCACGATATTATTCGCGCCAACTTAGATCGTTCGCCTATGTATGCTGGAGTAATTGAAGGTATCGGTCCGCGTTATTGCCCATCGATTGAAGATAAGGTGATGCGTTTTGCGGATAAAACCAGCCATCAAATTTTTGTCGAGCCTGAAGGTCTGCGTACACATGAGTTATACCCTAATGGTATTTCAACTAGCTTGCCATTTGATGTACAAATTGAACTTATCCACAGCATGGTCGGTTTTGAGAAAGCGCACATTACGCGTCCTGGTTATGCCATTGAATACGATTATTTCAATCCACAAGATTTGAAGCACAACTTAGAAACCAAGTTCGTTCCTAACCTGTTTTTCGCTGGACAGATTAACGGTACTACAGGTTATGAAGAAGCGGGTGCCCAAGGTCTATTAGCAGGCGCCAACGCCGCATTGCGTGCATTTGATAAAGACGCTTGGAGCCCACGCCGTGATGAAGCGTACATGGGTGTTTTAGTTGACGATCTGATTACCATGGGTACCAAAGAACCCTATCGCATGTTTACCAGCCGCGCCGAATATCGTTTGATTCTGCGGGAAGATAATGCCGACTTACGGTTAACCGAAATCGGCCGTAACATGGGTCTTGTGAGTGATGAGCGCTGGGCGGCTTTCTGCAAGAAGAGAGAAGCCATTGAAAAGGAAAATCAACGGTTAAACACCACTTGGATACAGCCAAAAACCCCAGCAGGGGATGCGGTGAATGCGATGGTCGAAAGTCCGCTCAGTCGTGAATACAGCTTAAAGGATCTATTGAAGCGCCCCGGTTTGAGCTATGCCGATATTGCTGGCCTTAAAGGTGATGTGGTTATGGATCCGAGGGTAGCTGAGCAGGTAGAAATTCAAGCTAAATACGATGGCTATATTACTCGTCAAAAAGATGAAATTGAGCAAATGCGCCGCTATGAAGCCACGCCTTTGCCTGAGAACTTTGATTATACTGTGATTGGTGGCCTGTCTAACGAGGTGATTCAAAAACTCGATACCATGAAACCAGAGACTTTAGGTTCAGCCTCTCGTATTCAAGGGGTTACTCCAGCGGCGATTAGCCAGATTCTAGTGCACATGAAAAAGCTTAAACTTGCCCGCAAGAGCGCATAATCTTTATGGTTATCGACAATAAGGCTGTGCAAGGTTTAGAAAAAGGTTCAGAAGAAGATCAGCCCATGACTGAGCGTATGAAAATGCGCTTAGGCCAGTCTTTTAACAGCCTTGATATCGAATTAAGGTTATTACGCGAAAAAGCCCGTCTTGCCTGTGGAAAATATAATGCACACCCGAGCAAAGGTAATTTCAAACACATTAGCCGTTTATTCAACAGGTTATCCACAGCGGTCATTGAGCCTGGTTTTCAGTGCGATTATGGTGGACAAATTTCCTTAGGGGATAACTTTTACGCCAACTTCAATTGTGTGATGCTCGATAGCGCCGCAATTACCATTGGCGATGACGTGATGTTAGGACCTGATGTGCATATTTATACCGTCGATCACCCACGTGCTGCGAACGCGCGAAAAGCCGGTGGCTGTATTGCCAAGCCGGTTATCATTGCTGATGGCGTATGGATTGGTGGTGGTGCTAAGGTACTGCCGGGAGTGACGATTGGTGAAAATGCGATCATTGGCGCCAATGTCGTGGTGACTAGAGACGTAGCAGCTAATTCACGGTTCTTTGGTTAGTCTCTTAAGTTTATACTTTATGGTAAAGGAAGTAGCTTAATATCAGCATGTGAGAGCTTTTCAAGTTTTATGTTAGAATGTCGGGATTTTAAATTGATAGATATAAACTCGACAAATTATGGTTAATTACTCTTCTGCAATCTCCTCTGGCGCTACTAAAATGGACGTCACTTTAAGCGATCAGCAACTTGAGCTCTTGGTTCAATACCTAGAATTGTTCATCAAGTGGAATAAAGCTTATAACTTGTCGGCGATTCGTAATCCTGAGCAGATGATTCCACTGCACCTGTTAGACAGTCTTATTGTGCATTCCTATATTCAAGCTGTGGATAACATTATTGATGTTGGTACAGGTCCTGGGTTACCCGGTATTGTGCTGGCGATTATGAACCCAGCAAAGAAATTTACGTTACTGGACAGTAACGGTAAAAAAACACGCTTTCTGTTCCAAGCCAAGCTTGCATTGAAGCTGGATAATGTAACGATTATCAATGAACGTGTTGAAGCCTATCAACCGGAGCAAGGTTTCGATATGATCGTATCTCGCGCTTTTGCTTCAATTACTGATATGACCTATTGGTGCAGACATTTGTTGGCGGAAAAAGGCATTTTCTTAGCCATGAAGGGTCAATACCCTACGCAAGAATTTGCCGCGGTAGCGGATAAATACGAATTAATTGAAAGCCATGAACTAAACGTTCCAGGGGTTGACGGTGAACGTCACCTTTTAGCCTTTAAACCAAAATAACTTAAAATCCTTTATTGTTTGGGTTGCAGGATAGTGAAATGAGTCAAATTTTAGTCGTTGCTAATCAAAAAGGCGGTGTGGGTAAAACCACCACGGCCGTAAACCTGTCTGCATCACTCGCGGCGACTAAGCGCAAAGTACTTATGGTCGATCTTGATCCCCAAGGTAATGCGACCATGGGAAGTGGCATTGATAAGCACGATCTAGAACTTTCTTTGTATGATGTATTAACTGATCAATGCAGCGTTAATGATGCAATCATATTTGCTAAAAATTCAGGCTATGACATATTGCCAACCAATTCAGATTTGACGGCGGCGGAAGTTGAGCTGATGAATATGCCGCACCGCGAAACCCGTCTGCGTTCGGCTTTAGAAAATATTAGCGCTAACTATGATTATATAATTATCGATTGTCCTCCTTCCTTAAGCATGTTGACAGTAAATGCTATGGTGGCCGCTAAAGGTGTCTTAATTCCGATGCAGTGCGAGTACTATGCACTGGAAGGTTTGTCGGCATTAATACAGACTATCGAAAAAATTAAGTCGAATCTTAATCCAGCACTGGAAATTGAAGGTATATTACGCACGATGTATGACCCGCGAAATAGTTTGACGACGGATGTATCATCTCAATTGATCACACATTTTGGGGATAAAGTTTATAGTACGGTTATTCCGCGTAACGTGCGTTTGGCGGAAGCCCCCAGTTATGGTTTACCCGCTTTAGCTTATGATAAAAGCTCGCGCGGCGCGATTGCCTATCTTGCTTTAGCTGGCGAGATGAATCGCCGAACTAATAGTAAAAAATCGATAAGCAAAAAGCCTGTGGATTCACAAGACAGTGCAGCAAAGAACACTACAAAAAAAGTAGCGAGCTAATCTAGCTCCTGACGAATTGGAAATCAGCATGTCAAAGAAACGTGGCCTAGGTCGTGGCCTCGATGCATTATTAGGTGATGCATTAGCGCACAATAAATCTGCAACGGATGCAGCCGGTACTAATAAAGTGCAGGAAGTCAGCATTCTGTCCCATGGGGTTGAGTCTAATGATCAAGCGGGTATTAAGCATTTGCCAGTTGAATTTATTCAGCCTGGCCAATACCAGCCGCGTAAAGACATGCATCAAGAAGCCTTAGAAGAGCTCGCCGCCTCTATTAAAGCCCAAGGCTTATTGCAGCCGATCGTTATTCGTCCTCTGCCGAGTTCTGTTGCGGGCAAAACTGAACGTTATGAAATCATCGCTGGTGAACGTCGCTGGCGCGCTACCCAGTTGGCGGGTTTTGATACCGTTCCTGCGATTATTCGTGATGTGCCAGACGATGCCGCCATCGCGATGGCCTTGATTGAAAACATCCAACGTGAAAACCTAAATTCGATGGAAGAAGCGCAAGCATTACATCGACTACAACAGGAATTTGAGCTGACTCAACAAGAAGTAGCGGATGCGATCGGCAAATCGCGGGCAACGGTTGCTAATTTATTACGCTTAATGCACCTCAATGATGATGTAAAGATCATGCTTGAGCGGGGTGATATTGAAATGGGCCACGCTAAGGCGCTATTAGGCTTACAAGAGTTAAAACAAAGTGAAGCAGCTCGTTATGTTGTGGCAAAAGAAATGACGGTGCGCCAGACCGAAGCCTATGTGCGTAATATACAAAATGAGTCTAAATTTGGATCACTGGAAAAAGAAAAACCTCGTGTTAATCCCGACATTCAACGTTTAGAGCGTACGTTAGGTGAAAGATTGGGGGCTAATGTTGCTATTAAGCACTCAACTAAAGGCAAAGGTAAGCTCGTAATTAATTACAGTAACCTTGATGAATTAGATGGGATTCTGGCTCATATTCAATAATATTGACCTTTGGTAACCCCTATAGAGAGACACTTCTCGACAATTAAATCAACTTAAAGGCCAGCTTTAGGTTGAAGATTGTGATACAAATCAATATAATTCACGCGCTCAAAATAGTAGGGGAAAGAGAGGTCTTCCGTGACATCGATAGTTAGACCTCCGGTTTATCGCATCGTCTTGATGCATTTTTCTTTAAGTATAGTCCTTGCGATAATCGCTTTGACTTATAGCTTTGAAGCCGGTTATTCAGCCTTACTCGGTGGTTTAACCTGCGCAATACCTAATTGGTATTTGATTTGGCGATCGTTTAGATACTCCGGTGCACGTTCTGCTGGTCAGGTCGTGCAGTCGTTTTACCAAGGAGAATCAGGGAAGTATATTCTTACCGTTGTCTGTTTTGCGGTGATATTTTCCCAAGTTCGTCCTTTGGTTCCCTGGGCATTGTTTGGGGCGTTCATCATAGTGCAGTTTAGTCATGTGATGGCAGCAAGAATTGCGAAGCTCTGATAAGTTAATTTTAATAATAAACTCATCGTGCTTTATAACGTTTTTTAAACTTAAACTTAAACTTAAACTGAGAGTGAAAGATGGCAACTGATGCTACTAGTTACATCCAACATCACCTTACCAATCTGACATATGGCCAGTTACCAGCAGGTACTGATTATATTAATGATGAAGGTGGAATTAGTGAACTGACTGAAGCGACTTGGATGCTTGCCCAGAGCGGTGAGCATGCTTCTAATATGGGCTTTTGGGCATTTCATGTTGATTCCCTCGCCTGGTCAATAGGCTTAGCTTTATTTTTGATGTTTATTTTTGGCCGCGCAGCTAAAAAAGCATCTGCTGGTGTACCGACTGGTATGCAAAACTTCGTAGAATCTATTGTTGAATTTATTGACAAGACAGTGAAAGAAAGTTTTCACGGTAGCAACCCAATCGTTGCACCTTTAGCATTGACGATATTCACTTGGGTTTTTATGATGAACCTAATGGATTTGATCCCTGTTGATATAATCCCCAAACTATTTGAATTATCTTGGGCAGCCGCAGGCAATGATCCGCAACATGCCTTTATGAAAATAGTACCCTCTACTGATCCTAATATTACAGCAGGTTTGGCAATTTATGTTTTCACTTTGATGATCTATTATGGGATTAAAGTAAAAGGCTTTGGTGGATTCATAGCAGAGTTGACACTGCATCCATTCAATGTAAAAAATCCATTGATACAAGCCCTTTTTATTCCAGTGAACTTTACTTTAGAGGTGCTTGGGCTAATCGCTAAGCCTATTTCTCTAGCATTACGTTTATTCGGTAACATGTATGCTGGTGAGATGATTTTCATCCTTATCGCATTAATGTTCTCGGCTGGTTTGTCTCTAGGCTTATTTGCTGGCGTACTGCAGTGGGCATGGGCAGTATTCCATATTCTAGTTATTACCTTGCAAGCATTTATTTTTATGATGCTGACCATCGTTTATTTAGGTATGGCTCACGAAGATCACTAAGTAATTTTGGCGGTATGACCTCATGCAGCCAATATTACTGAAATGAACGATTTCAACCCTTTAACTTAATTGTTAATTTAATTTTTTACTTTTAACTATAAATAGGAAACTACCATGGAAATGATTTACATCGCAGCTGCGATTATGATTGGTCTTGGCGCTCTTGGTACTGGTATTGGTTTTGCAATATTAGGCGGCAAACTTCTTGAATCTACAGCTCGCCAACCTGAACTAGGTCCAGAGCTTCAAACTAAAACCTTCCTAATGGCTGGTTTGCTTGATGCTGTACCAATGATTGGTGTTGGTATCGCTATGTACCTTATTTTCGTTGTCGCTGGTTAATTTTTACCAAACGACTACAAACAACGAAATGAGAGGATTAAGGCGTGAATATTAATTTGACTTTGATCGGCCAGATCATCGCCTTTGCTATTTTTGTTGCTTTTTGCATGAAATTTGTTTGGCCTCCGCTAACCAATGCCATGCAAGAGCGTGCGAAGAAAATCGCAGATGGTTTAGACGCAGCAAACCGCGCTGAGCATGATCTTGTACTTGCTCAACAAAAAGCCGGTGAAAATCTACGCGAAAGCAAAGAAAAAGCAGCAGAGATTATTGAGCAAGCTAATAAACGAGCTAACCAAATCATCGACGAAGCTAAAGACGCTGCGCGTGAAGAAGGTAGTCGTTTGGCAGAGGCAGCTCAAGCTGAAATTGAGCAAGATGTGAATCGTGCTAAAGAAGGATTGCGTAAACAGGTTGCTGCTCTTGCAGTGGCTGGCGCATCTAAAATCTTGGCGAAATCAGTTGATGAATCAGTTCATAGTGAATTGCTTGATCAGTTGGCTAACGAGCTTTAAGCGAGGAAGCCATGGCTGAATTAACCACTCTTGCGCGGCCTTATGCCAAAGCAGCTTTTGCTGAAGCAGTAGAGCAGAATGCTCTAGTACAGTGGTCTGACATGTTATCGATTGCGACTCAGTTCGTAGCCGATGATTCGGTAGCCGAAGTACTAGTACATCCGTCTCTTACTGCTGAGCAACAAGCGAAGGCATTAACCGACTTGTGCGGTGACAAGTTAAGTCAATCAGGTAAAAACTTCCTGATGATTTTAAGCGAAAATAAACGCCTAACTTTGTTACCACAAATTGTTGAAGCATTTGAAGAATTAAAAGCAGCACAGGAACACGCCATTGACGTGACTGTAACCTCTGCTTTTGAACTAACAAACGCGCAACAAGAAACATTGTCTCAAGCACTGAAAAACAAATTACAGTGTGACGTACGTCTAATAGGTGAGGTTGACCAGTCATTGGTTGGCGGCGTTATTATTCGTGCTGGAGACTTAGTCATCGACGGCTCTGTTCGCGGTAAGCTAGCTAAGCTAGCCGAAGCAATGAGCACCTAGTTGAGGGATGAATTAGTATGCAGCAACTGAATCCATCTGAGATCAGCGAAATCATTAAGAAGCGCATCGATAATCTTGATGTTACTTCTCAAGCCCAAAATGAGGGCACCGTTGTATCAGTATTCGACGGTATCGTTCGTATCCATGGCCTTGCCGACGTAATGTACGGTGAGATGATTGAATTTGAAGGCGGTAAATACGGTCTCGCGCTTAACTTAGAGCGTGACTCTGTAGGCGCAGTAATCCTTGGCGATTACAAAACGATCGCTGAAGGCCAAACCGCTAAATGTACCGGCCGTATTCTTGAAGTTCCCGTAGGCGAAGCTTTGCTTGGTCGCGTTGTAGACGCACTGGGTACTCCAATTGACGGTAAAGGCCCTATTAATGCGGAAAAAACTGCTCCTGTTGAACGTGTTGCACCTGGTGTAATCTCACGTCAAAGTGTAGATCAACCGCTGCAAACTGGTTATAAATCTGTAGATTCCATGGTGCCGGTTGGCCGTGGTCAGCGCGAGCTGATCATTGGTGACCGTCAAACTGGTAAATCTTCAATGGCTATCGATGCCATTATTAACCAGAAAGGCACCGGCGTTAAATGCGTTTACGTTGCTATCGGCCAGAAGCAATCTTCTATCGCGAACGTCGTTCGTAAATTAGAAGAGCATGGCGCGATGGAGCACACCATTATTGTAGCCGCAGGCGCGTCAGATCCAGCATCTATGTTGTATCTTTCCCCGTACTCTGGTTGTTCAATGGGTGAATACTTCCTCGATAAAGGCGAAGACGCCTTGATCGTATATGATGATTTAACCAAGCAAGCTTGGGCTTATCGTCAGATCTCCCTATTGTTGAAACGTCCTCCGGGCCGTGAAGCATATCCTGGTGATGTTTTCTATCTTCACTCACGTCTATTAGAGCGCGCTTGTCGTGTAAATCCTAATTACGTGCAGAGATTAAGTGGCATTGAAGGAAAGACGGGTTCTTTAACGGCTCTTCCTATCATTGAAACTCAGGGCGGAGATGTTTCTGCTTTCGTACCGACTAACGTAATTTCGATTACTGATGGTCAGATCTTCCTTGAAACGAGCCTATTCAATGCTGGCGTACGTCCAGCAATGAACGCAGGTATTTCAGTTTCTCGTGTTGGTGGTTCGGCGCAAACAAAAATTATCAAGAAGTTAGGCGGTGGTATTCGTCTTGCTTTGGCTCAGTACCGTGAACTAGCAGCATTTGCTCAGTTTGCTTCTGACCTTGACGATGCTACTCGTGCTCAACTTGAGTTTGGTCAGCGCGTTACAGAGTTAATGAAGCAGAAGCAATATGCTCCTATGTCTACGGCTGAAATGGGTCTGTCGATTTTTGCTGCTAACGAAGGCTTCCTAGACGACGTTGAAGTATCCAAAATTGGTGATTTCGAAGCCGCGTTGCTTTCTTACGCTAACAGCGAATTCGCTGAGTTAATGGCGCAGATCAATGTTAAAGGCGACTACAGCAAAGATATTGCTGCTGGTCTTAAAGAGTTGGTTGAGAAATTCAAAGCCACTCAAGCCTGGTAAGTCGAGCTTAACCGTTTTGTGAGCTGAAGCCGGGTTTCGACTCGGCTTTAAATTTAACGTTAATGAGGCAGCTTTTATGGCAGTCGGCAAAGAGATTAAAGAGCAGATAACGAGCGTAAAAAGTACACAGAAGATTACTTCAGCAATGGAAAAAGTTGCTGTAAGTAAGATGCGTCGTGCGCAGGTTCGTATGATAACAAGTCGACCCTATGCGGATCGTATCCGTGTTGTGATTGGCCACTTGGCTGATGCGACATCTGAGTACCGTCATCGTTATTTGCAAGACCGCGAAGTTAAGCGTGTTGGCTATATCGTGGTGTCTTCCGACCGAGGCCTTTGTGGTGGCTTGAACAATAATGCGTTCAAACACCTCGTAAAAGATGTTAAAGCCTGGAAAGAAAAAGGCGTAGAAGCTGACTTCTGTGCTATTGGTTCTAAAGCCATTACTTTCTTCAATAGCTTTGGTGGCAACGTTCTAGCATCAACCAGTCATATGGGCGATGCACCAGAACTGGCTAGCCTTATCGGTTCGGTTAAGTCTATGTTAGACGCTTACGATGCAGGTAATATCGATCGTTTATGCATAGTACGCAACCGTTTCGTGAACACCATGACACAAACACCTGAAGTGGTGCAGTTATTACCACTGAAGACCGAACAAGACGAAGAAACGAAAGGTCATTGGGATTACATCTACGAACCTGATGCAAAAGAGATCTTAGACGGTCTGTTATTGCGTTACGTAGAATCTCAAGTGTATCAAGGTGTCGTTGAAAACAATGCATGTGAACAAGCTGCTCGTATGTTTGCGATGAAAAACGCAACCGACAACGCTGGTGACATCATTGATGATTTGAACATGCTTTATAACAAAGCACGTCAATCAGCAATTACCCAAGAAATTTCAGAAATCGTCAGCGGTGCAGCAGCGGTATAACGCTGAGCAACGTAGGCTTATAAATTAAGAGGAAGACGGATATGAGCGGAACTATTGTTCAGATCATTGGCGCCGTTATCGACGTAGAATGCCCTCGTAGCGCAGTACCGAAGGTATATGATGCCCTTACTGTAAATGGTACAGAAACGACTCTAGAAGTTCAGCAGCAGCTGGGTGACGGAATTGTTCGTACTATTGCGATGGGTTCTACAGAAGGCCTTAAACGTGGTCTTACGGTAACTAATACTGGCTTCCCAATTTCTGTACCGGTTGGTATTGAAACTTTGGGTCGTATTATGGACGTGCTTGGCCGTCCAATCGATGAGTGTGGCGAGATTGGTGCGAAAGAAGTTGCTTCTATCCACCGTGATGCTCCTTCATTCGATGAGCAAGCTAACTCTGACGAATTGTTAGAGACTGGTATCAAAGTAATTGACTTGGTCTGCCCATTCGCTAGGGGTGGTAAAGTAGGTCTTTTCGGTGGTGCTGGTGTTGGTAAAACCGTAAACATGATGGAACTTATTAACAACATTGCCAAGGCACACTCAGGTTTGTCTGTATTCGCAGGTGTTGGTGAGCGTACTCGTGAAGGT
>Ga0307488_10005094_pt1 | contig 10876 bp, 9 predicted proteins | sample SB02metaG_FD_202248 | JGI IMG/M metagenome (GOLD analysis project Ga0307488, IMG submission 202248) | Sea-ice brine microbial communities from Beaufort Sea near Barrow, Alaska, United States - SB 0.2 | ecosystem: Environmental > Aquatic > Marine > Coastal | place: USA: Alaska | collected 2017-05-06
CCCGACGCCGGTGGGCCCACTGAAGATGAAGGACGCGACGGGGCGGTTGGGGTTCTTCAACCCGGTTCTCGCCCTGCGAATCGCGCGCGAGCACGCCACCACGGCTTCTTCTTGGCCAATCAAACGCGCGTGAAGAGTCTCTTCCATGTTCATAAGCGAATCCCCCTCCGCTTGCGAAACTTTGTCAACCGGGATGCCGGTCCACGCCGCGACAATGTCGCAGATATCCTTCTCCACCACGGTTGGTCCGACGTTCCCGTCACCCGCTTCGATCTCGGCCTTCGACTTTTCCTGCGATGCCTTGGTGATCTTGGCGATTTCGGATTTCAGCTCAACCTCCTTGTCCCGGAGCGCGCCCGCGGCTTCGAAATCTTGCGACCGAATCGCGGTGTCTTTTTCCTTAAGAAGCGCTCTTAGTTCTTTGTCCAGCTCCTTGGCTTCTTCGGGGAGCGCGGCGTGCGCCAAGCGGACCCTGGATCCAGCCTCATCGATCAAGTCGATCGCCTTGTCAGGCAAGAACCGGTCGCTGATGTACTGGTGCGCGAACTTCGCCGCCGCGACGATGGCTTCGTCTGTGTACCGCAGCTTGTGGTGCGCTTCGTAGCGTTCCCTCAGGCCTTGGATGATCTGGATCGTTTCGTCCACGGTGGGTTCGGGGACCTGCACGGGCTGGAACCGGCGCTCCAGGGCCGGGTCTTTTTCGATGTGCTTGCGGTACTCGTCAATCGTGGTGGCGCCGATGCACTGCAGCTCGCCACGCGCCAGGGCGGGTTTCAAAATGTTGGCCGCGTCAATCGCGCCCTCCGCCGCGCCGGCGCCGATCAAAGTGTGCACCTCGTCGATGAACAAAATGATATCCTCATCAGCTTTGACTTCGTCCATCAGTTTCTTCAACCGCTCTTCGAACTCGCCGCGGTACTTCGTACCCGCGACGAGCAGACCCATGTCCAAGGTCATCATGCGCTTGCCTTCCAGGGTCTCGGGTACGTCCCCGCCCGCGATTTTCTGCGCCAACCCTTCCGCGATCGCGGACTTACCCACGCCGGGTTCGCCAACCAGGCACGGGTTGTTTTTGGTCCTTCTGCCCAAAATCTGCGTCACCCTGATGATCTCGTTGTCCCGCCCGATGCACGGGTCCAGCTTGTTTTCCTCCGCTTGTTTCGTGAGATCGCTCCCGAACTCCTCCAGGGTGGGTGTTTTGCTGCCACCGGAGGCGCCGCCCGCACCGGGCGCCGCGCCGACCGCTTCTTGCGACTCACCGACCATCCTGATCACTTGCGATCGGATCTTACTGGGATCGGCATCAAGGTTCTCCAGCACGCGCGCCGCCACGCCCTCGCCTTCCCTCAACAAACCGAGAAGCAAGTGCTCGGTGCCGATGTAGTTGTGCCCGAGCTGCCTGGCTTCTTCCAGGGCGAGCTCTAGGACGCGCTTGGCGCGGGGGGTGAACGGGATCTCCACCGCCACGAAACCCGAACCGCGCCCGATGATCTTCTCCACTTCCACGCGCGCTTCCTTCAAGGAAATGCCTGTGGGTTGGTTTTGGGAGGGGAGGGAGTATAGGCGGTCAGTACGTATACATAGTGGTGTACTAGTAATACTGTACCGTGTATGGTAGTAGTTCCAAAACATTCTGCCGAGTAAAACAGGTACCGCGGGCAGTACGACGTATCGCGGCGCGCTTAAAAAAGAACACAAAAGTAACAAAAAGCGCGACTGTTTGTAGACTGGATAAGGCCACGCGAAGCGCGCTCCAGATCGAGAATGGTTGGGTCGGAGCGTGGACCCCTCTCGGTCGCGTCGTACGTACCCATGGACTTGAGCACCTTGGCCGCGATGCCGGTGCCTTCGCCGATCAGGCCGAGCATGATCTGTTTTCAGTGGAAGGGTGGGAGGGAGGTGAGTTGGTGCGTCCGACGAGTCGCTAAAAGAAGCGCTGGGTTCCTGACCCAAGGGCTTGACCTAACGCGAAGAATCTGGTCATCGCGTCGTTCCGGCCGTCTCAGGCAGGGGCAGTTCGCCTGGGAAGTGACGCACCTGCTCGGTGCCGACGAAGTTGTGGCCGAGGCGGCGAGCCTCTTCCTGCGCGAGCATCACCACCTTGATGGCTTTCTCGGTGAAGCGCTGGAGGGTTGGGTTGGGGGGGAGGGGTAGGGAGAGACAGGGGGAGAAAGGTTAGGAAGGACACAACAACTTTTCCGAGCGGCCACGCGGCCGACGACGTCGATGCAAATCCGTTTTTCCCGGGCAGGCCGGGTCCCGCCGGGGTTGCCGCGCGGTGCGTTACGCGAGGCTTTCGTGGTGGATCGCGAGGCGCGGGAAGGACGACGCGCGTGTGCGTGACACAGACACGCGAAATTCCACCCGAACCGCGAGGCACAGCCGCCGCCCCCCACCCCGACGCGTCATCAACCAGAAGACACGAAGAAGCATCTTGACACGCACCTCGAACATGGCCTTCACCACGAACTTCTTCCCGACGCGCCCGCCCGCTAGGGTCTGACGCGCGACGGTTTGGTGGAAGCCGGCGGCGTGCCTTGACACGCCGAGGTTGTCCACGGCCCCAGCACTGCGCATGCCGGTCATGGAGCGAATGGAGGCGCTCGCGCGCGGCGCCGAGGCGGCGGCGCGGCACCGAACCTTGCCGGCATTGCGGACGTTCACCGTGGGGCGAACGCCAATTGAGGTTGTCGCAGCGACGCTGAACATGTTGCCAACTCCTGGGTCACCGGAATGGAAACGAAACGTAGGTCCGCGGCACGATACTCGAGACGAAGTACGGAACGCGTTTGGGCGTGGCCTTACGTTCGCCGACGCTCGTGGGAGTGACGGTCGGGAAGGGCGGACGCGCGGTAAAGCCGGGCGCAAAGCGACGTGTTTTTCCTTTCCGAGAATCTCTGCGATTTTCGAGATCGCGAATTTCTCGCAAAAAGCGCAAAACGTTTACATAAAACAGGTACATCGTCTACCCACCCTCACCCTCACGTCATGGCGACCATGTCTCCCTTGATCGTGGCTCTGTCCTGCTCCACGAGTAACATCGCCGCATCCCGCGCCTCTTGAATGCTCATGTCGAACGCGGCGTTTCGTTCTTTCAGTTTTTGCACCAGCTCGGAAACGCGCGCGCGGCCGTTTTGGGACTCGGAGAGAATCTCCGCTATTCCGTCCGCGACTTGCCCGCGGTGTCGCCGGTCGCTCGCGCTGTGCCCCGTAAGGATCTTGTCCATATCGATCTGCCCGGTTTTCGGGTCCCAAGCCGCTTGCTGCATCGCGACCCTCATCAACCGCAGCGCCTCTGTGGCGTCTCTTGACTCAACGACGTGCGAAAGCCGCATCCTCGCCAACGCTTCGCTCAGGCGCACCAGCGACTCAAGCTGCCGCGGCGTCGCCGTGATTGTCTTCCGCCCCCCGCCCAGCCTGCGCATATCGACGTACCCCTCCACTAACATCTCAGCCGCTTCATCGTTCAAAATCGGGGTGTACGTTTTTTTGGCGTAGGAGATGTAATCCGTCAACGTCACCGCGTCGAGCGCGCCGGTAACCCTTGCGATAGGTAAAACAAAGTGTCAGTCTTGTATATCGCGATGTACGGACAACAGTCACCAGCTGAGAGATAAAACAATCGTCGGCGGGATTTGGGAAAGATGAGCCCAACACGTACTTCGCCGGCGGGTTTTCGTAGTGAAGCGCCACTAAGTGCCTGGCCAGTCTCCGGTCGGTTTCGGGGTTGGGTTTATCAAGCACCAGGTAAATAAGGTCGAACCGCGACAGTAGGGTGGGGGGGAGGTCGATGTTATCCACGACGGACATGGCGGGGTTGTACCGCGACCCGACGGGGTTCGCCGAGGCCAAAACCGAGGTGCGCGCGTTCAGCACGGCGATGATCCCGGCTTTCGCGATTGACACGGTTTGCTGTTCCTGATTGCAAAAAAAAAAGTGTCAGTCGGTCGTAAGGTTTATTACGTAAACAGTCAGGGTGATGGGCAGAGGTATAGCCGTCCCTTCGCAGGATGAGTATGGGCAATCGCAGAGGCGTTGTGTGGTGAGTGGGGAAATACTTACCATCACTTCGTGCAGCGTGGAGCGCGCGCCGTCGGACATCTTGTCGAACTCGTCGATGCAGCATATTCCTCGGTCGCTAAGCACGAGGGCGCCTGATTCTAGGACCATGTCTTTCGATTCCGGGTCTCTTGTTACGTACGCGGTGAGGCCCACGGCGGAGGACCCGCGCCCGGACGTGTAGATTCCCCGGGGCGCTACCTTGTTGACGTACGTCAGCAGCTGCGACTTCGACACGCCGGGGTCGCCCACCAGGATGACGTTAATATCCCCCCTGACCTTGTTCGCGTTCGTGCCCTTGAACACCTTGTGCGTAGCGCCGAATAGCTGGCAAAGCAACCCTTTTTTAACCTCCTCCATCTCCCAGATGGAAGGGGCTAGGGACGACACTAACCGCTCGTAAACGTCGTGCCTCTTCCCGATGGCTTCCAGAAACTCCACCCGCTCCGGGGTGAACTCCGCTTCCGCGTTCGGCCCGGCGCCGCTCGGGGTTTCCAGGGTGTTCCCCTGGTCACCGGCGCCGTTTCGCTCAGCGGCGGCGTGCCTGGTGTGCTCGTTCAAGTCCTCCCTGTCCTCACTGCCCGCGGTATTGTTGATTCGCGACGCGCTGTCTTTCCGTACGTGAATCACGTCCACGTAGGTTTTGTACACGGATTTTAAAATGCGAAGGTTGGGCGCCGCCCGGATCGGTACCGCCCGGTAAACCCCCGTTATCTCCACCCGGTCACCGGGTTTACACTCATCCACCAGTGAGTCGAAAACGCACATGCTCACCGTGTGCGGCGTTTCGCCCTCCGGAATCGCATCCGGGGTCTCCTGCATTTTGATCTGCTGCTTGTTCGCGAACACGCACCGGTTGTGTACCAAGGTCATGGTGCCGATTGATTCGCAGTTACTGTTGGCGCACTTTAAAGGCGGCTCGTTCACTCGGCCCCGGTCCACGAACGTCAGATCCGGGGCGTCGCCGCACACCAAACACTTGAAGTACGCCATTTTCAAGTCGGGGATGATTCCTTGATCCCGATTAACGCCGAAAGTGTCAGTCTCGTAAGGCCGCGTGTATATCCGGGATTGGAAAGGGGTCCGGCCCTGTACTCCACACAGGGCAGTAATCGCAGAGGTGGAACGCGGTGATTGGGAAAGGCCCGTACCCGTGCACCTGGTGACCATGCCGCGTACCGCGACGAGCTTGTCGATGTCTGACGGGTTCAGGTCCCGCATCGCCCGCGTTTCTTTCAGATTGAACGGCCGCACTTGTACTCTGGTGAATACCTCCTCGCCCTCCGGTAACACGCTCTCCGCGAAGTACTCGTTCGCGACTTGGTCGAACAGCGGGACGATTTCTTGCGGGTACGAAGTTAGTTTCCGGTAAAGCGGCGGGTCGTACGCGTCGAGGTGCCGGCAATCCAAGTCCAGCTGGTAGTTTTCTTTTTCGAAACAGTTCGTCAACAACCGGTGGTAGTGCGCCACGCCCTCTCTACTTGGGAGCTCGAAGTTCTCCAGGAAACGCTTGAACCGGTTCGAGTCCTCCTGGATCGATACGGTGGTTCCCCAGACCAAGGTTTGAGGCTCATCGCCGGCCTGACCTTGAGTACCGGGGGTCTGCCCAGGCTGTGTTTGTGTTTGCGTCGCCCCAAAACCGCCCGCCACGTCGTCGGGGTCCACCACGCTTCGCACCGCGGACGGCGCCGGGCTCGGGAACGTGAATCCCGCGGGGGTATCGCCGCCGCCGCCCATGGGCGCCGGGGTCCAATCACCCCCCCCCGTCCCCGGCCTTTGCACCGCCGGCCTTCGAGCGCTGCCGCCGCCCAAGTCGTTCCTCTGTGTGGAATTTGGTGCGGCGCGAGTGGGAGTACCTGTTTTTACGAAAGACGCGGGAGAGAGACTGGGGTCAGAATCGGCACGGTTTGAAATGATGAGGATGGTGTTCGCAGAGGACTCGTTTTTCTTTCGTCGGATGCCACGCGCCACGCGTACCTCTGAACGACCCCGGTGTGCGCCGTGCCGGTACCGGGGTTTGCCTTTCGGGGGGCGAAAACAAATCAAGCGGCGAGTCCATCGGGGTGGCCATGGGCTGCGTGTGTTGGCCTTGGCTGCCGCCGTGCGCGGAGTCGGGTGCGGTCGAAGGCGCGCGCGTTATCCCACGCGGGCTCCGCCGAGGCGACCGCCGAGGCACGGACGAGGGCGGTCCCATCGGGGCGGGGGTCATCTGGGTCGCGTCGTCACCGCCTGTGAAAAAAGAAGGATCGGGAGGGAGGGTTACGCGTGAGTCCAAGGCGGGGACTGCCGATCGATCGGTCCGATCGACACAAGCAACAAGCAACGCATACCAGACGTTTTGAACTTTCGCGGGATGAGAGGTGGGAAAGGGGCGAGACTCGGGAGTTGGGCGGCACGTTCGCCGGGACGGAAACACGCACCCCCGACCGACTCCGCGGGGTCGTTTACGGACCCGTCCATCGCGTGGTCGCCGTCGTCGTGGGTAGACATGGTGGACCTCGCTCACCACGTGTCCGCGATTCTGGCGCGCGGGTGCCCAGATGCTTGCTTTCAAGCATGAGAGACAAAAGAAACTGATTGTTGAATTTTTTTTACTGTTTGCGTTCGACTTCAGCATGTCGGACGATGCGAGTCGACCAGACGCGGGTGCGCGCCGGGTCGGGGCTCGGCGGCTCACTCGCCGCGTCCGACATGGCACGAATGCCGTACGACGCGATACGCGCCAACCGAACGTACGTGTGTCCGGTCTCTTTTCCGTCGCGCGGGTATCCCTAGAGACTAATTTCCTTCGTCGTAGTCGCTCACACCAAATCCAATCGCCTCGTCCTCCCCATCGACTCCTGCGCAGCGTTTGCGACCGAGTCTTGCCTGCATCGCACGTCACGTTCGCGTCCGAGAAACGCGAGTGGGCACTACCGGAAGGCTCCTGTGACGTGGACGTTGGGTTGGATTTGTCGCTTGTTCAAAACAGAAGCACCAACACCGTCGACGCATTGGCCGTTCGTCTGGCGTTCGACCGGTACGGCGACAAAAATAAAGCAACACGCCCCAACCGGTTACCCCCCGGCCGGACAGTGCTAGCGCTTGGCGACTTGAACCTTTTCGAGTGGAACGAGGACGGTTGCGACAGCGAGGTTTGCGGGAGGCTGGTCGGGGAACACACCGCTGGAGGTAGTGACGGACTGTCCTTCGCGAGGTTCGAGTCGGTTGTCCAGATTCTAGATTCTTGGCGAAGGGTTGCGGGTGAAAAAAAAGCGGGTGGAAAGACGCCGAAAACGCGCGCCGGCGTCGGCGCGCCCGCGCTCGTGCCTCCCGAGCTATTCACGAACGCGACTCTCATGAAATTGTTTCGGGGTAGGTCAGGACAAGTCGCAGTAGTAGGTGACGATTCCCGTACTGGAGGTGACGATTACCGTGACAACGATAACGATTCGTATCTCATGAGTATCTCGCAGTGGCTTTTTCTGTTGCGCGACGCGAACGTGTTGGACGGCGCGTTTTCGCCGGCGGGCGCTTGCGTGATTTTCGCGCGAGCCCGAAGCGGCGGAGGAAACGACACCACCGGCACCGCCCAGCTCGCCGACCTTTCCCTTCGCTTCGTTCCTGATTTCGTATGCGCGGTGGCGCTCGTGGCGAGCGCGAAGGGATGGTCTGTGGAGGACGTGCTAGGCCGAATGGTGTGTACCGCCGCGCCGGCTAGCGAGCAAATCGGTAACCTACGCAAGGTGCGGGGCTTTCCCAACTCCAAATCCCACCTCCCTGTTTTCCCATACTCGTACCAGAAGGGACGTCTTACCTCTGACTGTGTACGTAATACACATCACGACCGACTGACACTTTGTTTTATTTACCGTAAGTGCTTCGCGTTGCTCGACGCCACGCGGTCGGGGTTCATCTCTACGCGCGATTTGCCGAAAGCGCTTTGCGCCGGCGGTTGGTTGGCGCACCTGAGTTTGGAAGACGGGTTTTGCTTTTTACGGAACAGAGTGGACGGGTTATCAGCGGACAAAGGTTACGTAGCGCCAATCGACGAGTTCCCCGGTGTCGTTTCCCTGGCCGAGTGCGAACTTCACGCGTTCGCGGCGTCGCGCGTTCCGAAATCATCTGGAAATCGTTTGGAACCGACCGACCGCGAAACCATCGCCGTCTCTGATGTGTTGTCATCCGAAGTCGCAAACGTGTTCCACCGCGTGTGCTGTGCTGGTGTGGAAGCCGGTTTCACAACGCAGCCTCACCCGAAGTTAATGGACGAAACGAGGTTCCTGACGTGTCTCAAAAGGTACAGCCGTACGGGCGTTTCACCAAATCCCGCCTCCCTGTTTTGCCGATTGTCCGCCCGTAATTACTCACGTAACGCGGTCCGAAAGACTGACACTTTCTGTTTACAAAAAAAGCGTTCCGGACTTACACTCTGCGAACTTTACCACCGGCGCCGGAGTCGTGGCGTTCGCCACCGCGGCGGCCGGGCGACTTCGGCTTGACGAAAACGGGTTTCGGTCTGCGCTGGGACTCATCGCGAAACACAAGGGTATTGAACCGCACGACCTGTTCGAGCACGTCAAGCGGTGTCGCTTGTCAAACTTGACATCAGGAGCGTTTGGCAACCGCAATGAGTTAACTCAAGAACACGGAGTTAACTCATCCAACAGTAAGGCGTCGTTCGCGTACGAAACAAACGAGACGGCGGACGGCGCGGTGGACGCGGTTGAGGAAACCAAAACAACCGTGCGCAAAAAAAACCCGCCCCGCCGCGCGCTTCCCCTGGACCCCGGGCCGATTCGGGTCCCGATCGATTCGGAAAAAGCACACGTGCTACTAAACAAAAGCAGCCCAATAATCGCGTCCAACTTCGTGTGCATCGCCGCGGACGTCGGGGCGCTTGACGGGATCGCGCTTTCGGTTGCGGGCGACGCGTTGGAAGGCGCGATCTGTACTTTGATGAACGCGTCGGGGTCTTGTACCTTACAAGATTCCCAAGATTTTCGCATCGATAAGCAGTCTGCTATTACAGTTCTCAACACGCTGGCTGATATTCGCGGTGCGTTACTACGTAACGGTCAGATGGAGCCGCCGCCGCCGCCCACGCCGACGGCGCACGAAACCGACCACAGGTTGAGGTTTTTGTTCACCGAGTGGAGTTTACCAGAGGGCGCTTCAACGCGCGAAATCGAGACGACGCAACGACGAATCGAAAACTCGTGGGAACGAAGTTGCATGGACGCGACCGCGACGTGGGTTTTGGAACGTGGTATTGCGTGCACTGTTGCTACTGACGCAATCCTCACGAATGACTCAAGAATTAACCCATCAACGAACCGAAACCGAAACCCGCTGAACTCGGCGCCGCCTTGTTCGCGTTCGCGCCACTTTGGCAAGTACCCAACCGACGAAAACGCCGATACCGGTCGAACGCGGTTCGCTTGCGACCCCACAAAAAGCGCGGGTATGGACTGGAGTGACGAACACCAGCTTTTGGGAAGACACGATACCTCCGGTCTTGACAAAGGTACGTCCAGTTGCGTTTCCCAAATTATAGACGACTGTCTGTTTGCCCACGGACCACGAAACTGACATTTTTCGGAACGCAAAACTCCAAAGCGCGGCGTATGCGGATTCCCGACGTGCGTCGCGTGGGGTTTTCCACGGCGCACGTCACGCGCAAGGGCGCTGCAGCGACCACGAAAGCGGCGATGCGAACCGGCGCGTGTCCGATGGCCACGCCATCGCTGGGCACCGCGGGTGCGAACGAAGGGCGGTGGGACGCGATACACGGAAAGGACGCGCGTGGAGGTACTGACGAAGATTTAAAAGAACACGCGAACGCGTCGTCCATCGCGAGCTCCGGCTCGGCGGCGCGTTCGGCGGCTTGGCGCGCGAACGCGCTCGCGGGTGAACGCCTCGAACTTCGAAAAAACATGTCGCTCGAGGAGTTGACACAGGATGACGTGCTTCACCGCGGGAGCTCTGCGCTCGCGTTGGACCGAGCTGCTGCTTTACAATCTGCAGCGGAGCAAGGCGCACACGCGTCTAAACAAACGTTTCTCCCGTCTAGCGGCGTTTCCAACGTCGTCAGAGCCGGCATGTCAATGGCGTCGTTTCGAAAACTCGTGGTTCAAGCGGGGTTGACTGGTCCGCAGTTGAGGGACTCGAAACACAAAAACAAAAATACGCGCCTCACCCCCGCCGCCGCCGACGTCGCGTTCGCGCTGGCGCGAGCGCCGGGCGCGTACGAGATGACCTGGGGCGAGTTTCTCTCGGCGATCGGGCGACTGGCGCAAACTCTGGACGAAAGCTTCGGCGACGTCGCACTTCGTCTGCGCAAAGTCGGGGCGCCCAAACCGACACGACGACCGCCGCCGGCGCCGAGGGTGAGTTTCGTGCCCGCGCCGTGTTCGAAGCCGACGAGTGGAAACGCCCACCCTGGCGTTTTCGACGTGGAGACGTACGCCTCGGCATGCGACAACGCGCACGCGTCGGTGGTTCGCGGGTCGGTTGAACACGCCGCTGTGGTTTTGTCGCCGACGCTTGCGTATGAAAATCTCTCTCACTCGGTTGCCGCTGAGTTTGAACCGAAGGAGACGGAGTTCAGTCGCTTGGGTCCGGATTCTTTATCCCTGCGAAAGCAAACGCTCGTGCAAACGTTTGTTTCCACGAAACGCGTAGACCGCGCGCGGGAGTTTTCTCGTCTTGAGTCATTAGACCTCCAAAACAGGGAGTACTCACCGACCCTTCCACAAAATTCCCGAGGCGCCTCGACGTGGCGCCTCGAAACGTCGCGACTCGATATGGGAAACTCGCTCGTCGCGTCCCTACGCGC
>Ga0307488_10005096_pt1 | contig 10872 bp, 6 predicted proteins | sample SB02metaG_FD_202248 | JGI IMG/M metagenome (GOLD analysis project Ga0307488, IMG submission 202248) | Sea-ice brine microbial communities from Beaufort Sea near Barrow, Alaska, United States - SB 0.2 | ecosystem: Environmental > Aquatic > Marine > Coastal | place: USA: Alaska | collected 2017-05-06
TCATTCTCTGTGATTTGAATCTCTGTCTGCGTATTTTCAGTGCCTTGATTTATAGCTATAAAGGGGAGCATCAAATCGAAAATATTTCTTACCTTTTTCTGTTGCTCTTGATCAAAAGGAATGCTTATATCCTCTTGTTCAAACCCATCTTCTTGGATTAACTGTTCGATTAATTCTACTAAACCCCACTGGTCATTGCTAAAAAAAGGGTGCTGTACTTGATCCAAGCGAAGCCCGAAATTGATCATTCCGCTAATTTGAGTTGAGTTAAGACTTAGTGCTACTTGGTAAGCCTCTTCACTATCCATGTTTTCGATCTCCATTAAATGTGCTGTGGCGTCTATATGCTCTGCACTAAACCTATTATCTTTACACTCATTTTTAAAGTTGTTATCAACCACCACAATACCCACTTGCTCCAAGGTTAGTTTAAGTTGAAGACCTCGAGACTGGTATTCAAGCAAATGAATAGCCGTCTCATATAGATATCCCCCCTTAGCATCAGGACTTCTTGAAAGAAGCACTCCCATTACAGTTAACATAGATTCGTTAAACCTCGGGTCTAGTACCTGCGTCCTATTAAGATCATAATCGGTTATTCCACGAGTTTGAAACTCATTTAAGCCCGAAACCAATTTGAATGCATCCTGATTATTGGCCTCCCTCCCTTCTCTAAGTAAGCGATCCATGGCAAATATCGTGTGGATTCCTAAGCTTGTAGTAAGTACTTGATCTCTACTAAGTTCATAATTAGTCAATGCCCAAGACTGCAATGGATTTAAGCCTTTTACCATATCGAAAGCTATGTGAAAATTAGGAGCTCTTTTCTGAAAACGTAAAATATTCAAAGCCAACAAGGTGTGCTCTCCGAAATTAGTGATTCCCAGTCCTCCTTCCATCTCAAAGATTACTTCGTCTCTGGTAAGGTTATAGTCGGTTATTCCACGAGTTTGAAACTCGTTTAAGCCCGAAACCAATCGGAATGCAAGTTGATTAGTGGCCTCCCTACCTGTTGAAACTAATTGATCTATGGCATCTAGCGTATGATTTCCAAAGTTTGGAGTAAGCACCTGCTCTCTAGTGAGTTGATAACTAATTAATGCCACAGACTCAACTGGGTTTAAGCCTCTTACCATCCTGAAAGCTTCGTGAAAATTAGGAGCTCTTTTCTGAAAACGTAAAATATTCAAAGCCAACAAGGTGTGCTCTCCGAAATTAGTGATTCCCAGTCCTCCTTCCATCTCAAAGATTACTTCGTCTCTGGTAAGGTTATAGTCGGTTATTCCACGAGTTTGAAACTCGTTTAAGCCCGAAACCAATCGGAATGCCTCTTGATAATCGGCCACAAGATTTTCTGTAACGAGGTGATTCATGGCATTTAGGGTGTGGTATCCAAAGTTTGGAGTAAGCACCTGTTCTCTAGTTAATTGATAACTAGTCAATGCCGAAGACTGGACTGGATTTAAGCCTCTTACCATCTCGAAAGCTTCTTGAAAACTAGGAGATCCATCGGGAGAACCTAAAATATTCATTGCAATCAAGGTGTGGTGTTCAAAGTTAGGGCCTCCCAGCTCCTGCATGTTATGATTGTAATTGCTTATTTTGAAGGAATCGGCAGGCCCCATTCCTCTTACCATCTTAAAGGCATCTTGATAATTAAGAGCCATATGTTGTGAGCGTAAAAAACTCATAGAAATCATTGTGTGTATTCCGAAGTTTATAGTGCGCACATCTTGTTGATTAAGGCCATAAATGATTATTCCTGTGATACCATTTATATTTAATCCTCTTATCATATCAAAAGCATGTTGATTATTTCTGGCCCTGCCATCTGAAAGTAATTGGTTTATGGCAATCAGGGTATGCATTCCGAAGTTTACAGTTTGCACATCTTGTGCACTAAGACCGTACTTCCTCATACCCTCATCTTGGGCATTGATTGCCTCATTAAGAGTATTATCACCGCTAATTCTTTGTCTATTATTCATCCATTTTCTAATTATTTATTGCGGTTTTTCGCTTCCTTGCTAAATCATTTCCTCAACTGGAAGTTGGTTTACAGGTCTTTCTTGAACTTCTGCTGCGCGTTTGCAGTCTTCCAAAGAATCGCCTCTACCGCTGCTACTCCCTAAAAAAACCCATTCCATCTGTCTAAAAAATTTAGAGCACCTCCAGCCATCGTTAGAATTTCTTTTCTCTCATTGTTTTCTTGGTTATCTTTGGTGTGCATAGTGGTTTTCACGGTTTAGGACAGATACCGAAGGAATCTCCATGGATCTTCCTTGGGATATCCTATAAAAATAACGGTATCCTTCTTGAGCGTCGCTGATAAAAAAACCCCTTTCTGCTGGCGTCTGTGGGTTTAAATCCTCGGGATGTGTGGGGTGTTCATTTTCAGCGACACCCCCAATTTGAGGTACTTGTTCCTGGGTACGTTGGGAGTCGGTTATCCCTTGATTTTCAACGGCACTTACTTCATTAATTCGTTTTTGATTCTTATTTATCTGTTCCATCTGTAATTTATTTATTCTCTTTAATTTTTATACTGATTCTTTTTTATAGTAGCCTTGCGTACTCCTTTTTCTCCTTACAAAAGAGAGGCTCTTGTGCTAGCTGTCTTGGTTATGGGCCAATACCGTAATTGTACTCCCAATTCGACTCTTTAAGCAGCCTTATTACTAGGGTCTATTTTGTTTGGTTTTGAGCTTATGATTTTTGTTTGGTTTTGTGTTATTCAAATCTGGATCTCCACGCCTCACTACATTAGAAGGAATTGATGATGCCGGCGAATGCATAAGGTTTTCAAAAGATTCCACTACTCCCGAACCCCGTTGGGGGTTACTACTTTGCAAAGCGGTGCTCTCTTGACTCTCTTGGCGGCCCCTCTCGAGGTCTCCACCAGTCTCTTGGTGCTGTTCTGGTGAATTTTGGGCAATAAATTGGTCTTCAGCATCTAGAAAGGGTATAGAAGCAACCCCTGCCATTTCTGCTAGGCCGCTTCGTATTTCATTCTCGGTATTTTGAATCGCTGTCTGCGTATTTTCAGTACCTTGATTTATAGCTTTAATGGGGATCATCGAATCGAAAATAGTTCTTATCATTTCCTGTCCTTTTTGATCAAGAGGAATTTGAAGTTCCGCTTCTTCAACTCCAAGTTCTTTCAATAGCTGCTTCATTAATTTCTCTAAAATCTCCTGGTCATTGGTAAAAATAGGGTGCTGTACTTGACTCAAGGTGAGATTATATAAACTGATACCCCGAATCTGATCATTAGACAAATTCATAGCCATATTATATACATAACCAACCTCATCTGTAACAACATGATATGGAGAAAGTACTTTTATTACTTTCAAAATAGAGTTGTTAAATTCCGGATTCATTACCTGGGCTCTAGTAAGCGAGTAGTCAGCTATTCCAATCGTTTGATATTCTTGTAAGCCCGAAACCAATTGGAACGCTTCTTGAACACTTTCAGCTCCAGGTTCACGATCTAAATCTTCCAATAAGTTTATAATGGCATTCAGGGTGTGCTGTCCAAAATTTGGAGTACGCATATCCTCATAGCTCAGATAATTGCTAATTAGTCGGGATTCCTTTATGTTTAGCCCCATTTCGTACATCTCATGATCCCTACGGAATTGTGTACTCAATACCAAATCTTCCCCAAAATTGAAAACTAAGGGGGTCACCTGTTCAAATCTGCCATTAACCTTCGCAATGCCCACTTGACTCAAGGCTAGTTGATGCAGAACTATACCGCGAATCTGATGTTCAGGCAAATGTATAGCCGTATCATAAAGATATGGCCCCGCTGCCGCAGGATCTGCCAAACGAAGCTTTTCCATTACATCCATAATACGTGCGGAAAAGTCCCTGTGTATTACCTGAGCTCTGCTAAGACCGTATTCAATTATTCCATGAGCTTGAAACTTATTTAAGCCCGAAACCATTTTAAATCTTTCTTGATTAAAGCTTTTTTCCATGGTACCCCATTTATTTTTTTTATCCATTAGCAATTTCGCAGTAAATTGAATATTTTTAGGGTTAAAGTCGAAAGGTAAATAATCCAGCAACCTCAAAGTGTGAGCTCCATAGTTAGGAGTTAGCACCTGTTCATTGCTAAGTTGGTAAACGGTTCTTCCAAGAGTTCGTAACTCTTGCTCGCTAAGTAGTTCGAAATTGGTTAATCTCAAATTTCGGACGACACTTCGCATTTCTTTTGGTCTACCTTGAAAATTCTGGGCAGCAGATTGGTTTTCAGATTTATTGAAATTTTCTGCCACAACCTTGCGTTTTTTTGCCGCAGGCTTGCCATCATCACTACTGCCCCCATTAGAAAAAGTAGGTCTTTTTAGCGGCTGTCTTTTATGATTTACCATGCCCCCTAGGTTCACTGTTGAAGTTTCTTTTCCCTCAGTTATTTCGTCTTGAACTGGCATAGAGGCAATCCCAGTGTTAGCCTCGACGGCACTTACTTCATGAATTGGTTTTTCATTATTATGTATCTGTTTCATCTGTAATTTATTTATAAGTGATTTATTTTATTCAATTTTTATACTGATTCTCTTTCCTTGTCACCTTTCACACTCCTTTTTCTCCTTACAAAAGAGATGCTTTTGTGCTAGTTGTCTTGGTTATGGGCCAATACTATAATTGTATTACCTATTCGACTCATTGAGCAGCCTTATCCTAGGGCTTATTTTGGTTTTTTTTTGAGCTTATGATTTTTGTTTGGTTTTGTGTTATTCAAATCTGGATCTCCTTGACTTACTGCATTAGAAGGAATTAGAGGTCCCGACGATATAGCAAGACTCCGAAAAGATTCCTCTACTGTTGCACCCAGTTCAGGGATCTCGTTTGGCATAGTAGCGCTCTCTTGACCCTCTTGATGGCCCCCTCTCAAGGACGCCATCAGTGTTTTGATGTTGTTCTGTAACATCTTGACCAACAAATTGGTTTTTAGATCTTTTTTGATCTTCTGCCGCAACCTTGCGCTCTTCCAAACTTTCATCGCCATTGTCCATATTAAAAAAATCGGTTCCTTCTAACTGCAAGTATTGCGTAATCTCCCCTCCCCACAGGTTCCTTGCTGAAATTTCTTCTTCCTCCTTATTTTGTTGATTGTCTGGAAGGGGTATAGAAGCAAACTCTGTAATTTCTTCAAGGAGGTTTAGCATTTGATTCTTTGTGTTTTTAATCGCTGCCAAGGAGGTTCTCGCATCGAAAATATTTCTTACCTTTTCCTGTTGCTCTTGAACAAGAGGAATGCTTAGATCCTCTTGTTCAAACCCATCTTCTTGGATTAACTGTTCGATTAATTCTGCTAAAACCAACTGGTCATTGCTAAAAAAAGGGTGCTGTACTTGATCCAAGCGAAGCCCGAAATTGATCATTCCGCTAATTTGAGTTGAGTTCAGGCTTAGTGCTACTTGGTAAGCCTGTTCACGATCCATGTTTTCGATCTCCATTAAATGTGCTGTGGCGTCTATATGGCACGCGCTAAACCAAGGATTAGAGGAACGTTGTATAAAGGTTCCATCAACCACTATAATACCTACTTGCTCCAAGGTTAATTGATTTTCAATGATTCCCCGAAACTGATATTCCTCCAACATATGAATAGCCGTGTCATAAAGATATGGTCCATCTGCATCAGGATTGCCTCTCTGAAGCACTCCCATTACAGTTAACATAGATTCGCTGAACCTCGGGGTTAGTACCTGTGTTCTGGTAAGTCCGTGCTTGGTTATTCCGCGAGTTCGAAACTCGTTTAAGCCCGAAACCAATTCAAATGCTTGTTGATAATCGCGAATCCCATCAATTAAAGTTACGACATCGTTAGGAACAAAAGTATACTCTCCGAAGTTTGTGTCCTTATTAAACATTTCTATGCTCTTCTTTCTATCTAAGAATCTTAGCATATTGAAAGCCCTTTGAATATTTTCAATGCTAGGTCCAAAACGTAAATTATCTAGCGCCCTCAAAGTGTGAGCTCCGAAGTTAAGAGTTTGCACCTGTCTTTCGGTAAGCTTGTAATCGGTTATTCCTTCATTTTGGACGGAGCTTAAGCCATTAAAGTGTTCTTGCCTGTTATTCATCTGTTTTTGCTTTAATTATTATATAGGTATCGCACTCCTCAATTTTTATAAGAATTCTGTTTAGCATTCGCCTTGTACACCCTTTTTTCTCATAACAAAATAGATCCCTTTCTGCTAGGTGTCTAAGTTAAAGGCTAATTACATAATTGTTTCCCTATTCGATTCTTTGAGTAGCATTATCCCTGAGGTCTTTTTTATATCCCTTTATGTTTGTCTCCTCTTTTTTGGCGTTTACTCGCCCTCTCTGAATTTGCATTTCTCGGACACCATGTGTTAGAAGGAAAATGGACTATCGACAATCGCGAAGGATTTTCAGAAGATTCCCCTATTCCCGGAACCTGTGCGGCGATATTACTTTGCACAGTGGTGCCCTCTTGAACACCTTGAGTGCCCCTCTCGAGGTCTCCACCAGTGTCTTGCTGTTGTTCCAGAAGATTTTGGTTAACAGATTGGTTTTTACATTTTTTTCGACCTTCTGCCGCAACCTTGCGCTCTTCACAACTCTCATAACCACTGCCCCAACGAAACAAATCTGTTTCTTGTGACGGGTAGTTTTGAGTATGAAGAAACTCACTAATGCCCCCAGCTAAAGTCTCCTCTCCTTCATTATTTTGTTGATTGTCTGTTAATGGCATAGAAGCAAACCCTGTATTTTCTTCGAGGATGCTTGACATTTCATTCTCTAAGTCTTGAATATCTAGGTTACTGTTAAGGTCATAGTCGGTTATTCCACGAATTTGAAACTCGTTTAAACCCGAGACCAATTCGAATATTTCTTGATTAAAGCTTTCTTCCTTTGCACTCTTTGCTCTCATATCTATAAGCGTTTTAGCAGCAAATTGGATATTGTCAGCGTTAAGTTCAGATCGTAAATTATTCAGTAACCTCAAAGTGTGAGCTCCTAAGTTATCAGTTCGCACCTGTTCCTCGGTACGTCGTTCGTAATCGGTTATTCCCAAATTTTGGCCGGCGCTTAGCATTTCATGCGGTCCCTCTTGAAAATCCTGACCAACAGATTGGTTTTTAGATTTTTTCTGATCTTCTGCCGCAACCTTGCGTTCTTCTGCTGCAGGCTTGCGATCATCACTATTTCCCCCATCTGAAAAAGCGGGTACTTTTGGCAGGGGGTTTTGATGACTTACCATACGCCCTAGATTCACTGTTGAAGTTTCTTCTCCCTTAGTTCTTTCGTCTAGAACGGGCATAGAAGCAACTCCTAGGGCCTCTGTGGGGGTACTTGGCATTTCAGGCTGTCTCTCTTGAAAATCCTGGCCATCAACCTCCGCAATATTTAGTTCCTCCAAGGGTTGTTCATTTTCAGCTATACCCCGAATTTGAGGCACCTGTTCCTGGGTACTTTCGTAATCGGTTACTATCTGATTTTCGACGGCTCTTACCTCATTAATGGGTTTTTTACTAGTGTTAATTTGTTTCATCTGTAATTTATATTCTTTAATTATTATACTGATTCTCTTTAGTAGTAAGCCTTGCATACTCCTTTTTCTCCTTACAAAAAAAATGCTTTTGTGCTAGCTGTCTTGGTTATGAGCCAATACCTTAATTGCACTGTCGACTCGCCTCTTTAAGCAGCCCTATCCCTAGGGCTTATTATGTCCTTTTTTGAGCTTATGATTTTTGTTTGGTTTTGTGTTATTCAAATCTAAATCTCCTTGACTTACTGCATTAGAAGGAATTGGAGGTCCAGACGATATAGCAGGACCCCGACAAGATTCCTCTACTGTTGCAACCAGTTCAGGGATCTCATTTGGCATAGTAGCGCTCTCTTGACCCTCTTGATGACCCCTCTCGAGGTCTCCACCAGTCTCTTGGTGCTGTTCTGGTGAATTTTGGACAATAAATTGGTTTCCAGCATCTAGAAAGAGTCTAGAAGCAACCCCAACCATTTCTAGGAGGACGCTTCGTATTTCATTCTCGGTATTTTGAATCGCTGTCTGGATCTGTGCAGTAGCTAGTTTCATCTCTGCCAAGGTGATCATCGAATTGAAAATAGTTCTTATCTTTCCCTGTCCTTCTTGGTCAAGAGGAATGTGAAGTTCCGCTTCTTCAACTCCAACTTCTTTCAATAGCTGCGTCATTAATTTCTCTAAAATCCCCTGGTCATTGCTAAAAATAGGGTGCTGTACTTGAGATAAGCCAAGCCCAAAATCATTCACTCCTTTAATTTGAATTAATTTTAGATTTAGCACTACTTGGTAAGCCTCTTGACTATCCATGTTTTCGGATGCCATTAAACGTCCTAGGGCTTCTAAATGGTTTGCTCCAAACAAGGAATTCACGAGTTCATTCTGTTCGAATATGCCATTAACCTTCGCAATGCCCACTTGACTCAAGGCTAGTTGATGCAGAGCTATACCGCGAATCTGATGTTCAGACAAATGCATAGCCGTATCATAAAGATATGGCCCCGCTGCCGCAGGATCTTCAAAACGAAGCTTTTCCATTACATCCATAATACGTGCGGAAAAGTCCCTGTGTATTACCTGAGTTATATTAAGTCCGTAATCGATTATTCCACGAGTTTGAAACTCGGCTAAGCCCGAAAACAATGTGGATCTTTCTCCGAGGATCCTTAACTTTTCATTCTCTATTTCATGAATATCAGGGTCATTACTAAAAAAAGGTTGCTGTACCTGATCTAAGCGAAGCCCAAAATCGATCATCCCCATAATTTGAGCTATATTTAAATTCTCTGATACGTTCTCAGCCTCTTCACGATTCATGCCTTCTGAATTCATTAAATAATAGCAGGTGTCACTCAATGGATTTCTACGATATTTTATTGGCTCGTAAGGGTTCTCTCTATTAATGAGTTCTTCACTATTATTAATCTGTTTCCTCTTTAATATATTTCTAAACGGGTTGAATGCTTTTATTTTTCTCTTTAATTTTTTAGCTGTACGCCGAATCCCATATGTATGCCCATGAATAACCCTATAATAATAAGAGGGTCCCCTTGCACTAAAATTTTCTTCAATTCCAGAATAAAGCGTTTCCATTGCATTAAAAATATATCCGCTAAATCGTGGATTCGTTACCTGCTTTCGGTTAAGAGTGTAATCGGTTATTCCACGAGTTTGAAACTTATCTAAGCCCGAAACTACTAGGAATGCATCTTGATAATTGGACCCTAAACCATCTGCAACTAACTTACTCATGGCATCCAAGGTGTGACTTCCAAAATTTGGCGTAAGTACTTGAGACCTACTAAGCCGGTAATTGATCATTCCTCTAACCTGCGTAACATTTAGCTCCTTTACCATCTCAAAAGCCTCTCGATGATTAACGGCCCTATGTTGGTATTTCAAGATGTCCATGGCATACAGGGTATTATCTCCAAAATTTAGAGCCTTTACATCTTCAAGACTCAGGTGATAATTGTTTAATCCCTTATTTTGGTATTCATTTAGATTCAGATCTAGCGCAAGGTTATAAGCCTCTTGAATATCCATGCCTTGCTTTTTCCTTAAATATTCTATGGTCTGCATCGTGTCTTCCCCAAATCTGGAATCAACATTTCCAATACCTACTTGTTTCAAGGTTAGTTGATTTTCCACGATACCCCGAATCTGATATTCAGGAAAATGAATAGCCGTATCATAAAGATATGGCCCCGCTGCCGCAGGATCTTCAAAACGAAGCACTCCCATTACACTTAAAATAGATTCGTTAAATCTCGGGGATAGAACCTGGGCTCTGCTAAGACCGTAATCGGTTATTCCAAGAGTTTGAAACTCGGCTAAGCCCGAAAACAATTTGAATTTTTGTCGATTAAAGCTTTCTTTTATGGTAACCCCTTTATTCATATCCATTAGCGCATTGAAAGCAAATGGAATATTATCCAGCTCCTTCAAAGTATGAGCTAGGTTGTTATCACTAAGGTAAAAATGTAAATTATCCAGCGCCCTTAGAGTGTGAGCTCCGTAGTTATCAGTTAGCACCTGTTCATTGCTAAGTTGGAAATAGGTGGTTCCAAGAGTTCGCAACTGTTGCTCACTAAGTAGTTCGTAATCGGTAATTCTCCAATTTCTGACGGCGCTTAGCATTTCTTGCGGTCTCTCTTGAAAATCCTGACCATCAGATTGGTTTTTAGATTTTTTCCGATCTTCTGCTGCAACCTTGCGTTCTTCTGCCGCAGGCTTGCGATCATCACTACTCACCTCGTTAGAAAAATCGGGTCCTTTTAGCGGGGCTTTTTGATGATTTCCCATACCCCCTAGTTTCATTGTTGAAGTTTCTTCTCCCTCAGTTATTTCGTCTAGAACTGGCATAGAAGCAACCCCAGTGGTAGCCTCGACGGCACTTACTTCATGAATTGGTTTTTGATTATTATATATCTGTTTCATATGTAATTTATTTATAAGTGATTTATTTTCTTCAATTTTTATACTGATTCTCTTTCGTTGTCACCTTACACACTCCTTTTTCTCCTTGCAAAAGAGATGCTTTTGTGCTAGTTGTCTTGGTTATGGGTCAATACCATAATTGTATTACCTATTCGACTCATTGAGCAGCCTTATCCTAGACCTTATTTTGTTTGGTTTTGAGCTTATGATTTTTGTTTGGTTTTGTGTTATTCAAATCTGGATTTCCTTGACTTACTGCATTAGAAGGAAAAAGGGCTAACGGCGATTGCGCAAGAGCAAGAAAAGAATCCACTGCTCTCGCAGCTGGTTCAGGGATCTCATTTGGCATAGTGGCGCTCTCTTGACCCTCTTGATAGCCCCTCTCGAGGTCTCCACCAGTCTCTTGG
>Ga0307488_10005097_pt1 | contig 10872 bp, 11 predicted proteins | sample SB02metaG_FD_202248 | JGI IMG/M metagenome (GOLD analysis project Ga0307488, IMG submission 202248) | Sea-ice brine microbial communities from Beaufort Sea near Barrow, Alaska, United States - SB 0.2 | ecosystem: Environmental > Aquatic > Marine > Coastal | place: USA: Alaska | collected...
GACGAGGGAGATCGAAGAAATTTCCTCCGGAGTGACCGACTGGCTCATCCTTAAATCGGCCGAAAGCGGTTTCGCCGATTACCCCAAATGCAAGTACACCACCTTGCCCGAAACCAATGACCGGATTTTCTCCACCTCGGTCACCGCCGAATGGAAGTGGGACGGTCATCCCAACGATTTTCGAGAGGCCAATCGAAGAATTACCCAAGCCATCCTCCAGCCTTTCTGCGACAACTTTAGCGCCTCCGTCCAAGCCACCATGACAGAGATGGCCCAAGCTGTATTCGATGCCGTGAGCGAGGTTTCAGAACTCTCGCTGACCCTCCCAAATAAGCACTACAACCGGGTCAATCTCGAACCCTTCAGCCTGGAGAACCCCAATATCATCTTTACGGCAACAGACGAACCGCACGGTCAGATTGAAGCCAAATTTGTCCGCACCTAATCGTCCTAATGCGTGATTGGCTCGAAGAACTGGGAGCAGCTAAGTCGGCCGGTCGACCCTGCGCCTTAGCCACGGTGGCAGCTACCTCCGGCTCCGTTCCACGCCAACCCGGAGCCAAGATGATCGTCTACTCCGACGGCAGTATTGGCGGCACCGTGGGTGGTGGAAAATTTGAGGCCCTGGTCATCGCCGAGGCCCTTGCCTGCCTCAAGAGTAAGTCGATCTCCTTGTCCACCTGGCCCCTTCGGGAGGACCAACACGACTCCTTCGGAGCCATCTGCGGCGGTGAGGTCACCGTGCTTATCGAACCCTACCTACCCCACCATTCCCTGGTTCTTGTCGGGGCCGGGCATTGCGCCAAGTCGATTGCCAAGCTGGCCTCAGAATGTGGTTTTCATGTCACGGTGATCGACGACCGACCGGATATTCTCACCACCTGCACCGCAGCGCATCAACTCCTGAGCCAGCCCGCAGCCGACCACATTAATTCCCGCCAGTGGAGTCAAGACGATGCCATCATCATGGTCAGCCGCCACTACGAAATCGATGGCGAAGCCCTCGCCGCCGCTCTTAAAGTCGGCGGCATGGGTTACATCGGAATGATCGGCAGTCGACGGAAGGTTCTCCAAGTTTACCACCAGCTCAAACAAGATGGCTTTTCGGCAGAGCAAATCAACGCTGTCCATGCCCCGCTGGGGATCGATATCGGGGCCGACTCGCCAGCTGAAATCGCCGTGAGCATCGTCGCTGAGGTTCTCATGGTCCTACGGAAAAGGTCTGGAGCACCTCTGAAAATAGAGAAAGTGTCATGATTGAGATCGATCCACTTTCGCCTAATTTGAGGCCATGAAAATTATTTTTCTGTCACCTCTAGATCGGCACCTCTCGGTGGGCCACCGCCACCCAGCCGGCCGATGCTGCCGGGATCAAACAAGATGATGAATTCTCTCGACCCACGGGCCAAGCGCTTCCGAGCCGCCGACAAGTCACTGCAACAGGCCCGCCTCGCTCTCCAAGGCGCTCAAATCGCCTTAGCTGACCTTCCCCGACACAACCTCTCTCCGGTGACCGGCGCCCTCGCCTCGATTGAGGAAGCCATCGCGAATATGTCCGAAGCAGCCGAAAAAATTGACGAAGCTCGCTTGAACCCAGACGGCGAAATCTGAACCAGCCGCCAGCTTTATGCTTCCACCGCAGGCCGCTCTGCAGTCGAATAAAAAGGCTATGACCCCCCAAGTCAAAAAAATCCTCTCTTATTATGGAGCCGACAGCCCAGGCACGCTGACCAACTTGGCTCGACTACTCAATCACGGAACCCTCGGCGGCACCGGAAAACTGGTTATCCTTCCAGTCGACCAAGGATTCGAACACGGTCCCGCGAGGAGTTTTGCCGTTAATCCGGCGGCTTACAACCCGCACTACCATTTTGAACTGGCTATCGAAGCCGGTTGCAATGCCTTCGCGGCACCGCTGGGCTTCCTCGAAGCGGGCGCCCGCGAATTTGCTGGCGAGGTTCCGCTCATCCTCAAACTCAACAGCAAAGACCTTACAGCCGACGAAAAAGACCCCATTTCAGCTCGCACCGGCTCAATCGATGACGCCTTGCGGCTGGGCTGTTCCGCCGTCGGATTCACTATTTACCCTGGGTCTGCCCTGCGCATCGAGATGTATGAGCAACTGGCAGAATTCACCCACGAGGCCAAGCAGGCCGGGCTGGTCGTCGTTGTCTGGTCCTACCCCCGCGGCACCGCGCTGAGCAAGGAAGGCGAAACCTCCTTGGACGTCGACGGCTACGCCGCCCACATTGCCTGCCAGTTGGGCGCCCATATCGTCAAAATCAAAATGCCGACGGATTACCTCGAGGAGTCCGCCGCCAAAAAAGTTTACCAAGTGGAAAAAATTCCGAGGGCGACCGCCGCCGAGAGGGTCCGTCACTGTGTCCAGTGTGCCTTCGACGGACGACGTATTCTCATCTTTTCCGGTGGACCGAGCGAGTCGGACGACAAACTTCTCCATTCCGTCGAAGCCATCCAAGAGGGCGGAGGCTTTGGCTCCATCATAGGTCGAAATTCTTTCCAGCGTCCCAAGAAGGACGGACTAAAACTACTCCGCACGATCATGGATATCTACGCGGGCAAAAAAACATAACCCAACCCACTCGAAAATTATGCAATTAGGAATGATCGGCCTCGGCCGGATGGGCGCCAACATGGTTCGGCGCGCGATGAAAGCAGGCCACGAATGCGTGGTTTTTGACACCAACCCAGCCACCGTGAAAGAGTTGGCTGAAGAAGGGGCGGTTCCCGCTACCTCACTGGAGGATCTCGCCTCTAAGCTAGCAGGTCCCCGCAATGTTTGGATCATGATTCCCGCGGCCATCACCGACCAAACCGTCGATGCGCTGGCCACTATTCTCGAGGCGGGCGACACCATCATTGACGGAGGCAACTCGTTTTACCGAGACGACCGCCGGCGATCGGCGGCGGTGAAGGAGAAGGGCCTCTTCTATCTCGACGTCGGCACCAGCGGAGGAGTCTGGGGACTCGAGCGGGGCTACTGCATGATGATCGGCGGCGAGGACGAGCCCATCCAACGGATGGATCCGATTTTCCGAGCTCTGGCTCCAGGCCTGGGAAAGGTGGAACGCACCCCGGGGCGGGAGAAGATGGGGGGCACGGCCGAGGACGGGTACCTTCACTGTGGACCCTCTGGCGCGGGCCACTTTGTCAAAATGGTCCACAACGGAATCGAATACGGCATCATGGCCGCCTTCGGTGAAGGTTTCGACATACTAGCCAATGCGGACATCGCCAGCCGCACCCAAGAAAAAGACGCCGAAACCGCACCCCTGATGAACCCCGATTTGACCTACAACATCAATCTGGCCGACGTCTCAGAAGTCTGGCGCCGAGGTAGCGTCGTCGGTTCATGGTTGCTCGATTTGGCCGCTGCCGCCTTGGCCGACGATCCAAAGTTGGACAAGTTCAGCGGTCGCGTCTCCGACTCAGGGGAAGGGCGCTGGACTGTCACCGCCGCGATCGAGGAGGGTGTCCCCTGCGATATTCTCAGCGCTGCCCTCTACGCTCGCTTTCGCTCGCGCGAGGAGCACACCGTGGCCGAGAAAGTCTGTTCGGCCATGCGCTACCAGTTTGGAGGACATCTGGAAAAACCAGCGGGAGGGTGATCCTAAAAGAAAACGAGGCCGACCGTCCCGGCGGTCGGCCCTTTTTATGGTCTCAAACGGGTGGAGGAATCTTACTTACCCACGATGAGGCCATTGACGAAGCGGATAGCCGGCCCCAGCAATGGTAGGTGCTGATAGATGCCTGCTGACGGATTCCAAAAGTCCTGATGAAGGATAACTCGGCCTTCTTCATCAAAACGCAGTTGAGTGATTCCCTCCGTGAGCAGAGGCTGCCCCCCCGCCAAATTTTTCGTACGCACTTCCATAGTCCAGCGGACATAGCAATCCGCACCCGAGACCGAAACATCCTGAACACGAGCCTCGACCGACTCAGCTGCTGCCGCAGTTTTCAGGAGGTATTCCTCGATCGCCTTGAGGCCCACCTCGGTCGCTATGGTGTCATTGAACCAGGCATCAGTAGCATAAACCTGTCCGACCATAGCCGTCACATTCTTGACCGATAGATCGCGATAAAGAACCGCGAAGGGTTCCGCCGCCCGCTTACCCGAGGCGTTATCTACTAAAGCAACTCCCGGCCGGTCGGCCAAGGCGGCTCGGTACTCCTTGGTCAAGTCAGTCGGCCCGGAAGAGCAGCCAACCAAAAATGAGCTAGCGGCGAGGGAAAGGCAGAGGATAGTTCTCATGACTTATCATCTCCACCGCTCTGGTCGAGGGCAACCGTGCCCTGCAACAATTCGTCGAATCGGCTTTTAGTGATGGCATAGTCTGGGTAGCTCTCCTGAGCAGATTCCGGACGGAAGCGCCAGTGCTTATAGGCCCAGAGCCAAGCCTCTGGCTGACGCCTCACCTGCGGCTCGAAGAAATTCCAGCACTTTTGCACGATATCTTGCTCGGTCGCATCTGGAGGAAAGTAGATCGGATCATGGGCAATCGTCCGGTAGCGACCGTCGGGAAGGGGCACGCTTTCAATCGGAATAACGGGCAGGCCTGTGTGCTGTTGCAGCATGGCATGAAGTTTGGTCACTGGGCACCAGCGACCGAAAGAACGAACAGGCACGGAGGGCAGCCGAGGATCGAGTTGCAAATCGATCAGCACCCCAATATTTCCCCCGTTTTTCAGATGCTTCAGGGTAACCAACATAGAGCGCTGCTGCTGGATAATACGGTGTCCACTGAGGGCCCGTAATTTATCAAAGACCGGACCAAGTAATGGATTCTTGAACTGTTGGGTGACGATACATCCCGGTAGTTCCTCAAAAGCACCGGCGATACTCAGCCATTCAAAATTACCATAGTGGAGACAGACAAAGATTCCTCCGCGGTGACGGCGATTGAGCTCCCTCGCCTGATCCCAACCTTCCATCACCATGTGGTCGCGATAATTATCCGCCGTGAAATTACGGGCCCAGAAGAGTTCTAACATGGTGCGGGCAAACTGCGCCGCCGAATCGCAGGCGATCCGCCGGATGTCTTCCTCGCTCTTTTCCTTGCCGTAGACCATCCGCAGGTTGTCCATCGCCACCTCGCGTCCCCGCCGGTCGAGATGAAAGACGAGGATACCGAGGCCACGGGCGAGAGCCCGCACAAGTGAGAGGGGGAAGAGCGGCACCAGAGAGGCAGCCAACCAAAGACCGGAAAACTCCAGGCGGTAGCGGATGCGCCGGGGCATCGGCAATTCCTCCCACTTTTTGAACTTCTTGCCCACCGTGTCAGTCGCCTGGGGATGCCTCGAGTCGGGGAAACACTGGGGCAGGCACCCCTACGGTATGATCAGAACCAAGGACGTTCCATTGAGGGGAAAGGTTGCCCCCGCATCCCATTTGTTCGAGCAACTGGTCAGCGGAGCCCGGAATAACCGGATGAGCTAAGGCCGCGGCCAAGCGTGACGCTTCCAGCAGTGCTCGGAGAACTTCGTCGAGACGACCGGCCATTGCCGGATCTTTGGCCAGCTTCCATGGGGCTGAGCTTTCAACAAATCCGTTGGCTGCGGCAATCAGTTCCCAAACCGCCTCAAGGGCGACGTTGACTTGAAAGCCGTCGCTCATGGCCGCGTCGAAACGCCGAGCCGCTTCGGTTGCCAAAGCCTCAAGAGCCACCCCATCGACCGACTTATCCGTCGGGGCAGCCGGCAACCTGCCCTCGCGGTAGCGACAGGCCATACTGACTGTGCGATTGACGAGGTTTCCCAGATCGTTAGCCAGGTCGGCTTGGTAGCGCGCACCCAATCGATCTTCATTGAAATCTGCATCCTGCCCGGTGGCGATATCTCGCATCAGGTAATAGCGCACCGCGTCGGTTCCATAGCGCTCAACCAAGGCATGGGGGTCCACCACATTGCCCTCACTTTTACTTACCTTGGCCCCGCCAAGGTTCCACCATCCATGGACCAGAAGTTTGGGAAGGACAGGAAATCCCGCCGCTTTGAGCATAGTCGGCCAGTAAATCCCATGGGCCGGAACTAGAATATCTTTTCCAATAACGTGGACGTCGCATGGCCAAACTTTTTCAAAGTCTGGCAGTCGATCAATCTCCTGCGCCCCCCAGCCCGCGAAGGTGACATAATTCATCAGGGCGTCGAACCAAACGTAGGTCACGTAATCATGGTCGAAGGGCAACTCAATTCCCCAGCTCAAGCGAGACTTTGGCCGCGAGATACAGAGATCCCCTGCTTCCTTGGCCACCGCATTAGCTAACTCGGTGCCACGGAAGTCTGGGGTGACAAAATCTGGGGAATTTTTCACATACTCGACCAGCCAAGAGCGGTATTTTGAGAGCCGAAAATACCAGTTCTCCTCCTCGATAAAAACAACCTCCCCCCACTCGGGACCGAACTCACCGCTCGAATCGCGTTCCTTATCCGTGAGAAACTGTTCCTGGCGGACGCTGTAGTGGCCACTGTGCCGAGCCTTGTAGAGATCCCCTTGTTCGTGCAGTTGCTCTAGCACCTTCTGTACCGCTCGAATGTGACGGGGATCGGTTGTCTCGGCCCATCCATCGTAAGCGATATTCAGCCTCGCCCAGAGTGCCTTGAACTTGGCGGTTAGTTCTCCGGCAAAGGCCGCGGGAGAAACCCCCGCCTTTTCGGCAGACTGCTGCACTTTTTGGCCATGCTGATCTACCCCGGTGAGAAAAAAGACAGACCGTCCGCGTTCGCGGTGCCAACGGGCAATCACATCGGCCAGCACCTTTTCGTAAGCGTGGCCGATATGGGGCGGCGCATTCGTGTAATCGATCGCCGTGGTAATGAAAAAAGTGTCAGCGGACATAAGTAGTCCCCTATCAAACCTGTCTCCGGCTCAAGACCCAACGCCAAAATGCCTCGAACCCCTTGGGGCCTACATGGCCGGACGCAACACCTTGAGGTCCGAAGCCTCTCGGGCCGTAACCATCCACTGCAAAAAGAGGAGCAACTTTTCCTGCTGCAGGACTCTTTGGGTAAGTTGAGGAAGGCGCTCGGCCATGGTGGCATCGTCCGCTTCTTGGCGAGCTTCCAGATAAACAAAGAATCCTCCACTTGAAGACGGGGTGAAGGGGCTGAGGGTTCCCGCCGGTAAATCTGCTGCCGCCATGAGCACCTGTCGCATCTCGGGGGTGGCCTCGGGGCTAAATACGCTGAGCCCCTTAATTTCTTCCGTCTTGAGTTTTTGCGCCTGAGCGGCGGCAGCGAAGGTGGCTCCTTCAGACATTTTCGCTCGTAACCCAGTGAGAGCAACTTCAGCTGCCTGACGCACCGCGGCATCGCGCTTTTGGGTGATGATATCAGCCCGCAGGTCGGCCTGAGCCTCCTCTAAGGTCAAGGGACGCCCCGCCGCTATCTCGGCAACTTCAATCACCGCATAACCGGCTTCACCAAGTTGAACGACTTCGTAATTACCCACCCCGGAAGGAAGGCGAAAAGCGATGCGGGCAGCCGCCGGTACCACGGATTTTTCAATACCCGTGAGAGACTTGCCAGCCGCTCCGTTAGCCGCAAAAAACGGAGTTGTTCCCACTTGGAATCCTTTGGCCTTAGCTACCTCCACCAAGGGTTGGTCGCTCTCGGTCAGAGCCTCAATAAAATTTCCGGTGGCGGTGGCGACTTGCTGCAAGGCATCGATGCGAGCCCGATCTTTCAGCTCGGCTTGGTCCGAAGTCAGCTCAAACGCCACATAGCGAACGGAGCGCTTCTCGGGAGCCTGTAAGACAGACTGGCGCTCGTGATAGACGGCCTGCAATTCCTCGTCGGACACCTTAATACTCTCAAGAAACTCAGAGGCGGGGAAACGAACCACTTGAAGGTCGATTGGCCGCAGACGCTCCAATCCCGGAGCTAAATCACCGGGCAAGACGACCGCGGGTGACTCGACCAATTGCTTCAACTCCTCCAGCCGCAGACTGTCCCGCATGACGCTTTCGAGCTGACGTTCGGTGAAACCGCGCGGGGCAAGTTGTTCCTGCAAAAACGCAGAATATTTAACCGTGTCAAACTGCCCGTTGGTCTGAAAAACCGATAATGTCTTGATCCGATCAACCACCGCCTGCTCCGCTGGCTCGACCCCCAGAGCAGCAGCTTCGTGCTGCAGCACCATGAGATTCCAGATGAAGTTATTGGCGGCTTCATCTTCCGTCTGGGCCTGTCCCGCCAAGCCTCTGACTAAGTCGTACTGACCGAGGGCAAGAGCAAGTTGGTAGTTTCGTACCGCTTTCTCGACATCGACCTGCATAACGTCTCGATCATATATCTTAGCTACGATGTTCGACCCCACCCGATCCATGTCGGTTGTGTTGTAGAGAAAGGCGAAGGCGATGATAGTGAGGACAGCAATGACAAGCATGAGCCAGCGCTGGTGTTTGCGGATTGTAGTAAACATGGGACGATTAAGTTGAAAAAAACGTATTGGTGGCTTATGTCATCACGAAGATGAAAGCAAGCTCACTCCCCAGTCTCATCCTTGCTGCTACTCTGATTGCCGGGTCCAGCTGGGCTTCACTGGCTTCAGCCCAAGACACTCTCATCCGCAAGAGCGGACAGAAAACAGAGGGAAAAATCACCGGAGTGAAAGGCGGAAAAGTCCGGATACAAATTGGCAGCGGAGCCACCACGATTCCACTGGCCGATATCAGGAAAATTACAATGATGGCACCTCCAACCTTCGATGCTGCCGCGGCAGAGCTAGCCTCGGGAAATGTTCAGACGGCCGTGACCTTGTTGCAAAAGCTCAACGACAACTTCGCCGGTCTGCCGGTTCCGTGGGCTGAGCGAGCAGCCGCCATGCTGGGTGATGCTAAGCTGGAGGCAGGTGATGCCGCAGGCGCCAAAGCCGCTTATGCCAAGTTTAGTGAAATATATCCTGAGGCTGATGCGCTGGCTGACCTCGGGAGGGCCCGCTTGGCTGTCGAAGCTGGCCAGTACCAAGAGGCCTCCCAGCTTCTCCAGTCCATCTTGTCCAAGTCCTCTCAAATCGCTTTCCCCGACGCCAACCAGGGGCCCAAATTTTGTCAGGCCTATTATCTCCAGGGGCGTGTCCTGGAGGCGACCGACGATAATCAGGCCGCCTTGCAACATTATCTGACGGCCTCGGCGGTCTTTCCCTTCGATCCCCAGGCGGTAGCTTCTGCCGAGGAACGAGCGAGGCAGCTGCGTCGCCAAGACACCGAGCTGGTTGCTCCCTAAATTTCAAATCACTATACCTCCCATGACCACCCGCCAGTTGACCCTTGTCACCACCTCTCTTTTTGCCCTAACCGCGGCCACCGGCCGTGCGGCAGAGAGCGAAAGCACCTCCATCATTGAGACGATCCTTCATGGTGGACCGCTGATTATCATGATCTGGCTGGCCATCATTTCGACCTCAATCGTTATGGTGACATTTGTTATCCAGCTTTTTCTTCAAGTGCGCCGCCAGAGCCTCGCTCCCAAGGAATTGGTGGCCGCCCTCGATGAGACCCTCCGGGCGGGAAACTTTCAGGAGGCATGGGAAGTTTGCCGGGCCAACACCAAGACCTACGTCTGCGCTGTTTTGGGAGGAGCCTTGGAGCGCATCGGAAGAGGCAAGGATGCCACCGAAACAGCGGTCATCGATCTGGGGATTCGCGAGGCTCAGATTTTTAAGACGCGTAACAGCTATCTCTCCGTCATCGGTGTCATATCGCCCATGATCGGACTCCTTGGAACCGTCATCGGCATGATGGGTGCGTTTGCCGTCCTCGGACAATCCGGAGTCTCCGATCCCCGCAAGCTGGCTATGAGCATCGGTGAGGTCCTTCTCGCCACTGCCAGCGGCCTCTTCATCGCCATCCCTGCCTTCATCTTCTATTACTACTTCCGCAACCGGATCAGTGATGCCACCGTCTACGCCGACAGCGAACTGAATCATCTTCTGGAGGACATACCCTTCGAGGAGGTACAGGGCCTTCGGGTAGGAGAAAACTTCAGTGCTGGTAAAGGGATAAATTCGGCGGCACCCGAGTCCAAGATTTCTCACAAAGTATCCTTGCAGCTCTCAACCAATTGTCCGGTATGCCAAACCGCCATCGTGGCCGGGAATAATCCGTGTCCGGGGTGCGGCACCACGCTCGACTGGCAGGATTAGCCGGTCCACCCCATGACCAGCACCTCCAGCCAACGCTCAAAAAAGAAGCGCCGCCAACCTGAGCCGGAGGCTGATCCTGAATTTCAGATCGCCCCCATGATCGATATCCTCCTTGTCCTGCTCGTCTTCTTCATGTCGATAAGCTCGACCGAAGTTCTCCAATCAAACAGGGACATTCAGTTGCCCATAGCCAAGGAAGCAAAAGAAGCCAAAGAGAACCCCGGCCAGATCATCGTCAACCTTGCCTACAACCCGATCAACAACGCGGTCGCGATCAGCGTAAACGACAAAGAATATCTTTCACCGGGAGATCTTGTGCCCTTGCTGAAAAATCATATTCTCCGCAACCCAATGGTGCGCGTCCTTATCAGAGCGGACAAGAACATCCGCTACAGCACGACGAAAAGCCTCCTTGAGGCAGTCGGCCAAGCGGGCATAGCTAACGTTACCTTTTCCGTAGTGGACAAAGAGGTTGCCGCCACGGAGCCATCGTGAAACATCTCTTGCACTTCCCTTCAACCTTTCACACTTATTGATTTATGGCAGGTTCTGTAGGCTCAGAGGATGGTGACGTCGGATTCCAAATCGCGCCAATGGTCGATGTCGTTTTCGTTCTGCTCCTCTTTTTCATGGCCTCGGCGGGCTCACAAGTCGTCGAACGTGAACTCAACATTAGTCTGCCCAGCGGACGAAGCGGGCAAAGCGTGGGC
>Ga0307488_10005098_pt1 | contig 10872 bp, 17 predicted proteins | sample SB02metaG_FD_202248 | JGI IMG/M metagenome (GOLD analysis project Ga0307488, IMG submission 202248) | Sea-ice brine microbial communities from Beaufort Sea near Barrow, Alaska, United States - SB 0.2 | ecosystem: Environmental > Aquatic > Marine > Coastal | place: USA: Alaska | collected...
GCTGCTCCTCCTGGTCCTCGTCCTCCTCGTGCTCGTCCTGCTCCTACTCCTCCTCCTCCTCCTCCTCCTCCTCCTCCTCCTCCTCCTCCTCCTCCTATCCCCCCTCCGGTTGGTTATTGAGGACAAGCATTCGACAGACGTTGAATCTCCTCCTCCTCCTCATCATCCTCCGTCTGTGCGCTTGCACGGGCATTCAACCTACAGGTCAGTCATGCGCCGATCTCGGTTCGAATGCTTGTTCTCAACAACCCTCCGGACTGACAAGATCTCCCATATCAATATGGGAGATGACCATATCGATACCATCATCTCCCATATCATTAGCCCATAACCCATATCGATATCCAAGATGACCATATCGATATGGTGGATGACCATATCGATATGCCGTATCCCAAATCGATATCCCATATCCCATATCGATATTCATATCGATATCTCATTGATGTCCGATCTCCCATATCGATCTCCCATATCGATATCCGATCATATCTTGTCACTCTGCTCAACGACCCTCCTGCAAGGCGGTGGCGGTGCGTGAAAACCAGGCGCTTGAGGAGCGAAGGCTAGTGCGCATTGAGGAGATCCGTGTGGTAGGGCGTGGTTGATATTTCCCGCCACGTCATCGACAAGCGTTCATAACCCTCGTTTTTCAGTTGAACGGCAGCATATGACGCGGCGAGTAAAGGGTTCTGAATTTGTGTCCATGACGTGGCGGGCAACATCTGCCAGGCCGATTGCCCGCCACGTCATCGAGCAAATATTGAACCCTTGTTATTGATTCAAATGTCATCCGATGACGTGAAGAACAACATCTGCCGGGCTCTGCCGGGTGGAACACCGCGAGCGCGTCAGCCGAATCCGTCAGGTGTCGGCCAAGCGGCTGGAGAAGTATACGGGCCCCGGGAACTTTTGGCTGGGGTTCAAATCCGTCAACGTGTTTGCCAGCCTGCTGAACGACAAGAGGCGGGGACTGGTCAACCGCGCTCGCGGACTGTTTGCTCATTGCGTACCGATACACACTCGCCCGCGTCATCCACCGCATGACGACAGAACATTCTGTAGTACTCGATCATACATAACACATTTCGTCTATCTATGAAAGCGCTTGACTCATTACTAAGTATACGCGCGAATTATCATCTTGAAATGTTCACGTTTCTTCAATTTGGCTTCCAGGTGTTCTACTATCTGGTTCTTGAGCGTTCCCATTTCGTGTAGCATCATTATGTGCTATCATCATTACGAATCCGTCCCTGTATTGAGGGAGCGGGACGGGCGCACGAGCCCGCCCCCCGCGTCCCGCCTACACGGCCGCATGAGCCAGTACAATCGGCACATGGCGTATGACGATCCGAAGTGGTAGGGCATTCCCATACCGATTCCTTTCTGCTGACACTTGACCATCTTTGAGTTGTCAAGTGGAGCAACTCAAGTGCCTTCAGGGACTATTTTCTTCCGGCTGACATTGAGTGTCTTTGAGGTATTACGTGAGACAATTCAAGTGATTTCAGGAACAACTCAAGTAATTTCAGGGACCACTCATGTGGTTTCAGGGACAACTCAAGTGGTTTCCAGGGGCATCTCAAGCGGTTGCAGGGAAAACTCAAGTGTACTGGAGGTATATGAGCAGATAGTCAAGTAACAAGTGCACGGCGGCGGCATTTGTCAACTGGTACACTATAACCAGGAGGGAAAAAAAAAACAGTGGCGTACTGGTGCACTACGAGCAAACAGTAAGCACTGCGGGTCACGACTCTGCGGAGAGGGAGGAGCGTGCGGCGCTCATGATCCAGAAATGTTGGCGGTCGAAGATGGCGGCGCGGGAGGCCGCGAAGCGAAGGGCGGAGAAGGAGTGGGCGGTGGAGGATAAACAGCGCAGAAAGGTAGGGCGGAGTTATGACATTTCAACACAAGCTGGCGCTCGGAAACATTATGTTCGGACATTATAACTCAAGACGTCTTGAGTTGAAACATGTATTCGAACACCGACAAGCTGGCGATCGAAAATGTATTTTTCGGACATTTTGACTCCAGAGTCTTGAATTACAACATATTTTCGAACGCAGGCTTGACTTTATTTTAACTGTCATAGTAGCACATGCCAAGTCATGGTCGGTCATCCACCATACATTGAACGCTGAACTGAGTGGCAGCGTTTGACGTGGCGAGTATTACTTATCCGGCGATATACAAAGGAGGAGGCGGAGGCGCGGGCGGGCCCCGCTTACTCGCCGCAGAAAATCGTGAGCGGCGGCGGCGCCAGGATATCCCAGTCGTTCCGCGCCGGCAGCTCCACAGCAGGGGCTTCCACTTGTCCACTCCTGATCTCAACCTGAGCTGGTTTCGGCGCTGAATACCTGTATCCACCCACCGCACCCCTCGAAAGGTGCTCATGTGAAGCCGAAACGTGTAAGCCCCTGCTCCATGGCGACGGAGGCGGAACGTTATCCGAGCGGGAAGCTGCGGGGGAGCCACGCTGGAGGGTGGGGCGCCGCACCTCGCCCCTTCCAAATAGCCGCATGGCTTCTCATCCTCCTCCTGCTCTCCTCCTCCTCCTCCTTTGACTCATTAACACCCCTGACTGTTTGCTCATAATGTTCCTGCGTAATGTTCGTGTTGTTTCGGTATTTCAATTTCCTAATTGTGGATGCAACACCACGGTTCCAGGTTACCATCCGTTACACCTCGTGACGTGTCGATCGGTGTGTGTCGTCGGGCCGTACTATGTGGCGGGCACTGGAGGACATGAACCCGCTCGAGGCGTACACGTATGACGACCGCAAGGTAGGCCGGTGCAACTCGACAGTGTCAAATCCCGTGTTGAAAGCACCTATGGCTTCAGCGCTTGAAACTATCATATCAGAATGTGCTTTCAATGCTTGCCTTCAATTTTAAGTTGCGCCGTTACAGCAAGGCCATTGTCAAGATCCAGGCCGCGGCACGCGCGAGGCAGGGTGGTGCAGGTTGACCCCAGGTTGACCCCATGTTGACCCCTGGCTGACCCCGGCTGACCCCATGGTGACCCCAGGTTGACCCCAGGTTGACCCCAGGTTGACCCTGAGTTGACCCCAGGCCGACCCTGTGTTGACCCCATGTCGACCGTGCTTGGTTTCAGCGCCTGAAGCTGAAATATGCTGAACCGCTTTCAGAATTTGCTTACAATATCAACTTGCGCCGCTAGCGCTCGGAAGGCACGGGAGCATGCCAACGCGCTACGAGCCACGGCGCAGGAGCGGGCCAACAAGCACAGCTTCGAACACCTCCAGGCGCAGCACGCCAGATCTCCCGAAACCTTTTACCCTATACGCGAGCAATACGGGACCAGAGCCCCTGGCCGCATTTCCGAGTAGCGCAACACGCGATATCCTAAACCCGAAACGCTAAACGCGCGGCGGCGCGGGGCAGCTCGACGCGTGCAACTAGCTAGACGAGACCAACTTCTATTGGTAGCTCTGTGAGTGCTTTCTGATGTTTAGTCTGACATGATGAAATGCCCTTTACATTTATGTATATTTTACACACCAGGGCGACTCATGTTGCTAGATTATCATACCTACTAGAAGGCCTTGTGCCTCCTATACGACTCTCCCTCTCTGACTAGTACTCGCGCCGCGCTCATACCGGCGGCTGCTTTGGTGTCTACCTCGTCAACATTAAACACTAAACCTGCTTGAGAATGACCACGCCCAGCTTGGGCAGCGCGATGGGCAGGTGATCCCCCTCCTGCGCCATCGCCAGGCAGCAGGGTCATTCAGAAAAAACTCTCGGACCATGATTGGACGTGCCCACATGACTTGCCTTCAGGGTGAATGCTCATACCAAGATGGGACGTGCCCGCGTGACTCGCCTTCGGGGTGAATGCTCATACGACGCACGGACTCGGTTGGTCGAAACACAGCGTCGGGCGAGTGCATCATGCTTGTTATCAGCAAGCCCCCCTGCCTGTCCGTCCGCGTACCCCGCGTTGCCCGACCCCGTCCAGCCCCCGAACTCCTCGCTCTGGGAGTTGTACACCTCCACAGAGGGACAAACACAAACTAACGCTCGGCAGTCATTACATGCAATAAGTCAATCAGGGTGTAAGTGTGGTGAAATGGCGGAGGGGTTTGGTCAATGCTTACCATGTGAAGCGCCTTGGGGTTCGATGAAGGTTAGTAAACATAAACCGTGTGTTGGTGACGCGACCAGCAGTATACATCTGCCCCTGCCTCCACGAACCCTGCCGCGTCCGCCCACGCGTCGCCCACCCACACGCGGTACGGGGTGTCCGCGTCCCACTGGCCAGGGAGACGCAGATATTGCCCGCACCGTCATAGGATGTCATGCGACTCGAGGAAGGAGAATTCGAGATGCACTGAATGACGTTGTCAGCAACAGCTGGCAGTCCCTACCACTGGCCCTCGCCGGCGTTGACCACCGAGATGAGCCGTTCGCCGCTGGGCTCATGGAACCGCTCGACAGCGATAACGCCGCTTTTGGGATCACGGTGGAGCACTCGCGCGGATCCAGAGGTCAGCGACGGGAGTGAGGGCCTCGCACATAATGCTCGCTGCTTCATCCAACGCACTTTGAACAATACATTTGTTCAATCGCATGGCAGCCTATGATGTGGCGAGCAATGTATGCCAGGCTCTACCGGGTGCGAGCGACGCGCGCAGTTTGCCGCGGCAATCGCGGCGACGCCCTCCCTCGCCAGAGCACCCTCCTCCCCGTCGCCCGCCAGAAGCCCCCAGTCCATGGCGTGTGCTAGTCCATCCGTGTGCCAGTGCCCGTCCTGGTGCGTCTCAGTGCCCATGAATATCATTGGTACCCCCTGCCCCGCCACCATCACCCAGTACCAGGGCCTTACAATCGTTCCCCGTTCGGCTCAACTTCAGCACATTTGAGAGATACTTCAAGCGGGGTCAGCTGACAAAAGGAACGATTGTGAGGCCAGGGAGGAGGATGCGGCGAGTGTGCACGGGTACACTGGTACACTGTGAGCAAACACTCAGGTTGCGCAGCGATCGACAGCCCCTGCCCCGTACCACAGGCGCGTCAGCGCCCGCGCCCGCCACTTATCGCGGCCCCCGAAGCGCCCCGCCCAGTGCCCGAGGTCGTGCGTGTGCCCAGGGCGCTTCCCACACTGGTCGTGCGAGCCACGCAGCAGGGACCTCAATTTCAATCAGGCACCATAATCACGCGGTGTATTGAAACACGGTCAGCACGATATTAGGGACCACAATACTCGTAGTAGTAGAGACCACGATACTCCACCATACGTGTACTAGTAGGGACCACAATCACATGATTTAATGTGTACAGCTACATAGCTTTTAGTAGCACGTAGTGAGCTCACCGCGTCTTCACACACTGGCGTTCAGTCTGGCATTCACACCGACGACATCAGTAGTCACACGAGGTACTATCGCCGATCAACACACATGGGCATTCAGGCAGACGGGCTGACAACGTGCTCATCTGTGTGTGCAGTGGCCTCACCAAGGGGGTACTTGACGCACTGGTGATTCAGCGTGTACCCGGAACGCAAGGTGATGATGCTCTCAAGCTGCTTCATGTTGCCGCTCCACCCCGACGACAGCCCCGCTGCATCGTCCGTCATGCTATGGCACCATATTGTAGCGGCGCAAATTGAAATGGATAGCAAAACTTGAAAACGGTTTATAACATTTTGGCTTCAATCGCTGAAACCAAGCGCGGTCAACCCAGGATCACCTGGGGTCAACCTGCACCGCCCAACCATATCGCATCCAGTCCCAGGTCGTGGACGGCCGCGCGGGAGGGTCATTGAGAACAACCACTCGACCGACATCGAATGAATGAAATCTACATTTGACGGACCGCGGTTTGCAAGAGCCAGGATACACGTTCAGACGATGGTCTGGGGGTCATCCGGCCACCCTCAACTGAGGCCGCTCTTCTGTACGAGTATGGGCACGCATCATGAAGGCAAGTTATGCCCGCATGTGGCTTTGAGTAGTTGTGCTCAATACCCCCCTGCCTTGGCGCTCTCCGACTCGTGCTCGCCAATGATGAAGCGGCCCGGGAACTGGCGGCGGACTGAGTTTAGCAGCGCAAGTTGAATTCGAAAGCAGAACTGTAAGCAGTTTGTCATGTTCCAGTTTTAAGCGCTCAATTCCAGGCGCATTGAACACGCAGTGTATCGATTCAACATGCACCGCCGTGCCTGAGCGCGTGAGGTATCGGACGAAGTCTGGCGGCAGCGTGTGTGCACTGTCGACTCGGATCCCGTCGCAGTGGTACTCCCCGAGCCATGTCATCGGCGCCGCCACCAGATAGTCAACCACCGACTCTCAGGGCCAAGTAAACAACAACGGCGAGCGTCATTAATGTCCCCTCACCTGTGGGGTTGACACTGAGGTGTGCTGGCACACTACCAGGCATCAATCAGGCTCTTCAGCCAACATGCGTTACCCGTGTCTAAAATACATATGAATCATAGAAACGAGTCCTCACCTCGTCCTTCCAGAAGGAGAACATTCGGCCCCAGTCGGTGGACCCTCCGCCCTCGAAGTAGATCCCGCCGTTGTGGTCCGGCCCGTACCCGTCATACTCCCACAGCGAGTTCAACTTCGCCGCGCCGTGATGCAGAGCCAGGTGGGAGGGTCATTGAGCGCAGACACTCAACCAAAGTCAGATAGACGGAAACCCACAATCGAATCAGGCACCTTGCGAGGGCGAGGGTAAAGGACCCTGCGATGGTCTGTTTGGTGGTCGGCCACCATGAATCGAGTCTGCGCGTCTTGTATGAATATGCAAATCGAGGCGTGAAGGTAAGTCATAATCTGATCTGGGTTCGAGTCGTTGTTCTCAGTGACAACCCTGCCAGGTCCACGAACACTGCAATGCCGCGCTGATGGGCCGCCTCCACGAAGAAGGCGAACTCCTCGGCAGTGCCGTACGGCCCGTGCACGGCGTGCATGAGCCTGGGGTTGTAACCCCACATGCCGCTGAATTCAGTGTGCGGCAGCAGCTGCACCGCGTTGAATCCCATGGCGGCCACGTGGTCCAGGCGCAGCGCGGCGGCTGCGAAGGACCCCGGGCGGCAGGGCCATTCAATCGTTGCCTTTTTCCGCTTAACGTAAATACGTACGAGGGATGACTGCAAGAGGCTTCACTGCAGAGCTATCCAATTGTTCCCTATTCGGCTTAAGGCAAGCACCTCAAAGGGAAAATCCGCAATAGATTCGCGGATACGACAGCAACTAGTCGAGACGAAAAGGGAACGATTGCAAGGCCGTGCCGGGCGGACCCCCGCGAGTTCTGTCTCCGGGTCGTTGCGCCCAGTGAAGGTGCCGACGTGGACCTGGTAGATGACCAGCTCATCAAACGCCGGGCAAACAAACTCGCTCCATTCGAACGCGGCGGGGTCAATAACGGTGGCGACATTGGAGTCAAACTCGAGTTGGCGCGCCCATGGGTCGCGGCGCGCGAAGGAGTGTCCGCTCAGTAGAGCCTGCCAGATACTGCCCGTCACGTCATGAAACGCATTGTAGCCCCTCATGCATTGAGTCAGACGGAATCCTTTGATGTAGTGAGCAATAGATATTGCCCGTCACGTCATGACACGCATTGTAACCCCTCGTTTCCTGAGTCAGACGGAGTCTTCAAGTCTTATGATGTGGCAAGCAATATCTGCTTGGCCCTACCGCCCGGCATGGTCACCTCAAAGTAATACCGCGTGCCGCTGCCGATGCCGGGGACCTCGCAGCGAAAGTATGCATAATTTTCTTCGTGGTTGCTCACCATGGGTACCCGCATGGGCTCGGCGGCGCCACCGCTGTCACTGCCGCCAACCGCGGCGCTGCCATCACAGAGGAGCACGGCTGTCATGGCTCCCGCATGTGGCGCCCAGACTGCAAACGCGCAGCCGGTGGAGGTGACATTGGCGCCCAGCCGCGCGCGCGCCGCGGCGTTGGCATGCACCGCAGATGCCTCCGCCAATAGCTCCGCCGCGGCATCGGCGTCCACCGCTGGCCCCGCCTCCGCCGCTGGCCCCGCTGCCATGGTCTCCCACACCAGCTCCGCCGCCACCTCCGCCGCTGCCTCCGCCGCAAGCTCTCCCTCCGCCGTGTCCCGCGCCAGCTCCAACTCCACCGCCGCCACAAGTGAAGCCAGGCTTCGCCCGTCCTTCACGCAGGGCCGCAGATATCCTACACTCGCACCACTTATTCAGCTGAATCTGAGCACTTTGAGGTATCATGCGAGTAAAGACAAGTGGTGTCAATGACAAACGGTTGAAAGCTGTTATCCTAGGTGGGAAATGAGCACATATGAGACCCTGCACTCAGAGCGCTTCCCCCCACGGCGCAGGGACTTCCCTAAGCATTCTTTTCAGTGAGCACTATTAAACTATGGCATTGGAGCAGCTTTGAGAAGTTAAGTGGGATATTAGTGTGGTTCAAGTCTCAAGCGGGTTTGGTTGAAGTTGGGAAAAGTACTAAGGGACAGGGAAGGCCATGCCGCGGCGGGCAGGGTCGAACCCGCTGCCCACTCCGTCGCATCTGTGTGCCCGCACCCCTCCTTCACTGCCTCCGCCACCGCCATTGCGACCCTATCCTCGTCCTCCGCCGCAGCCTCTTCCCGCGCCACCTGCTGCGCGCTAGCCTCCTCGGCCTCCGCTGCCTCTACCACGGCAGCTACCTCATCTATTGTGATCCGAGTTTCATCCTCCGCTGCAGCCAATTTCTCCTCCGCCGCAGCCTCCTCCAGTGCCGCCGTGGCCGCCACCTGCGTGCTAGCCGCCTCGTCATCCTCCCTCTCCTCCTCCGCCGCCGTCACTGCCTGGGCTCCTACTGCGGCACCTGCCTCCTCCATTGTTACCAACCCTCCAATCGGTTTGTCAAACAACCTTCCATCTGCAAGGACCCGAGACTCCTCCTCCGCTGCGGCCAATTTCTCTTCCGCCGCAGCCACTTGCCGTTCCGCCGTCGCCACCGCCTGCGCGCTAGCCCGCTCGCCATCATCCCTCTCCCTCTCCGCTGCTACCGCCGATGCCTGGGCTCCTACCGCGGCAGCTGCCTCCCCCATTGTGACCCGATGAGTTTCCTCCTCCGCTGCAGCCAATTTCTCCTCCGCCGCAGCCACTTCCCGTTCCGCCGTGGCCACCGCCTGCGCGCTAGCGCTCTGGGCCTCCTCGTCCTCTGCATCCGCCACTGCCGCCTCCGCGGCCCCTACGGCGACAGCTGCCTCCTGAACCTCCACCCCGAGCTGGTCCTCGTGCTGGTAATGAAATGTTCCCTTCTCATCCGGAGCAGGCGCAGCATTTCTCCGGGCCAGCCGGCCGCGGCGCGCGGCGGGGGCGGCGATGGTGGGGGCTATTCCACGCAGTACGGTCGAGACGCGTAGGGGAGGTGGTGAATGTGTCGGGTGACGCGAGCAAACTGCCATTGCCGGGCAACAGAAGAGAGCAGGAGGAGGAGGTCGATGTGTGCACTATGGGCAAGCAGGCAAATGCCGGCCCCACCGCTGGCGCCAGCGCCCCCGCGATCTCGCGACGAAAGTACAGAGCGGCCCCGCACGGGGACCGGGATGACGCTCGACAGGCAGGCGGCGGCCATCATCGTCGCGTGACTCCGAGTACCACACCGTCTGCGCAGTTGCTCCAAGGTACTAAGGTATCTTTTTGTTCCCTTTCCGAAAATCGAGCTCGACTTTTCGAGAGAGGTGTACCGCTGGACGCCCGGAACGGTCTCTCAGGGCACGCGGGGCCGAGGGCTTCACGCGCGAGAACCGCACACTCGCGGCCGCTCTAAGGTGAGGCGGGCGTACTATGAAGGACACACCTTCATTGTTATGTTCTTGGACCCGACGCACTTGCTTGCGCTGTCGAGCTCTTGATTCGTTGATTGGCCCACAATGGTGACACGTGGCACATTGGATAAGAGAATAAACCCTAACCCTGCTAAACCCTGGAAATACACCGAAAACCCGAAACCCTAACCGACCCTTCATCGCGCGCGCGCGCTCAGCAATCGGCACCCAAAGTTTGGAAAGAAGCAAAAAGGAATAACTGAATATCGCGTTATTCCACGTCGCGCAGCCTTCACATACATGCTCCTGGCCGCCCGCCGCCTCTCCCCAGGACTCGCGCCCTCGCCCACCTCGCGCCTGCTCCGCCGCGCCGCCGCCGCGAAGCCCCTTCTTCGCCCGCACCGCCGCGCATCCGCCACAGCGATGGCTCACGTTGAACCTGTACGTTTTCCCAAATGTTGTCGCTTTTGTCCCAGAAATGTTCGGCGCACCTGTGTGGGCCGTTGGTGCTTCTCTTTTCATGCCGCACTCTATTATTTGAGCTACCATACGTTCGTCATACGCGGGCGTTATTGAGTGGATCGTACGGGTTGAGAACATTTCTCTACCGTCCTAAGAGTGTCTTTGGGGAATTGGGCCCCAATTCTGCGGATTTGGCGTTCGTCGGACACTTCGACACGTGGCAGAAGTCTACTGTCGCCTCCACCCTGCGCTTAGCTCACCGCCCCCGCGTGCCCCCCCGCGCCCCCCCCGCCACAGGCCGACCAAAGGCCCGACTCAAAGGCCTTCTCCGACGGCACCGCGGTGGCCGACGTGAGCCAGGGGGGCGCGTTCGTGCGCAAGGATTCCATCTTTCGCAATCGCATCGACCCGGCAACCGAATTCCCTCCCGAGGCGGGGAGCAAGCACATTCGCCCGCCATACATCATCGACACGCGTTTTGAACTCTCGTCTCTTGACATAAACGGCATCCCATGACGTGGTGAGCGATGCCAGTTTCACCTTCGCCTGCACGTTCACGTCAAACCTTGACAGGGCTTGGCAGAACGTCATTCAACACATTTTGAACCCTGTGGCATCCTATGACGTGCCGAG
>Ga0307488_10005099_pt1 | contig 10867 bp, 11 predicted proteins | sample SB02metaG_FD_202248 | JGI IMG/M metagenome (GOLD analysis project Ga0307488, IMG submission 202248) | Sea-ice brine microbial communities from Beaufort Sea near Barrow, Alaska, United States - SB 0.2 | ecosystem: Environmental > Aquatic > Marine > Coastal | place: USA: Alaska | collected...
TGTTATTGTCAATGAAGAAACTCTAAGCCACATCAAGATGCCAGAAGCTCAGATGTTCAGTAGGTTTTTCCTGCTACAGAAGAGAACAGGTATGCTCAAATCGTGGATCAAAGAGTGTCACGATGACAACAAGGTACGAGGCAGGGTAATGACACTGAAGACTATCACGGGCCGTATGGCTCACAATAGTCCTAACATGGCACAAGTCCCTGCCTCTTACAGTCCTTATGGTAAAGAGTTCAGATCACTATGGACCATCTCTGATCCAGACAATTATAACTTAGTAGGTACTGATGCTTCTGGTCTAGAGCTACGGTGCCTTGCACACTACATGAAAGACAAGGAGTATATACATGAAGTAGTTAATGGAGATGTGCACACAGCCAACATGAAGATGGCAGGTCTCACCAACAGAGATCAGGCAAAGACTTTTATCTATGCCTTTCTCTATGGTGCTGGCCCTGCTAAGATTGGTAAGGTTGTTGGAGGTGGGGCAGCACAGGGCAGACAGCTTATAGAAAGTTTTTTAAGCAACATGCCAGCCCTGAAAAGACTTCGTACACAAGTTACTTCGGCTGCAACCCAAGGGTCCATCAAAGGATTAGATGGTCGGTGGTTGCAGATACGGTCTGAACATGCTGCACTCAATACCTTGTTGCAAGGTGCAGGAGCAATCATCTGTAAGGAATGGTTGGTTCAGATGACAAAGCAAATTAATGAGATGAAGTTAAATGTTAAGCTTGTAGGTTCTATTCACGATGAGTATCAGTTTGAAGTTAGCATAGAAGATACTCCTCAGTTCTGTAAGATAACCAAGCAAGCTATTCTGGACACTGAGAGAATACTAGGAGTCATCTGTCCCTTAGATTCAGAATATAAAGTAGGAAAAACATGGGCAGAGACCCATTAATAAGTTGACACCCCTACTTAAAGAGAGTATGATGCAAAAATAAAGTACAAGGAAGTGTTGATTTCATATCAACCTTATGTTATAATGTTTGTTCTTGTGTAGTAGACAAGATGGAAACTAAATAGAAACTCTAGGAGAAATTAAAATGACTAAAGAATATGCAGCCCCTATTTTTATTACTGGCGAAGCTTACTGGGCAAAGGTGTTTGAGCCTAACACGATCAACCCTGAGAAGCCTGAGTACACGATTGACATTTGTAATCTTGACCCAGACAATTTGAAGATTGCACAGGATGCAGGACTGTCTGTTAAGAATGTATCAGCACAGAAGCCAGATGATAAGCGTGGTGATTTTGTTACGCTGAAACAGTTTACCACTAACTACAATGGCGATCCACGTAGCATTCGAGTAGTGGACGCACAACGTAATTCTTTTCCTGCCAACACATTGATTGGTAATGGTTCAAAAGTATGTGCAAAAGCCTTTGCTAAAGCATGGACCTTTGGTGGTAAAGAAGGTGTTAAGGGATACCTTGACTCCTTGCAGGTACGTGAGCTTGTTGAGTATGCAAGCAGCGGTCCTGACTTTGATGTAGTCCCTGATGGGTACACGAATAACGAAGCAGTAGACTTCCCCCTAGCTTCGTAATTTAAAAGGAGAAGAGGGGCATCTATTAATTTAGGTGTCCCTCTAATTTTTATGACAAAAACAATTGATACTTTAGTTGAAGATATTTATAAGCTATTTACTTTTGATCCTATTGATATGGATGAAGCCGAGGTAGACAAGCACATTGATACCTTTGGAGAGATGTTGAAGACACACGTTAAAGACTTTATGAACGAAACTCCAAGGGATCGGAGAGGTCTACGGCTATCAGCCATTGGCAAACCAAACAGACAGTTATGGTATGACTCAAGAGTAGAAACAACTGAAGATCATATCCAACCAAGCACAAGAATTAAATTCTTATACGGATATATTTTAGAAGAGCTGTTGTTGCTATGCGCTACTGTCTCAGGACATACAGTCACTGACCAGCAACGAGAGCTAACCTTAGAGGGTGTTAAGGGACATCAAGATTCCCTTATTGATGGTGTCCTTATTGATTGTAAGAGTGCATCTGGCAGGAGCTTTGATAAGTTTAAGCGTAACGATCTGGTGAACGACGATCCTTTCGGTTACATCGCACAGATTTCAGCCTATGCACAAGCAAATGGATTGAGCGAGGCTGGGTTCTTGGTCATTGATAAATCAACTGGTGAGATATGTCTATCAAAAGTACATTCAATGGAGATGATAAATGCGTCTGAACGTATCAAAGAACTCAAGGAAGTGGTTGCGCCGTCGTCCACGGTCCCTGATAGGTGCTACTCTGCTGTTCCTGATGGTAAGTCTGGTAACATGCGTCTTCCTATTGGTTGTGTTTATTGCCGCCATAACAGAGAATGTTGGCAAGATGCGAATCAAGGCCAAGGCTTACGTACTTTTAAATATGCAGCGGGTAAAAGACATCTTGTCCAAGTAAACAAGACACCTGATGTTGAAGAGGTTTCATACTAAATGCACTGGGAGTATGATAAGAAGAAAGACATCCATAAATATTTTGGGTTTGTCTATTGCATTACAAATAAGAAAACAAAGAAAGCCTACATAGGCTGTAAGCAGTACTGGTCTTTCCGTAAGGGTAAGAAGAAGACTGAATCCAACTGGAAAGTATATGCAGGTTCTAGTCGTCACCTCAAGGAAGACATTGATAAGCACGGTAAAGATAATTTTAGATTTGAAATTCTAGGGCAGTTTAAAAACAAGAGAAGCTTGAAATATTATGAGTGCTACCATCAAGTAACACGGCATGTTCTGACTGCTACACTGGAGGGCACAGACGAGCCAGCCTACTACAACAACTGGGTAGGTGGTAAGTTCTACAGACCAGTTCAGGATTTTAATCCAGATGGATGAGCCTTTACTTGAATCCCTATACGATCAATTAAATAAAGACCCACATAAAGTTTTATACGTATCTGTTATCTTACAGGCTTTCTTAGACTTGTTTAAAGAGAAACGAAGCTACGAAGCCAGTAGTATTACACTTGAAAGAGACCAAGCTAAGGCATGGTTCTTTGCATCTGTTGGTGTGACAAGCGAAGACTTTGAAATAATTTGTACCCATGCAGGGCTTGAGCCTTACAAGGTAAGGAGCTTTGCTTTGAAGGTAATCGAAACAGGAGATCAAGAGAATGTCAGAAGAAGGATCAACACGCTCCTCTAGAGAAGGATCAGACGAGTACTATCTAAGACGTTATAAAGAAGACACCAACAACACTCTGACCAAGCAGGTTGGAGGCAATCACTACAAAGACTGCGGCATCCAGCCAGTAGAATATATCCATGCTAATAGCCTTGACTACTTTGAGGGTAATGTAGTAAAGTATATCACACGACATCGTACCAAAGGAGAAGGGGAGAAAGACATTAAGAAAGCTATCCACTATGCAGAGTTAATCTTAGAATTGTATTACAACAAATAGAAGTATGAAGGGGAAGTGTATGTTCAAGTCAAATAGAAATCCACAGTTCAGGTCCAAGTTCAGTGAAGATATTTTCAATACTAAATACTCACACACAGGCGCAGAAACTATGCACGAACTGGCGTGTACTCTGGTTGAAGATGTGTGTCAGAACTATCTAACTCGTGACGAGAAGGACGAACTGATTGACCACATGTCTAACCTCCGCTTCCTTCCGGGTGGTAGATATTTATATTATGCAGGACGCGAAAAGAAATTCTTTAATAACTGTTACCTTCTTCGAGCAGAAGAAGATACCAGAGAAGATTGGGCTGACCTGTCTTGGAAGTCTGAGTCCTGCTTGATGACAGGCGGTGGTATTGGTATTGATTACTCTGTCTATCGTGGAGAAGGGGCGGTCCTTAAAGGTACAGGTGGGACAGCCAGTGGTCCTATCCCTAAGATGCAAATGATTAACGAGATTGGCCGCAGGGTTATGCAGGGTGGTAGCAGACGTAGTGCTATCTATGCTTCGCTTAACCATCAGCATCCAGACATCATGCAATTCCTTAATGCTAAGAACTGGAATGAGATGCCTGTAGGAAAAACAGGACAGACTTATTTTGATGTTAAGCAAGATGACTTTGACTTCCCTTGTCCTCTTGATATGACAAACATCAGTGTGAATTATGATACTGATTGGTTGTTGAATTACTGGGAGACAGGAGAAATTGGAGATGTCTTTAGGTATAATGTGCAACAGGCTCTTAGAAGTGCCGAACCCGGATTTAGTTTTAATTTCTTTGAGAAAGAAAATGAGACCCTTCGTAATGCCTGTACTGAGGTTACGTCCGAAGACGACAGTGATGTCTGCAATCTTGGCAGTCTTAATTTTGCTAGGATTGACGACCTCAACCAACTCAAAGATGTTGTTCAACTCGCAACCAAGTTTCTCTTGTGTGGAACATTACGAGCACAGCTACCTTATGATAAGATTAAAACTGTCCGTGAGAAAAACAGGCGGCTTGGCTTGGGACTCATGGGGCTTCACGAATGGCTTATCCAGCGAGGACATAGATACGAGACTACCCCAGAGTTGCATCGCTGGCTTAAAGTTTACGAAGCAGAGTCCGACAGAATTGCCAGAGACTTTTCAAAGACACTTTCTGTTTCACGACCAGCAGCAGTTAGAGCAGTTGCGCCGACTGGAACAATCGGTATTCTGGCTGGAACTTCCACAGGTGTTGAACCTATATTTGCAGTGGCATACAAACGACGCTACCTCAAGTCAAAGAAGTGGCACTACCAGTATGTGGTAGACAGTGCTGCTCAAGAAATGATTGATCTCTATGGTACTAAGCCAGAAGAAATTGAATCAGCTATTGATCTTGCTACTGACTATGAGCGACGACTGAGTTTCCAAGCTAACGTGCAGGAGTATGTAGACATGTCTATCTCTAGCACTATCAATCTTCCTGCATGGGGAACACCCAACAACAACGAGTCTGGTGTAGAAGATTTTGCACAGACACTTGCTAAGTATGCACACAGGTTGCGTGGCTTTACCTGCTTCCCTGATGGATGCCGTGGTGGTCAGCCTTTGACTGCTGTTCCTTATGCAGAAGCAGTAGAAAAACTGGGCGAAGAGTTTGAAGACAACGTACAGACACACGACATCTGCGACATCAGCGGCAGCGGTGGAGTATGTGGAGTGTAAAAAAGACTTGTACTATATGTAAAAATACTATATAATATATATGAAGCTGCTAAAACGGGGCTTCACTAACTCGCCAAAGGAGAAAAATATTATGCCAAATATTACAAGAACAGTATTAAGTAACTATGCAATTGGGTTTGATTCTTTATTTCAGGAACTGGAAAATATCAAAGATCAGTTTAGCAGCAACTATCCACCACATAACATTACCAAGATTGACGAAAATAATTTTAAATTAAGTCTTGCTGTAGCAGGATTCACTAAAGAAGATTTATCAATTACCGCTGAAGATGGTTTGGTTTCTGTCAAAGGTAACAGAGATACAAAAGACCTTGGTAAAATTAAAGATAAAACTGAAAACTTATACAACGGTATAGCGGAAAGAGCTTTTTATAAAAGGTTTAAGATGAGTGAGCATATGGAAGTTGTTGATTCTAAACTCATGAATGGTATTTTAACCTTGTCTCTTCAGAGAGAAGTTCCAAAAGAAAAGCAACCCAAGACTATTAAAATTAACTAAGGAAAGGATGTAGAGAGGGGGTTGTAGCTTCCTCTCTACAACTATTTATATGTCTAATAAACTACCATTTACTGTATACATAGGATACGATCCACGAGAACAGACAGCCTATGATGTATGTAAGTTTGCTATTGAACGTACCGCATCCAAAGCTGTACGAATTATACCCATCAAGCGTCCTATGGTTGAGCGCATGGGTCTATACTACAGACAGTTTGATATTGTCGATGACCAGTTCATTGATCTGAAAGATGGTCGCCCTTTCTCTACTGATTTTAGTTTTACTAGGTTCCTTGTGCCAGCACTTAATATGTACGAAGGCTGGGCTTTATACATGGACTCTGATATGTATATGCGGACAGACATTAATGATTTGTTTGAAGAGTATACTACTCAAGAGTACTCAGATTTTTATCCTTTGTTTTGTGTACAGCATGACTATGCTCCTACAGAAACAGTTAAGATGGATGGCAAGCTACAAGAGAATTACTTTAGAAAGAACTGGTCTAGCTTCGTACTGTGGAACTGTGCTCACCCAGCACATCAGAAGCTAACAATTAATGAAATCAATTCTAACACAGGGTCTTGGCTACATAAGTTTGGATGGCTCTCTGATAAAGCATCTGACATTGGTAAGATCACAGAGGATTGGAACTGGCTTGACGGACATTCCGATGTGAACCTTGATGCTAAAAATGTTCACTTCACAACTGGCGGACCTTGGTTTAAGGATTGGAATTGTCAGAGAACTATGGATGCACAGTATGCCTCCGAGTGGAATATGGATTATTCTTATTTACTTTTACATGGACTGACTGATGAAATATAAAGTTGTAACTTGTTTTAACGAAGACATTCTAAATCAAACAGGAAACATAGTTCTAAATCAATTTAAAGATTCTTGGTCACGAGATATTGAGTTTCATTTATATCATTATGATATGGATATTACTAAGCATAGTCTACCTCAAGGGTCAAATATTTTTTACCATGCTCTGGATAAGCTAGAGGACTATGTTAATTTTTCCAGTGAGTACGCAGAACATAACGGTACTGAGGGAGGACAGATTCCATATCAGGATATCCTAGACCCACATAAGTTTATGCCTCGTGTCCTAGCTATGACAGAGTGTGCATTTAATAATGTTGATGCATGGATGATCTGGGTAGACCCTGACGTAATTTCACAGAAAAAAATTACAGTAGCAGAACTAGATAAACTATTCCCTGATGGAAAAGAAAAGATTGATATGGTATGTCTTGATGACGCAGGTCATTTTGCTGCATATAATCTTTCTAGACAGACAGCAGTAGACTTGCTTGGAGATTTCAGAGGAGCGTTTATTTCTGGAGAGTTCTTGAACTATCGTGAGTGGCATGATAGCTTTATTTTAAATAGGCTTCGTACCATTTACGTAGCTCATGGCATGAGGGTACATGAAATTTCCAGTAAGTCTTCCTATGTCAATGCTTTATTTGCTTGTCTCAGAGATAAGAAGAATGCTGCCCTTAGAGACAAAGAAGGTAACAGGCTTATTCAATTGTCTGATACCGAAACATCTCCAGACATTCTACCCAACAGGTATCGCCAGCTTGCTGACTTAATCAGGCACTACAAGCCAAGCACTCTGCTAGAGACAGGCACATGGAATGCAGGTCGGGCTGTTGAGATGGCTCTGGCAGCGTTTGAGAATACAGACACTGTTCATTACATTGGCTTTGATTTGTTTGAAGACGCTACGTCAGCCACGGATGCTTTAGAATTTAATGCCAAGCCACACAACACAGAGAAGGCTGTCTCAACTAGGCTTGCTGAGTTTAAGAAACACATGAAAGAGAAAGAGAATAAAGATTTCTCTTTTGAAATAGTAAAAGGAAATGTAAGAGAGAGCCTAGCCAAACACTATAGGCTGGATAATCTTAAAAAGTATCCACATCAATTAAAATCTGTAGACTTTGCTTTAATTGGCAGCGGCAACAGTAAAGAAACTGTAGAGATTGAGTATGAATTTTTAAAAGATGTTCCAGTGGTTGTTATGGATCATTACTTTACAAAGGATGACGACGACAATCTTCCACAGGAAAAAGCTCAGGGTGTTAAAAAAGTTTTTGATGGTATTGCCATACAGAAATTAGAAGAAAAACCTGTAGTAGAAGATGGATGGACTGTCTTTGACGAGAAGAGTGTAGTTAGAAAATACATCTTACCTTCTGGAGATAAGGTAGTTGATGGTGGACATACACATCTTGCGGTTGTCTTAAGCAATTCAGATTTAGAAGAAGTTCCAGACACACTAAAACGTGTGCCTATTATTGTACATCCAAGAGACTCAGTTCCTAGAGAGTACATTACAAATAATATTCAAACCAATATGAAACTTATTGGAGATAAGAAGTGGGTAACTAAACATCCTGCCAATAAAGAAATGGGTATTATTGTTTCTGCTGGGCCGTACATCGACTATGATGCGCTAAAGAAATTTATCAGTGATAACCCACACGCTAAATTACTCACAGTTAAACACGCATATCCGCACCTACTTGCTCAAGGTATCAAGCCTTGGGGTTGTGTTGTCTTAGACCCTCGACCTATTACAGGTAAGAGTACACATAACATTATTCGTAAAGACTTGTTTGCAACCGTTGATCCTACTACAAAATTCTTTGTTGCCTCTATGACTGATCCTTCTGTCACTGAACACTTGATTGACAACAAGGCTTCTATCTATGGTTGGCACGCCTATACTGATTCTCTTCGTCAAGAAGGGGAGCAGGGTAAAGAAATTGTTAATCAGCAGGTTAAGGTAGAAGATAACCTTGGCATCCCTCAAGGAGCCACGCTTATTACAGGCGGTACTTGTGCAGCTATGAGGGCTATCGGTGTCTTCCATACAATGGGCATTAGAAATATTCATCTATGGGGCTTTGATTGTTGTAGAGAAGAGCCTACGAAAGAAGAAAAAACAGAGACTACGGGTGATGTAGAAGGAGGAGAAGTTCCTAAGCCTAAGTACATTGAAGTTAATGTAGAAGATAAAACTTATTGGACTACAGGTGAGCTTCTAGCTATGGCACAAGATTGCGAGAAAGTCTTTTCAGATCAGGGCATGGAAGGTGTGTTAGATTTCCACGGAGAAAATACAATGGTTGCTGATCTTTGGAAAATAAATAACAGTAGGGACAAGCGCCCTCAATTTAAGGATTATTACAATGACTGATTGTGCTAAAATCTGGGCATGTATATGAAGCCGAAAACAGCCAACAAGTCTGCTGCGGGATTTACCTTGGGTCGCGGGCGATTCGCCAAAATCAGCGCTGTTGAAGGAATTCATCTTTCGGGTTCGATGGAGAAGGACCTCCGTGAATTCGAGCGGAAAGGCCTAAGCGCCGAGGAACGGCGTAAAGTGATCTCCGGCAAGTATGGAACCAAGCGCTGAGTCACGTCTGGTATGATACGGCAGAAGACCTCTCCTGCTATACGGGCACCAACGTGCTCATGAATATTCCCGACCTGCGTGATCAGGCGGCCCTCGATGCATTCGAGGCGATCAGCACCGCACAGCGCGCCGACGAGCCCTTCCCCAACGGACGTCTGAGTGTCACCCACTATAAAGCGGTTCATCGTCATCTGTTTCAGGATGTCTATCGGTGGGCCGGGCGTCTCCGGTCAGTGCGGATTAGCCGGGAAGGCAACATGTTCTGCTATCCCGAGCACATCGCCCGTGAAATGTCGGAGCTTTTCACAGCTTTGCGGCAACAGGACTTTTTGCGAAACCGGTCCGCTGACGGTTTTGCCTCGGGCGCGGCCGATTTTCTGGCAACGTTGAACGCGATCCACCCGTTCCGGGATGGGAACGGTCGTGCGCAGTTATCTTTTCTGGCTCTGGCGGCATATCGCGCCGGGCACGACCTGCAGTTGGACAGGCTTGATCCCGAAGATTTTCTGGCCGCGATAATCGTCAGTTTTCACGGTGACAATCTGCTGTTGACGGATCAGCTTTACCGGATGGTTTCGTAGACGGCGGTTCGCTACCCGTCGCCGTTCTTCGCGGCCGGGTCGGGCATGCCGATGGCGTTGAAGCCGCAATCCACATAGTGGATTTCGCCGGTCACCGCTTTGGAGAGATCCGAAAGCAGGTAGAGGCCGGCACCGCCTACATCATCGAGCATCACGTTGCGGCGCAACGGCGCAACCTCGCGGCTGTAGTTGTAGATCTGTCGGGCCGCACCGACGGCAGAACCTGCGAGAGTGCGCATGGGGCCGGCGGAGATCGCGTTGACGCGAATTCCGTCCGGGCCGAGATCGGACGCCAGGTAACGCACGCTGGCTTCCAGCGCGGCCTTGGCCACACCCATCACGTTGTAATTCGGCATCACCGCATTCGCGCCGTGATAGCTCAGGGTCAGCAGGGAGCCGGAGTCACTCATCATGGCGGCGGCGCGCTGGGCGACAGCGGTGAACGAGAAGCACGAGACGTTCATGGTCTGCAGGAAGTTTTCCTGGGAGGTGTTGACGTAACGCCCCTCGAGTTCTTCCTTGTCGGAATAGGCGATGGCGTGAACCACAAAATCGATGTTGTCCCAGGTGTCGCCGATGGCCGCGAAGGCCTTGTCGAGACTGTCCGGGTCGGACGCATCGCACTGGACCATGGCGGCCGCATCAACGGATTCGGCCAGCGGGCCCACCCGGCGGGCAAACGCATCGGTCTGGTAGGTGAAGGCCAGATTGGCGCCCTGGGCGGCGGCGGCTTGGGCGATTCCCCAGGCGATCGAATGGTCGTTCGCCACCCCCATGATCAGGCCGCGTTTCCCGGCCATCAGATTGCCGGGAGAAGCCATGGTGGCGGCGGACGGTTCAGAGCCTGGTGCGCGGGCATCAGCCATCGGGTCAGCCCCCGTGCCGCTGGAAGGCCAGCGTCGCGTTGGTGCCGCCAAATCCAAAGCTGTTCGACATCACGATGTTCAGCCCGGCATTGTCGATGCGCTCGCGCACGATCCTGGCGTCACCCGCTTCGGGGTCGAGCTCCTCAATATTGGCCGAGGCCGCGAGGAAGTCGTTCTCCATCATCAGCATCGAATAGATCGCCTCATGGGCGCCGGTCGCGCCCTGGGAATGTCCGGTCAGGGATTTGGTCGAAGAAATATGCGGGCTGTGGTCGCCGAAGGCCTCGCGGATCGCGGCCAGTTCCACCATGTCACCCACCGGGGT
>Ga0307488_10005101_pt1 | contig 10866 bp, 26 predicted proteins | sample SB02metaG_FD_202248 | JGI IMG/M metagenome (GOLD analysis project Ga0307488, IMG submission 202248) | Sea-ice brine microbial communities from Beaufort Sea near Barrow, Alaska, United States - SB 0.2 | ecosystem: Environmental > Aquatic > Marine > Coastal | place: USA: Alaska | collected...
TGAACAGCTTACGCATACACCGAAACCAAGATTAACTCTGCCAGGTGGTATTATATTGTTACATTTACATTTCATATTGTTTGTTATTTGTATATATTATCCAAACGTTATCGTATTTAGTTTGTATATATTTCGATGATTTCTTGTACTTCACATAGTATCATCTCGTCTATGTGTTCCTTACTATAGTCTGCTTTTGCTAACTCGTAAGCTATATCCCATGGTGAATTATTCATATGTTGATATTCTTTTAATTGTATCTAACTTGTTTTCTAAATCTTTATATCTGTCTTCAGTTAAATCATGGATTGAGATCTGCCATTTAGGTAGGTAGTTACCACCTTTTACTATCGAATTAGCACGTTTAACGAACTCGTTTTTGATAATATAGTTCATCATATACTCTAACCTGTCTATTTCTATTGGTATTGGAACACATTTCTTACTCTGAAATCTGTTAAATTTACCTGTTTTTATACTTTGTTGTGTTTTTTCACACCATTTATAGTCAGGATAGTACTCGTACTCACCCATATATCTTTTGTTAATTTGATAGTTACTGTGACACTCTACACCTTGGTTACGTACATAACCACTCGCAAACGAGCCATATTGTAAATATCTACTGCTATCATACCTTGATTGTATTGGTAATTCCCACACTATTGTGCCATTTAGCACTTGTCTTTCAGTAGTTACATCAGTAATACCTAGTAAATCCATCTGTTCTTTGACTTTTTCATAGCGATCATCGCCTTTATATATTGTTTTCATATTATTTAATCTAGTGAGTCGCTTGTACTCGTTGTTATACCTGCTATTCTGTCAAGTATTATTGACTCCATTATAGCTTTATTCATTATTTCTTTAGAGTGTTGACGCTCTTCTGCCTCAGCACACCATACTTTTGCATAGTTTAGTGCATTTTTTACTGACATTTCATACACTGTATTACTATTGCCATTGTGATCACTCATAGATACTTTAAACGTACCGCTATGAGCTTGTGTTATTTGTATTGTATATGCTTTTATCATTGCGCTATGTATACTAAACCTGCATGGTTGAACCATTCTGTAATCGCTTCTTTCTCACGTAAGTGTGGAATTGGTTCTTTATCATGGAAACCGAAGTTGTTAGGTAATTCACATACATTGTATGCTCTGTATTTTCTACCATCTAGTGTGATGGACTTTTTGCTATTGCTAGTTGTTAATTTCATATTTGTATTTATTATATTATCCGTTACTTATCGTGTTTAGTTTGTGTTTTAGTAGTTTAAAAATACAAAGTTTTGTCTACCTTGCTCATCATCACAAGCTTCATACTTATCCCACTGATGTATTTCAGCATAGCTCGGACACGTGTAGTGATTACCTGCACATGAGCTCATTAGTACTATTATGGTCATTATAGTTATTATAATTTCCGCTGCGTTGTTTTTTACTTTAGTCATATTTATTATTATTTTATCTGTATATATTATCCAATACTTGTCGTATTTGTTTTGTAACTAGTTAATTACTAATTCGTATTTACTGTAGTCATAGTTTATATTGTACTCTAATCTATCTTGACACTTGTCTTTCATTTTATTAAGTGCATACTCAATTGGATTTACTTGATGAGTAGTGAATTGACTGTAACCATCTGACGTGTCACGAGTGATCTGCACTGTACCTTGACCTATTCTACCTTTATACTTGTCCATAGTTACTACTATTGTACGAGTTGGTACTTTATTCTTGTCGTGTGGTATTGAGAACCACAGACGCTTTAATTCTTCTCTGTTCATATTATTTATCTTTATTTTTTATCCACTCTTTCCAGTGTTCTATTGCTTCGTACATATTTTATTTATTTATTTGTTTAGTGTAACAATTAATACAACTCATTGACTAGTACGTGTGACTCTTTTAATCAGTTCATGATAGTACAATCGAATATAGTCGAATGGAAGTATCTTTGTTGTTACATATATATTATCCAACACTTATCGTGTTTAGTTTGTAAAATACCATGATTTACGTTATTCACTACATGGAGCGATCTTTCGACTTATTTATATTTTACTTTGTGGTAGTGTGAGACTTGAACTCACTCCATTACTGGGCCGCCATTCTACCTATTGCTGTTCATATTTGATTATACGAGGGAACAGTGAACTAACTCGACTTTTGTTTATTAAAGTATTACTTTATCTCTGAGTACTAGTGGAATGTTATTAGTAGCAGTGTAACTTTTATACTTTATGAAACACGCCATTTCTTCTAACTTATCTTTCATTATTGCGTACACTTTATCGTGATTGTACTTTACTGTAACACCTTTCTTATTTGTGAATTCTATTACTGTGTTTTTACCTATTAGTGACTTTCTCACTACGAATCTTTTACTTTGCATATTTACTTATTTTATTTATTATTATTTATCTATATCTATTATCCATTATACTTCGTATTAACATTGTAAAAGTATAACTATTATTTTGTTATTCAAATGACTGTTGAGTTGCTGCGCAACGTGAGCGTGTGTGTCATTCTGTTTACATATATATTATCCATTGACTGTCGTAGTTATATTGTGAATATGTTAATTAGTATTGCCAAATGTGTATGTCAGTATGTCATGACGTAATGTCACGTAATGCAAATGTGTAAATGTAAAACGAAAAAACATAAAATGCAAAACGTTAAGTGGGGCCAGTGAAATGATTTTCAATTTTCTATATGGCGCATAGTGCTAGAGAGGGGGGGCAGCACAACCTCCCAATATTTATAATATTTTTTTTGTGACATTAGCTAGTTATAGTATCTAGTAAGGGGCAAGTGTCCTACTTTTAAATAATCAATTTACTATGTAATCATATACTATATGAAATCATCACCAATAAGACTAAAACAAAAGTTATCACCTGAAGCAGCAAAGAGTAAGGCAGCTAGAGATCTTAAAGCAGCTAAGTCTCCTTATAGAAAAGCAGCTAAAGCAGATAGCCAGAAAAAACATAGAGCAAACCCAGGTATGAAGGGTAGAGACTACGATCATAAAACATCGTCGTTTAAGTCAGTTAAAGCTAATAGAGGTAATGATGGTAAAGGAACTAAACTAGAAGGTAAAACAAAATACACGATAAAATGAAAAACACACCGTACAAAATGAAAAGCGCACCAGTAAATATGAGAACACCAGGATCTATTGCTAAAATGGCAGGAGTATCGCCAATGAAAGATACTGACAAAGAAATAAGAAACCTAGCTAATGCAAATGAGTTTGCTAAAAAGACTTCTCCAAAAAATAGAGAGGCGTATAAAAAAGCTGTAGAAAAAAGACTAGGGAAAGAAACAAACTTATAGGGAAAGACCCTATACCTAAGTATAACCTAAAATAAAACCAATGACATACTTATATTACAAGACTAGTACATATACTAGCAACCAAAAACCGAATGAAAAAGAAATCAACCAGTGGAAACACCTCGCCGATAAAGCTAACTGGCGAATAACCCAACTGCCCAATGGATTTTTCCAAACTGAATGTTTAAACCCAGATGATGAAAACAACTGGCACGATGTAACAAGGCGTGAGACTATAGAAGGAGCTGAAGCCGCAATTGATGGAAGCATCGACCACTTCACTAAGAAGCTGGAGGCAACTAAAGGTCCAAAAGTAGTTAAAACATTCAAGTAGCATAAATCAAATTAAATTAAATTAAATGGAATACAATCAACCTAGCGACCTTATCAAAGAGTTAAACTTTGGTGATGAAGCTAAAAGTAAAATAATTGCGGGTGTAGATAAATTGGCGAAAGCGGTGAAGTCTACTCTAGGAGCATCTGGAAAGTGTGTAATATACGAAGATGCTAGAGGCAACCCGGTCATAACAAAAGACGGTGTAACAGTAGCAGAATCTGTTGTCTTATTTGACCCGGTTGAAAACCTCGGAGCTACTCTAATTAAAGAAGCCGCAAAAAATACAGTGAAAGAAGCAGGTGACGGTACTACTACAGCTACCGTCCTTGCTGAAGCGCTGATTAAAGAAGTGCAAAAAGAACGATATGTGGATCTTTCCACTAGATTTATTAAGCAAGGTATAAACTCAGCGCTTGAAAAAGTAAATAAGTATTTAACAGATACAGCTATAGATGTTAAAGGTAGTATGCTAAAAGACGTTAGTAGTATAAGTTGCAACAACGATGTTAAGCTAGGTGCTATTATAGCTGAGGCATACGACAAAGTAGGTAAAGATGGTGTTGTATTTATGGAAACATCAGAAACAGATGAAACATACGTTGATATAGTTGATGGTGTTCAGTTTGATTGTGGTATAACATCACCACACTTTGTTACAGACACTGACAAACACGAAGCTATACTTGAAGAACCACTAGTTTTAATCGTGGGTAGTGAAATACCTAGCATACGTAAGATACAACCTATACTTGAACACGTTATAAAACATAAAAAAGAGCTACTTATAGTTGCTCAGGTTGAACAACAGTTAAAATCAGCCCTTATGATGAACAAAGTAAAGGGTAATATTAAAGTAAATATAGTTGACTTACCAGGCTTTGGTCCTACTAAGCAAGATACAATACAAGATTTAGCATTTTTAACCGGTGCAACGGTAATAAACGAGGAGTTAGGTGACGATATGGATTTAATAACTGTTGATTGCCTTGGAAAAGCCGATAAAGCTGTTACAAATGAACATAACACTGTAATTACAACGCTAGATTTGGATATTGATCTTAAAGAACGTATAAAAAGCGTTAAAAAAGCTATAAAAAACGAAAAAAATCCGTTTTTAAAGAAAAAGCAGCAAGACAGGTTAGCTATGCTGTCTGGAAAAGTAGGTATGGTTAAGGTCGGAGCGGTATCTAAGGTGGAGTTGCAAGAAAAGAAAGATCGTGTAGAGGATGCGATATACGCTACTAAAGCAGCGTTGAAAGAAGGTATAGTTTCTGGTGGTGGAGTTGCGTTACTAAACGCATCTCAAGAAATAACAGCAAATGGTTGGGGTGAGGAAATACTACTTAAAGCTATAAAAGCACCATATCATGTTATACTTGATAATGCTGGTATTGAAAATACTGATGAACCTATGCTTGGTCAAGGAATAGATGTAACAAATGGTAAGTTATGTGAAATGATTGCTTCTGGAATTATAGATCCAGTACTTGTTACTAAGTCAGCACTTAAAAATGCGGTAAGTGTTGTAACTACTATTATATCCGCTGATTGTATAATTTCAAACATGAGAGGCAATGCAAGCGGTAAATAACTATATAATAGTACAAAAGATAAAACAAGGACCAAAGATGGTTGGTGGACTTATACTTACAGAAGATGTAGATGAGGACAATAGGTATATAAAAGCTAACGTAATATCTGTTGGTAACCTTGTAGAAGGTATAAACAACAAAGATGTTGTTTACTATGACAAACACGCTGGACACGGAGTTCAGTATAAAGAAACATTATACCACGTTATTCGCTCAGGCGATGTGGTACTAATTGATACCTAAACCATAAGCCACAAACCTTAAACTTAAAAACAACAAACAAAATTATTAATTAAAAAAAACAAAATTATGAAAATTTGGAAAATTCCAGCGATTGCTGCTGATGCAATCACTCCTGGACACTTTATATACATTGATGTAGACACTTTACAAGATGTTACAACACTTGCTGCTACTGCAGTATTTACTGGTTTAGGCTGGACATTAACATTCACTTTTGACGGATCAACTGCTCAAAAACTAGCTAACGGAGCACTAGTAGCAGATTATATGATGGCTAAAATTTTACCTTACAAAACTTTTCCTGGAAGTAGAGGAAACAAAGGTGAAGAAACTTTCAAGCTATGGGCTGGATTAGACTACGCAGGAATTATAGCTGATTTAGGTATACCTACAGCTGATGGTTTAGTATCTGTTGTTCTCTCATAAGTAATTGAGACTAACCGCGCAGGATCTGCGTGATATGAATATCCTTAAGTATTACAGGCTCACTAGAAAGTGGGCTTGTAAGACTTACGGGATTTTAGACGCAGACCTTGAATTATTATTTTATTTAGATTGTGAAAAAAGATTCACACGAAAAGATTTCATCGACGGAGTATACACATTTTCTTGGGACAAAGCAAGATGGGATAGGCTTAGGCAAGATGGTTGGATAGATGTATGGAGACATAGAAATCGTACCACTATAAAGTATAGTGTGTATCAAACATCATATAGATGTAAACAATTAATAAATAGAATATACAGAATACTACTAGGCGAAGAAGACATGCCTACATCTGAACGTAGCATATTCTATAATAACAAATCATATACAGATAAGGTTTATAACAAAGCTATAGATGATATGATTAAAGACAAAAATAGATAATGCCAGGATCACCAATGCAAAACAAGATGTTTGAAAAATCTACGGGATATATTCAAAAGAACAACCCCAACCCTGTGACTAGCTGCGGGCGTAGAAGATCTCCTATTAAAAGAACCAAACCATATACAGCTGGTATGAGCGCTAGTGAAAGAAAAACATATAATAATAAAACAGGTGGAAATTTAAAAGCTCCACAACCAGGTGGTGGATCGCGTAAAAAATCATATTGTGCTAGATCTAGTGGAATAAAAAAATGTGCAAACCCAGATAAAAATGGAGATTGTCCTAATGATATAGCTAGACGTAAATGGAAATGTTAAAAAAAATAAATAAAACAATATGAAAGGAGTAAAACATTATACACAGGACGGTGAATACAAAGGAGCTACGCACAAAATGAATGGTAAAACACATACAGGTAAAAGCCATACCAAAAGTAGTAAAGTTGTTTCGCATAAAAAAGATGGTCCGTTTAAACTAAGAGAAGTAAACTCACCTATGAAGTGTTGGAAGACACATAAGAAGGTAGGCATGAAAAAATCTCCATCAGGTAGAACTAAAAACGGTGAAATAGTAATGGTAAACGATTGTAAGCCTAAATAATACTAAGTAAGTGTAACTATATAATTAACAAACTAAAAAATAAAAATCATGCCATACGGAACGAAAAAATCTCCTGCTAGAAAACCTTTAAAAGGAAGTCAAAACAAATTACCAGCTAGCCTGCAAAAAGCTATATTAGCTGCTCCAGCTAAAATGCTAAAACCATCTGCAATGAAAATGATGAAAAAGTCTCCATCTAAAATGTATAAGAAAAAATAGTGGCATTTAAATTAGGTAGAGCTAGGCAACCGGTAGCTAAAGGTGGTATTGTTGATAGAAAATTAAGTTTTAGATCAGATGATGCTTCTATACCTGGTAATCCTGTTATAAGAAAAAAATTAGATGAAGGTATATTAGGAGAGGCTAATATGGACGGTAGTATATTTATTAGTGATAAAATACCACCAAACAGTGATACAGAAGATCAAGTGCTATTACATGAGATGAGACATGCTACAGACATGAAGTTAGGTAAACTAGCATACGGAGACGACCACGTTTATTACGATGGTGTAACATACCCAAGAGAAACTATTAACGGAAAAGATATGATTAAGATAGATGGTGTATGGAAAGAAGCTGGCGATGACTTTCCTTGGGAAAAACAAGCAAATATATGATATTAACAACAATAGATGGTATGCCTTTATATTCTACTACTACAGAAGCAGTTGCTCATGCTATTCGTATTGGATTACAAGGTTACCATACACATAGTTTTAAAAGTAGGATTGGTTATATGGCTGGTACTAACCACACTGCGCTTTCACGAAGCACGAAAAAAATACAAACAAATACAAACCCACCTCAAGCAGTGGCTATACAAAACAATCCTCCAACGCTTGGTAATACCGGTGGTGGATATTAAAATAAAAATATGATAAACAAAATACTATCCGCAGGAGCTGCAAGTCTCGTGAAAAGCGTAGGAGGAGTTTTAGATAACTTAACTACATCTAAAGAAGAGAAGCTAGCCGCAGAGCTAAAGATAAAAGATATGATAATGGGTTACGAAGCTGAGATGCAAAAGCAAGTAACAGAGAGATGGAAAATGGACATGAACTCGGATTCATGGCTAAGCAAAAATATAAGACCACTAGTTTTAGTATTTCTAGTTGTAGCGACAGTGTTATTAATATTTATTGACGCTGGAACTATAAGCTTTAAAGTACAAGACAAGTGGACAGACTTATTACAATTAGTATTAATAACAGTGATCGGTGCTTATTTTGGCGGTAGATCACTAGAAAAAGTAAAAAAATAATGGGAATAAATTCAACAGAAGTCTCTTATGGCTTTGGACAAATGGGATCTGTATTTAACAATACCGTTTCAGCTATTACACCACCAACAGGTAAAGTGTTTGTAGCAATTACATTTTTAACTGACACAACTTTAAACACAACAAGTGGTTTAGTAGCAGATAATGATATTGCAAGCGGTTTAGAATACGCTGGTACTAATACAGCAGCACACGACGCCGCACTCTCTCCTGATCGTGGAGAATCTGGTGTTGGTGGAAAAGCTGTGGTAACAGCAACTATTTTTCCTAAAGGAGTAACTATATACGGTAGATACACTAAAATAACAACAGTTACCTCTGGCCAGTATATAGCTTACATAGGTATATAATGTTAGGACTAGGAGTAGGTATACCACTTGGTTCAGTTATTATAAATAAAAGCCCAATATCTATTGGTTCTAGCTTAGCTTTGTGGTTACAAAACGGTACTGGAGTAACTGCTGGTAAGTGGGACGACTCTTCAGGTAATAGTAATCACGCTACACAAGGTACAAGCGTTAACCAAGCCGTGACGGTAACTGATGGTGGTTTAGATTTTGATAATTCAGACGATCATTATGATTTAACTAACACTATAACAGTGGCAAATGACAGCGCGTTTTGTTTAGCTATTGTTTTGCAACAAGACACTGTAGCTAACAATACTATACTTTCTAAAACTGCTAACGAGGTTATATCAATAAAAGACGCACAAACTATTGAGTTTAAAACTAATGGTAATGGTAATGTAACTACTGAGCTAGCTGTTCCTACTGGAACTTTTACTGCAACACAAAAGTTGTTAATAGTATTAAATAGAGATAGAGATGGAGTTTTTAGTATTTTTCAAAATGGAAACGCTGTCACAATAGACCCGGATAACTCATCAAACCACGAAGAAGGTGGTAACGATGGTGGTTTTACATTAGATGTTTTAGGATCAAATGCTGGTAGTTCTAATTTCTTTGATGGTAAAATATTAGACCTATCTTTTTGGAACGGAGAGTTATCAACACAAGATATAGCTGACGTGAACAGCTACTTTACAGGATTTCACGGAATATAAATTAACTTAAATTAAATAAAATGGCAAAAAAAGAAGAGGTTGTGGACCTTAAACCACAAAATATAACAACAGAAGAGTTAGAGGGTTTACAAACCCTTGTTAATTCATTGAATAGAGCTCAAATGGAAATTGGTAGTATGGAAAGTAGAAAGCATACTATATTACACCAAATTACTGGTTTACAATCTCAAATGCAAACAATGCAAAAAACATTTGAAGACACGTACGGTACAGTAGATATTAATATTACAGATGGTACTATCACGTACCCTGAAGATGTCGAAGCTGATAAGAAAGATTAGTATAGGAAAAGATTATAAGAATGATGCCATGCATTATGCCGTAGGGCAGGAAGTGTATGGTGGTCATACTATATGTGATATTGTAGAAGAAAAAAACAAGTACAGCGTATATATTAGAAAAGGTAAAGATGTTTTACCTTGGAAAGACTTTAATAAAAATATGGCTGTATCTGTAGAGTATAACTTACAGTATTAATGAAGTCTGTTTACAACTTTGTTGTAGCGCCAGTAAAATCAAGATACAACAACACAAAAGATATAGGTGGTAAAGAACTGATAGTTAATACAGAGATATTCAGCCACCAGTATATTAGTAGAGAAGCTATAGTAAAAGCAATACCTACGGTTGGTGATACAGATGTAAAGGTGGGTGATAAAGTTATAGTTCATCACAATGTTTTTAGAAGATGGCATAATCAGTATGGTGTAGAAAAAAACAGTAAGAGTTATATTGATGAACAAACCTACTTAGTACAACCAGATCAAATATTCTTATACAAAGACACTGAATGGCAAGCGCAAAAAGGTTATTGTTTTGTAGCACCAGTAAAATCTACAGACAAAATAAGTGTAGATAAAGAAAAGCCTTTGATTGGTATTGTCAAGTATACTGACGGTACTGTTAATAAGGGCGATTTAATAGGTTTTAGGCCAAGCTCAGAATATGAGTTTATTATAGATGGCCAGAAACTATATAGACTACTATCAAATTTTATTACAATTAAATATGAATATCAAGGAGACGAAGAAGAGTATAATCCAAGCTGGGCATAAAGCTGTAGAGGAACTTATTAAGGTTGCTAAAGAAGCTATTGTAGATTCAGACGACGATTTAACTGCAGACAAACTTAAAAACGCTGCAGCAACAAAAAAACTAGCTATATTCGATGCTTTTGAAATACTTAACAGAATACAAGAAGAGGAAGACATGTTAAGTGATAAACCTAAAGAGGTTGAAGAAAAGATATTTAAAGGTTTTGCAGAAGGTAGATCGAAATAATGTACGAACAAAACTTATTTAAAATAGTAGAACCTATAAAAAAAACCACTGTAAGTAGACTTAACAAAGGTAAAAAGTGGAAGTATGGTTATAACAAAGAACACGACCTTGTTGTTATATCTAGAACCGGTCAGATAGGAGAGATATATGAAATACAAAACTTTCAAATTGCATTGCCAAAAGCTAGCAGTGTGTATAGCAACAAGGAGAAAAAGTG
>Ga0307488_10005102_pt1 | contig 10866 bp, 8 predicted proteins | sample SB02metaG_FD_202248 | JGI IMG/M metagenome (GOLD analysis project Ga0307488, IMG submission 202248) | Sea-ice brine microbial communities from Beaufort Sea near Barrow, Alaska, United States - SB 0.2 | ecosystem: Environmental > Aquatic > Marine > Coastal | place: USA: Alaska | collected 2017-05-06
CCATTTGACTTTATCAGCATCACACAATGGATCAAGCACAGTGACTCTACAGGCATCGGCAACAAATGCCGCTGGTGGTGGTGTCAATACCATTGTCACAGCTTACAGGATAGATCTTAAAGCACCGGCTGTTGTTACTGCAACAATGGACACTTTCGCCCATGCAGATTACAGGGGAGCCAAGTATTATATGAGTGCAACCAGCACTGAGAATGGCGGTGCTATGAACTCAGAGGCCATGGTGGTGCATGATGGGACCACTGCCTATGTAACAATATTCAATGAAACATTTTCACACAGCAGACTATTCACAATAGCGGCCGACATATCAGGAGACGATGTTGTGATCACAGCCACTCCGTTAGTGGGCAACACCACAATAAAATTTTATAAAATTCGTTTAGCGGATGATCAGTCCGCGGCAACTCCACGTAACAGTGTTGATGTGATCTCGGCAGTGACAGTCTCGAGTTCGGCCACGACAATAGATACTTTCAGCACCAATACACATGCCGCGGCACACTACATCATAATAGGATCGGCCAGTGACGGCAAGAGCATAATGGAGGCCACCGTGATCAGTGACGGCACAGAAGCATCAGTGTCAGAAGGTCCACAGGTCAGTACTAAAGGCACGGCCCAGCTGGAGTTAACAGCTTCTCACTCAAGCACAACAACAACATTACAGGCATCATCAACGTCGGGCGGGTCAACAACGGTCAATGCATACAAGATATCGTTTACCAAACCATCCGGAACACAGTACACGGAAATTGATTCATTCGCACATGCTGACACACAGGGTGCCCTGTATGTGGCAGTCACTAACCAGACAGATGCCAAAGCACAGATAGACGAATTGATGGTAGTAACCGACGGTACCGATGCTTATAACCTACAGTTTGGAATAAACACAGATTCAGCAACTACAGATCTAGTCACCTGGGACACAGTCGTAGACGGCAACAACGTGGACGTTAGAGCACAATTGGTAGACAGTAGAGCTCAAGGAACCATTACGGCTTGGCAAGTCCATTTGGATCGAGGTCCTGGTAATCCATCAAATATTGCGACACTGGACACTTTCGACAAGACCACACACAGGGGTGCTTTCTACAATGTGTCTATATCGGACGCCAACTCGGGAACTTTGGGCAATTACGAGGCTCTTGATGTTAGAGTCACACACGACGGTACAACACCATATGTGTCCGTTTTTGGTAGGACAAGTAGCTCCAATACTGACCTGACGACAATTACTGCTGACGTAGATGGTGACAACATCAGGCTGAGAGGACAGATAAGTAGTAGTAACACGCACGAAATTACCGTGGTGAGGAGATTAATAGAATTATAGAATATGACACAATTAGTTTTAAATGTAGGTAGCAACGCAAACGACGGAACAGGAGATACGTTACGAGATGCAATGATCAAGGTGAATACGAACTTCACCGAAATTTATTCATCACCGGGATTCGACCTTACAACCATAGAAGTATCAGGAAACGAGATTAGGGCGACCAGGACAAATGATGACCTAATATTCAAACCGTCTGGTTCGGGTTCTGTTAATTTCCCAGCACTGAGAATTAACGGTAACAACATTGAAGGAACAAGATCAAACGAAGACATAAACTTACTGCCTGCGGGCACGGGATCAGTGGTATTTGGTGCTATACAGATAGCAGGAACCACCCTGAGCTCAACTGACTCAACTGCGATCAACATCAACGAAGGACTTATCGTTGATGGTACATTAAACATATCAGGATCACTTACTTTCGCTGGAGCCATTTCAGCAGGCACAGGAACAACTGTGGGAAACATCACACTGGCCAATGGATCAATAACAGATTCAAGTGGAGCAATAAGTTTTGGAAATGAAAACCTAACAACAACGGGAACAATAACAGCCGCGACTGGTTCAGTTTTTGGAACAATTACCGTGGCAAACGGTTCGATCACTGACTCAACAGGAGCAATAAGTTTTGGAGATGAGAATCTGTCAACAACAGGAACTATTTCAGCTGAAACCGGTTCAACACTGGGTAACCTGACACTGGCAGATGGATCAATAACAGATTCAAGTGGAGCAATAAGTTTTGGCAATGAGAATCTTACAACAACAGGTACACTGGTCGTTGGAAATGTAACTCTATCAAGTGGTTCCATAATAGATTCATCAGGTGCCATAAGTTTTGGCAATGAGAATCTAACATCATCGGGAACAATCAACAGTGCTACAGGTTCAACGATAGGTAACCTTACACTGGCAAATGGATCAATCACTGATTCATCAGGAGCCATCAGTTTTGGTAACGAGAATCTTACAACGACAGGTACATTGGTTGTTGGCAATGTAACTCTATCAAGTGGATCCATAATAGATTCATCAGGTGCCATAAGTTTTGGCAATGAAAATCTAACATCAACAGGTACAATCAACAGTGGTACAGGTTCAACTATAGGAAATCTTACATTGGCAAACGGGTCTATTACAGATTCAGGTGGATCTATAAGTTTTGGCAACGAGAACTTGACTACGACAGGAACGATGACCGTTGGCACTCTAACAATGGCAGGCGGATCTATCACAGACTCGTCAGGCGAGATAAGTTTTGGCAATGAGAACCTAACCACAACAGGTACTTTGGACGTTGACGGTCTGTCTACCCTGGGATCATTGACAGTGACAGGTGCAGTAACTTTTGGAGGCGGAGGTATTACTGTTGACAACTTAATTTTCAACGATAACATTATATCTTCTAGTTCCAATGCAGATATACGTTTGTCACCAGGTGGTTCAGGAGCAGTAATAGTTAACAGCCTGACAATAGATGACAACATCAACATCACGGACAATCATATCAAAGCAACTGCTTCAAACTCTGATTTAATTCTATCACCATCAGGTACAGGACAGGTTGTTATGGCCAAGGCCGACATCAACAGCGGTGCCATAGATGGGACTACAATCGGTACCGGAACAGCGGCGGCTGGTACTTTCACCACACTTACTGTCACGCAGGCATTAACACTAGAAGGAATAACGATAGACGACAACACAGTCAAAACCAATTCATCAAACGCCAATCTTGAACTATCAGGTAACGGCACAGGTGGTGTAACCATAAGTGGATTCACTTTTCCTTTACTATCTGAGGATGGAAGTGCCAACCAGTTCGTCAAGACAGACGGATTAGGTACACTTGCATTTGCCACTGCTGGTGCTACCTTGAACAATTCAGACCTGGTAGATGCCGTAACAACTGTGGCCACTTCGACTACAAGCGTGATGAACACGTTTGCAATCGATACATACAGGAGTGCCAAGTATTTCATATCAATCACTGACGCAACTAACAGTAGGTTTGAGGTAGTGGAAGCCAACGTTACACACGACGGTGCCGATGCGTACATAACAGCTTTTGGATCAACGACAGATCACACAGGACCACTTACAGTATTTTCAGCTGATGTCAACAGTGGAAATGTGAGAGTATTGGTTACTAACACATCAAATGACAGTTGTGTATTCAAGTTCCAAAGAATAACATTTGATATATAATTTTACGTTAGGTTCTTAGAATATTCCATAAATAAGTACACAATAAAAATTTAAGGGGAATTTAAGACATGGCTAAACAGACAGTAAGCATAGGATCTAGTGCAAACGACGGTACAGGTGATCCATTAAGAACAGCATTTGACAAGATAAACGATAACTTTGACGAGTTATACGGTACAACGGCCGAGGCCAATGACCTTATAGAAGACTCAACTCCCCAATTGGGTGGAGATCTAGACATCAACGGATTCAATATTACATCAGCAAGAACAAACGAAGACATCAAAATATTACCAGCTGGCACAGGTGGAGTACTTGCTTCAGCAGTCAGATTACAAGGTACAACTATAAGTTCAGATGATTCATCACTGATCACGATAGGCGAAGCATTCCAAGTGAACGGTGCAACTAACATTGACGGAGCAGTCACAGCCACTTCAACTGTTGCAGTCACAGGTGCACTTACAGGAACATCAGGAGCATTCAGTACAACACTAGCAGTCACAGGAGCAACTACATTAACAGGTGCGTTGACTGTCAACAACAGTGTGACAGCAACAAGTTTAACAACTAACGACATCGCTTCGAATGGATCCAACGCAGACATCACATTAGACACAGCAGGAACAGGTGACATCAACTTGACTGCAGGTGCAGATATCAACATTCCAGCAAACATCGGATTAACATTTGGTAACGATGCTGAGAAGATCGAGGGTGATGGAACAGACTTGACTATCGCAGGAAACAACATTAATCTTACAGCGGTGGCAGACATCGTTGTGCCAGCTAACGTGGGAATCACATTTGGTACTGGTGAGAAGATCGAAGGTGACAACACAGACCTTACAATCACATCAGGTGGTGCATTGAACTTGACAGCGGTAACGGACGTAGTAGTACCTGCCAACGTGGGAATCACATTTGGTACTGGTGAGAAGATCGAAGGTGACAACACAGACCTTACAGTAACATCAGGTGGACTTGTTACAATCACAGCAACAGGTAACACGGTAATCACAAACAATGCCTTGGTAGGCGGAACACTAGGAGTGACAGGAACTACAACAGTTGCGGCACTTACAGCCACAGGTGCATTAACACTTGGTGGAGCAGTTGCAATTGGTGACTTGAACATCCTAGCAGACGGTACAATCACAACAGACACAAACGGTGACTTTGTTGTTGATCCAGCAGGTACAGGTGCTATTGTATTAACAGGACCAATCACAGCAACAGGTGTACAGACCACAACAGGACAACTGAACGTTGACAATACAAGACTTGACGGAAACACACTTTCAGCAACAGACACAAACGGCAGTATAAACATCACTCCAAACGGAACAGGAAGTGTTGTACTAGGCGGAGAGATCGTTGGTGTGACAAATGAATTGAACGCAACAGACATTGAAGTTTCGGGTGTGTTGAGATCAAACACTATCCAGAGTGACACGACAGATGCAGACATCAACATATCATCACAAGGTACGGGTGTAGTTGGTATAAGTTCACAGCTTACACTGACAGGATCATTCCTGCCAGCGATACACACATTCGTGGCAACGGATGCAGTCACAATCACGGAACATGCAGGTAGGACTCTATTACTTGGTGAAGTTGGTGGTAACGCGGCATTGACTTTAACACTACCGGCGGCGACTGGTACAGGTGCTGTTTACAAATTTATTGTAAGTGTTACAAACACATCAAACTATAAGATACAAGTGGCAGATGCTACAGATACAATAGATGGTATCATGCTTTATCTCGATGAAGATGGAACTGCTATAACAGGTTTCCCAACAGTGGCGGCTTCTGACACAATCACACTTAACGGTGGTACACAGGGTGGTATTGTTGGTGATTATCTTGAACTGATTGATATAGCTACCAACCAATATCACGTAAGAGGCGTTATGAGGGTGGCGGCAGGTGCCAACCCAGCAACACCATTTAGTGCGGCAGTTAGTTAATAGTTAATAACACACTATAACACACACTGTAAATCGTTGATACTCCAATAAATATCCATGTAAGGAGTATTTTAATGGCAACACCAGTGTGGACAACCACAGCAGGTAAGATAGCATCAATCAACGAACAAGCTTCGTTTTCGCTACAACTAGAAGCGAACACATCTGATTCTACGGCCATTGTATACTCACAGATTGCAGGAAGCCTACCATCTGGAATGTCTCTTACATCCACAGGCTTACTAACAGGTACTCCGGCTGAGGTTGCCAAGAGAACTCTTTACACTTTCGTCGTGCGAGCCACGGCCGGTACCGCAATAACAGATAGAACATTCACCTTGGATGTGTCAGGTGCGGACGCACCAGTATTCACAACAGTGGCAGGACAGCTGAACGCACCATTATCCACAGTTTACACAACTGACAGCTCATCGACCTGTGATAGCACACTGTCCACAGCAGACACAACAGGAAATGTCACTGTGCTTGATGGTTCATACATAGAATATGACATAGTGGCGACAGACACTGACACAGCGGCAGGACAGAATCTCGTCTACGAAGTAGTACAAGGATCACTACCGCCAGGAGTGACGATGACCACAGGTGGTAAGATCTCCGGTGTGGTCGAACTTGTTATCGACGATGCTTATGGACCACAGGGTGGATTTGACTTTGATCCATTTCCTGATTTCTCAGCACTTACACCAAGTGATGGAGGTGAACCAACTAATCTACGTAACATATATGACAGGACAGTAGTATCAAAATCAAAATCTGTAAACTATGATTTCATAGTGAGAGTCACAGACGGAGTATCCAGCATTGATCGTAACTTTAATATTTTTGTATACTCAGCGGACTACTGGGTAGTTTCAAATTCAAATGTAACGATAGACCAAACGCTGATAGGTACTAGCTTTATTACCATGGATGCACACACAGGAAGACCTCCTGTGTTTACGACAGAAGCAGATCTCGGAACGTTCAGGCACGACAACAAGGTTCTCATCAGGATTGACGTTTCAGACTTCGATCCATTGCAGGCCGATTTAGAATACAGTATCACAAAAGGTGCACTGCCAACAGGACTTTCGATTGAATTAGAAACTGGAGAGATATACGGAACACTAGCAAGGCAGTCTGCTGTAGAAGTTGATTACACATTCACAGTCAGGGCCAACAGGGTAGTGGCAACAGGTCTCAACACGTTCTCAGAAAGAACATTCACCATGAAAGTGGTTGGAGAGATCAACATAGGTATCGATTTCATTACCCCTGACATCCTAGGAACACTGACTGCAGGCATACCGAGTCTACTTTCAGTCGAGGCCGTGACTGAGGAGGCCGACAGGGTGTTGTCATACACTGTCACGTCAGGATCACTGCCAACAGGTATAACACTTTCAGGTACAGGTAATCTGATAGGGACCATAGAACCAAGTAACTTCACTGATTCCACGAGAGCATTTTCATTCGAGGTCACAGTTAGTGATCAATATCAAGCGGCGGCCACCAAGAAAGATTTCACACTTAATATAGACATTCCGTACACTGAAAAAGAATACGGTAACATGTCCGGTCATGCAACATCTTTCATAGATCAAAATGTGTTCTACAACATAGCACAGGACCCAAACATAAACTCACCAGAGTACATCTACAGAGCAGAAGATCCAACTTTTGGAATGAGGAACAAGGCAGAAATGTTGCTACTGGCAGGAATGGAAGCACAGACGCTGACAGCATTCCAACAACAGATGGAACAGAACCATGCACCCAAGACACTGTACTTTGGAGATATAAAAACAGCAGAGGCCAAAGAAAACGGTGTCGTGAAATACGAAGTGGTTTATGTTGAAATGACAGACACAATGGTCAACAGCAAGGGAGAGTCTGTAGCAAGTTCAATAAAATTGAGAGACGCTGTCGTAAAACCTATACTAGGACCTAGGGCTTCAAGTACGAATGCTACAACTGATTACGAAGAATACGAGATAACAACAGATGGTGGATTATCATTCAGCACATCTGGTTCAAAAGTCAGATACGCAAACCAATTGAGTGCCGACCTAGGAACTATAACACATCTCTACCCCAACGCAGTGGCCAACATGAGATCAAGGATAAAGAGCTTGGGACACAAGGAATACACATACCTACCATTATGGATGAGGACAACACAGTCAGACACACTAGCACCTTTGGGCTATGTGATGGCAGTGCCCATCTGTTACTGTAAGCCAGGAACAAGTGCCAGACTGAAGAAAAGGATAGAGGACAAACAATTAGAATTCAAGAACATACAGTTCACCATAGACAGATATGCTGTCAGCAAGAACGTGGTTGCTCCAGAAGTGTTTACAGCAGATGGATCTACCACTACATTTGAGCTCAATGAGATTGTACACGAGGAAGATATACTGATAAAAGAAGGTTCAAATATTGTTTTTGTTGGTAGCGGAGTTACTGCTGATAATAATGTTGACCCTAGCTATTTGACTGTGGACGGCACACTGAGATCAGCTGATCACGAGCTTGGAGTAACATTAACACACGATACTTCAAACAAGAAAACAACAATAAACTTCACTAAGGAAGCACCTGCAGAAGGAACAATTATCAGAGTGGAGAGATCCAGCGATAAATATCTAGCATTCAGAAATAAAGGAATTTAACATATGGCAAGTAATATAGTACCAGGTAACGTAAACGGAACTTTCCCAACAGCAGGGCAGGATAACTCATCACAAGGATTTAGGGATAACTTCACAGCAATTAAAAACAATTTCACGGAATCAAAAACCGAGATAGAAGCTTTGCAGACCAACAAGGCTTCTTTAAATGCATCTAGTGATTTTGCAGATAACGAAGTCTTAGGAGCAAAATTCAAGGATACATCTGAGGTTGTTTATGCACACGGAACAACAGGTGGAGCAATAACATTGAATCATAATAACGGTCATTACCAAACGATCACAACTAATGCATCAGTAACTTTATCATTTACTAATCTACCGGCATCGGGTGCTCTTGGTAGGATCGTTCTAGACATAAGTTGTGCCGCAGTAGCACACACGCTAACCATCCCAAGTAATGTCATAGTTGCAGACAATGTAGCAGGCGGTGACGGATCATCAGATACTATAACTTTTCCAGACAACAAAAGATTTTTATACGAATTTTTAACACCAGACGGTGGCACGACTATACTGATGCACCAAATAGGTAAAATCTATATCTAATAGATAAGGAGAAGTATGTACTTCCACCCATTACAAGAAGAAATAGGGAACCTATCCGAAGAGGATATCTCGAAAAGAATAAAAGAGCTTTCTCGGAAAGTGAACACTGCCAAGAGATTTGGTAGGAACCCAGAGGTGCTGGCACAACTGCAACACGCACTCATGACATATCAAAACGCCGTCAGAGAAAGACGTCTTGAGGAATGGCACAAGAACAACAAGAAGATAAGGAACGAACCAGACCTAGGCGACTTGGTTAACATTGAATAGTAAATAGCTTTGATGTCAAACACATTTTCTTGGAAGACAAAATTCAAATCAATTATTATAGTAGACGGTGAGTTGTTCGGCAACGAATACAAGTTAAACATCTCTCTTACTCCACACACAGCAAACTTGAAAGAACAGACGACATATTTTGAAAGGCTTAAAAATCTTTTTGAAATGGTTTTTGCAAATACAATTACCACATGGAGAGATGAGAAACTTTATCATGTGTTGAAAAAATCCAGCAACAACAGATTCGTGGAACTACCAAAGCCGCCATATGACCAGATCATGGCCGCGGTGTGTTTCTGTAAGGCCAACAGCATACTGGACAGCAAGATTACCATTAACTTCATTGAGTTATCTTCATGGCAGGGTGACGGTATTACCTACACGGTTGACAAAGACAGCAAAGAGCTTATACTGTTAGATGCACCGGATTGGTTCTCAGACAAATATACTAAATTTGACCCATGGTGGTTGAGAGCGGACACGGCAACTTATGATGAAGAATTTGACAAAGGCATATACACAGGACATTTCAGTTGGAATAATAATCAGATTCCAGTTGACAAGAAGCACCAAGAACATGCTAAAATATTTGAGTTTAACCCAAAGGTTTTAGATGGCGGAAAAGATAAAAATAAATGATCATGGTGACTGTGTATTCACAGAACAAAACGCAATAGATCTTCTATATACAGATCCTAATTTTGATATTTCAAAATTATTCTTTGATCAAACAAATCAATACACAGCAAGCCTTAAAGAACTAGGCATAGATCTGCCTGAAATAAACACAGCGCCAAACAGAGAATCACTTGCAGAGTTTGATCACAAGAACATTAACAACTGGCACATGCCTGAGAAATATTACCAAATAGATGTGCTGGAGTGGCTGTTGGATAAATGTCAGAACGATGAAGAGAAGGCAAGAGTACAAATGGAATACAAACTGTTTGAGCAGAAACAGTTCATAAAGGTATTACAATTCCTAATGTACTTCGTGGACACATTGAGAGCAAACAGCCTAGTATGGGGTGTGGGTAGGGGAAGTTCGGTTGCCAGTTTCTGTCTGTTCCTCATAGGGGTACACAAGATCAATCCATTACTGTATAATTTGGACATCACCGAATTTCTGAGATGATAAGTAATTTAAAATAGGAGCATATAATGGTAGCAAGACCCACAAGGAAAAAAATGTACAGAACCATGCAGGGACGTATGGTAGATATAGAAAAATTAAGAGGGGCCAATGAATCAATACGAGCTGTTGGTAACATGAAGGTCAATGCAAGAGGTGATGTGTTAGGCGCAGGTGGACAAGTGGTTACTCCTAAATCGCAAGTGATCAAACAATATTACGAACAACCCAAAGGCAAAGTTAGTGAAGGTCCGGGTAGCATAAAGCAAACACCGGCACCACAACCACAAGCAAAAGCAGTGGAAACAAAAACAGTGGAACCTAAGAAAGTGGCAACGCCTAAAGTGGCAACGCCTAAAGTGGCAACACCCAAGGCAGAAACAAAGAAAACTGTTGCACCTAAAAAAGGTATCGACGAAGCACTTGACGGCTTGGAATAAATCTAGTATAATAGTACTAAGATGGACATAAAATCAGCACAGGCAAAAGGATTCGGTGGAGATGGTGGAAAGCAATACACTGTCGAGAACGATATTACACCTCTAAAAAAGAGAGTACTAGTATCTGACATGCACTTTGGAGAGACAAAGTCCAAGGGCGGGATTATAATAGTCGACGATGACGGATCTGCAGAAGGTATCCATCCTAGATGGGGCAAGGTAT
>Ga0307488_10005105_pt1 | contig 10863 bp, 5 predicted proteins | sample SB02metaG_FD_202248 | JGI IMG/M metagenome (GOLD analysis project Ga0307488, IMG submission 202248) | Sea-ice brine microbial communities from Beaufort Sea near Barrow, Alaska, United States - SB 0.2 | ecosystem: Environmental > Aquatic > Marine > Coastal | place: USA: Alaska | collected 2017-05-06
CGCTGGATGACGCCAGCCCGCGCGCGGCCGCGCCGTGGTGCACCGGTGCACCATGCGCCCAGAATCCGCCGCTGCCGTGTGCCGGCGCGCGCCACGCCGCTGCGTGGGGCCGATGGACCTAGGTGATGTTCGCCACGTCATCCAGCGCGCGGTGAACCCCCGTGTCCTGAGTAGAATGGCACCCTATGATGACGTGACGCGCAACATCGGCCTTGAATCAAATGGCATCCGGCTATGACGTGGCGGGCAACTCTGCCAGGCCCTACCGCCAGGCGGCGCCCGTCCAGCGCAGCGCGCGTGCGAAGAATAGCGGCGCCCGACGATGCTGGTGCAGATGCACGTCGTCGCCCGCTAGGGCTCGGTGCAGATGCACGTCGCTGCCACCGCTGGCCCCTGCTGGCGCCGGCGCCGTCCCCCGTCTCCGCTCCTGCCGCCGCCGCCGCTCCCCCCTGAGCTGTAGCGCCGCAAGATTAAATTGTGAGCATGCGTTCAAAGCAATGTATCATATTCAAGCGCTGAAACCATAGGCGCTTTCAACGCGGGGTTTAGTCCTGTCAGCCTGCACCGCCCTACCACCCAGCTGACGCGACCCGCTAACAGCTCCGTAAATAAACGCCTGGAACTGCCGCGCAACCCACCACGTGGCTCCGACCGCGGCAGAGAGCCCCGCGTCGAGCGCGAGCACCGCGTCGTAGCAGCGCCCGCGCCATCAGGGCGTCCAGCAGCTCGCCGTCATGCCCGCACGCCGCGCCCGTGCCGCCGTTGCCCCGCCGGATCTTCTCGGCGACCATCGCGTGGAGCATTCGCGCCGAGGCGAGCGTCGAGGCTCCCGTGCCATTGTGCCACTCGAACACTCTCGCGAAGCGCGCAGCTCAGCGTCGAGGGGGCAGCCGCGCGACGCTGGCGCGCCGCGTGACTGAGGCCGTGTGTTCGCGCACGCCACCGCGTCCTCCCGGCGCCGCAGCCGCCCCTCGAAGCGCAGCGCCTGGCGCGCTCGTGTGCGATTGACTCGAGCGAGAGCACCGGAGCAAGGGTGGGGACCGAGGTGCCGGGAGCGAGGCACGAGGACACGATGAGGGCCTCGAGGCGGTCCACGCCGAGCAGCGCCTTGAGCGCAGAGTGCGCGATGACCCAGCGCGCGCGCCCGGAGTCCATCAGCTTGGTCCCGTCCCTTCGAAAGGGGTCAGGAGGGTGCCCACCGCCACCCATAGCCCCCCCCCAGCCTGACGTCATCGTCACTCGCTTCAAACGGCGCACGTCCGCGAACCCGGCGGGGTGTGCTGCGCCGTGCTGCCCGACGGCGGCGGGACGCACGCGATCGCACGTGGAGTCTCTCTCCCAGGTTCGCGCCGGCCGGGAAGCAGGCCGGGGTGTGGAGTGTGGGTGCCCGCGCGATGATCGTGAGGGCGAGGTTGTTGAGCCGCTGCATGTCCTGCCGACCGCGGCGTTACGGGAATTCCAAGATAAACGGTCGTCGTCAAAAACTCTCCTGCTCGCGGGTCGACGCCGAGTGATGGGCCACGAGACGCGTGCGAGGTTGCTGGCTACGATGCGCGCGCGGCGCGTCCACGGCAACCCCCAAATGGAGCCGGCCAGCACTTGACAGCGCGCCATTCACCCGCGCACGCCATGCGGTAGACTCGTTCCCCCCCGTGTCCCCGGCTGGGGAGTGGGTGGCCGGGAAGCGCTAATTGTCCGCTTGCAGAACGGCGCGCGCGCCCGCAGCAAGCGCAGATGGGCCTAGCGAGCTCAACATATCTCCATATTGTCCCCACTTGGCGAGCCTGCCCGGGACATTCGGTCTCCTTGAAGTGCGCGCCGGTGCAATGCACGCTTTGCTTCATTTTGAGGGCCATTGACGCCTCATTTTGGCTCATTCGACGGTTTCCGGACACGGCGGCGCGGACATCGGCCGCGCCGCGCGCGAGGAACCTAAGTTTCCCGGGCAGAGCGTGTTCTATGCGACCGAAGTCGACGCTCCATCTCAAAAATGTGCATTATTTTTGAGAATGGGCGCGCGTGGGTACCTCGCCAGGGTGCCTACTATCTGGCTAACACATTCTAAGCTCTAACGCTGGCTACCCCAGCCTACCTGGACCCGTCGTCCACTCGCTAACCCACCTCCGCGCCTCACCCCGCCACCCCAGCTCCCCCGGGTTCCCCCGCCCCGCCCCCCGTGGCGTGCCGAACCGCCGCTTGGTGTTCCAGGCGCTTCAGCACACTCTGTAGAGCTTCGACAGGACTCGGCTTTTGGGCCGGGTACTCCCCTCCGCGGGCAACGAGCAGCGCCAGCACAGAGCCAGTCTTCGGCGTGGGCGGGGGGAGGCCTTTCTTGCGCTTGCCATTCCACCCCACGCTCTTCAGCGCCTCATTCGCAACGTGGTGCTTCGACGAGAGCAGTGATATCAGGTCTCGCTTCTCCTCCAACGCCCGCTTCCTCTTGTCTCCCGGCATGTTGACCGCGACCTCGTCCTCGTCCTCGTCCTTGGCACCAGCGCTGGTGTTGCCGGCCGCGGCCGTGGCGCCGGCTGCGCTCCATCCTGACGGGGCCGCCGGCTGCATGTCGACGTCCGCGCCGCCGCCGCTCGCTGCTGCTGACTGCGAGTCGACAAGCACACCGCCACCCACCTGAGCGCCGGCGGGGGCAGGCCTGGCCGCGGCAGGGGCGGCGGCCCCCGCAGCGCCTGCGGCGCTACCAGCGGCGCCGTCGCTGGCTGCGCTACCAGCGGCGCCGTCGCTGGCTGCCGACTGCGCCGCATCCTGGTCGGCACCAACCCCTGGAATTTCCCCCGCAGAGCTGGGCTGAGCGTTGGTGCCGGCGGCACCGTCCCCCGCAGCGCCATCGGCGCCGCCAACACCATCGCCAGCGGCGCGGCCGGCACCAACGCGAGAGCTGCTACAACACTTCCCCAGGCAGCGCGAGGTAGCGAAGAGGAGCCCTGACAGCCCTGGGGCCGCTTCGAACACGATGTCCTCTGGCGGTGTCTTTCCAATGGTGACCAGCGCTCGGTGCATCAGCTCCGGTCGGAGTGGCTCGCCGGTGTGGTCAGGCTTCACCCTTTTGATGCCGCTGAGCGTTGGTACCTCGGGTGACTCCATCAGCTGCAGAAAGAGCGTGAGCACCTTGATGGTCAGGTGAGCCTGCGTGGTGAGCGGACCTTTAGGATCGTGGCCAAGTTGCTTGAGCGGCTCCTTCATGCCAGGGTCGCTCATCACCGCGTTCACGGCGTGCAGCAAAGCAGAGACTGAGGCGTCCTCCGCCCGTGTCTCCAGCCCCGTGGCCTTCGCCGCAGCACCGTGCTTCTTCACCACGCGGGCCTCGAAGTCCTCTGCCCGCCGCACCGGCTGTGATTTGTGCTGGCCTCCCTGCTGCTTGGCTTTCCAGCGGTCGTTTCCCTCGGCCGACACCTCCGCGTACAGCCGTGGGCCGTCAGGTCCGTCTCTCAGATTGGTGAGTGTGCACGTCGGGTCGATGCGGTGGATCTTGTTAATTCGCAGGCGCGCCTCGAGGAGCTCAATGCGGATGTTTGGGTTACCGCTGGCTTTCCTGATGGTTCCGATCTTGCCGAAGACGTCCTCGCAACATCTGCTGTCCCCGGTGCCAGCACTGATCCCCTGCCGCTCCTTTGCGGTGAGGGAGTGCGGGTCGATGGGGTTCTTTTTGCCATTCTTGCCGGGGTGGGTGTAGTCACAGATGGTGTACCATGCGTCGATGGCGGCCATCACCTGCGTGCACACCGCCAGCCGCAGCTGGTTCACGAAGGCATCGCAGTCTGTCTTGCTGAGCTCTGGCTGTTGTTGCACCTCCTCAGCTCCTTCGCGCTCCTCGTTCCCAGCAGCCTCCTCCTCCTCCTCCTCCGCCTCCTCCGCCGCTGCCTGCTGCTGCTCCTCGTCCAACCGCGTCCCCATGGCGACAGCACCGAGGTCGGCCCCCAGTTCATTGTCATCGCGCGGGAAGTGCGCGTGGCTTCGGTCGGCCCAGCCGTGCTCAAAGAGGTCAGCCAGTGCCTCTGGGTCGGTGACCCGTTTCTTGAGCTCCTCGTACCAGCCCACGAACGCCTGGGGCACCAGCGCCGGGTTCTGCTGGGCAGCAGTGCAGTGCGTGACCTTCATCATGGGCAGGAACACGTGCTTCATAGTATCCCGGAGCACCGTGAGCATGGGAAGGAGCCCGGGAAGGCTCAAGCAATGCCGGATAAATCTGTCGTACCAGCACGTTGTGCCATAGTTATGCTCGGACCCGCCTTTCTCGAGTTTGAAGAACGTCTTCAACAGCTCGAGTCGTGGCTCCCCCGTGACCGGGTCCCGCGTGGCCCACATCGCTGCCATCTGGTGGTATGACAGGTACCTGTTCTCCGAGCACCTGTTCAGCTGGATTCTGGTCTCCTTGGTGACAAACAGCTTCCGCGTCTTGATCTGATTCTCAACAAATGCCAGCCACTGCCACCGCCGCTTCCGGAGCCGCAGACTGACGCTGGCCACGAACTTGTCCGTCAACCCACAGTGCCCGCTGCAGAATCGCGCGGAGAAGTCCGGGGTGTGGATTCTAAGCTTCCTGTACATCTCCTTCTCCAGCTTGTTGAACGCCTTGGCCGTCATCTTCGACATGATGGACACTTTGTGGTCCGTGCACCCGATCCACAGCAGCCGCGGATATTCCTCTTCCTCGTTCCCAGCTCCCGGCATCGCGTCCCACGCCGCTCGGCGGAGAGGCTCCAGGCGCTCAATGGGCACGCCCCCCACGTGGTCCGTGCTGGAGACTCTGATGTCGTGCAACTGGAAGCACTCCTCGGGCGGAATCCCCATAATCTTCTGCCAGGCTTTAATACGCTCAAAGCCGGTCATCGTCAACTCAAATTCCTGGTCGGCGGTTTCCATGACGCGGTTGTCATCGTCGCAACGCGCGTTGAACTGCCGCACGGACATGGGGTACTCGAAGTGCTTCCCCTCCAGGCTGTTAGCCTGGCAAATGACGGCGAACACTTTGATCTGATTATCCTCCAAGGTGGTGGCGTCAACGCACACGCCCACGCACGGCCGCGTGTACTTCCCATCGGCGTCCTGCACCGCCACCAGCTGTCTGGCGACCCACATCTCGGTCAAGACAGAGCCCTTCATCAGCGCGCGCCCCACGGTATCCGAGAGGCCCGCGTCGACATCGCTGCCGTCCCTCTGTACGGTGTTATCAAGGTCGGCGACCAGCCCCTCGAGGCCAGGGATGCGTCTGTAACACTCGGCGATGACTCGGGATGTCGTGGCGTTGGAGACGCGGTGGTGGCAAGCGATGGCGATGAACAGGTCATTGCTCTCTGGCGACCAGCTCAGGCGCTCGTGTCCGTCGCGGGCCATCACCATCAGCTTTCCCAGGCTAGTGCACTTTTTGGGAAGCAGCGGCGGGACGCCCGGCATCCGTTCCGCCAGCTTGATGGCAAACTCCTCCACCGATGAGCCGTCGCGCTCGCACTCGCGCTGGCACTGCTTCAGGATTCGGACCCACCCGCCGTCATTGTCACAGCCGTCATCAGCCTCGTCCTCCTCCTCCTCCACGTCCGCCGCGCGGGCTGTCCGATCGGCTCCATCCGAGCCGCGGGCACCCCGGCGCGCACTGCTCTCTGCCAGCGCGGCCTCCGCGCGCTCCGCCCGGACCAGCAGGTGCTCCAATTGATGTTCAATTGGAACCTCGAAGTACCACATGGCGGCATCGTCTTTGTAGTCAATCGGGAAATTGTGTCTCAGCGTCACTCTCTCCTTCCATAGCTGCGACTTCTCCACTGTGCGCGCTAAGCCTGTGAGCTGCAACGCCCACCCAGACAGCTCCTGTCGAGCGAGAAGCGCGATCACCCCCGCAAAGGTCGCCGAGACCTTTCTGAGTGTTCTGGGGTCCCTCCTCACCACCCTCAGCGCTTCTACCAGGACACCCCAGTGGATGCCTTTCACGAACTTGTCCTCCAAGCCATGCCCCTGTAGCCCGCTCGCGGCGCCTCCTGCCAGCATCTCCTGCCAAATCTTACCAACATCGGCGGTCAGCTCCTCCACCAGCGTGGGCCCCGCCGCGTCGCCTCGAGTGTCCGCGCCAGCTCCACCGTCGGCCCCCGGGCCCTCAGCTTGCTGTCCAGCACCACCACCACCACCAGCATCAGCACCGCCACCACCACCACCACCTTCAGGCCGCAGTCCCCGCGGGTAGACGTCATCCGAATTCTTTGCGGGACGGGGTTCCTCTGCCACGTCCTCCACCGTGCCCTCCTCCCCATCCGCAGCAACGGGAGTGGCAGCTCCTCCACAGAGGCCGCCGAGGAAGCGCAGGTGGCCTCCCTTGCTGATGCCGCACGCGGCGAGACTGCGCGCACCGTCGTCGAATGACTTACCTTGTAGAGGCGCAAGGCGCTGCCCGGCGTGGCGTTCGCGGCCCCACTTTGCATGGATGCCGACCATCAGGCTGTCGATGCTGTCGGAGGAGGACACGGCGAGCACGACTCTGTCCGAATCATCTATGATGGTGACCTCTCCGGCCCAGGCTTCAAGGCCCGGCGGTGGCGGCGGCGGAACACCGGCGTCCACACCGGCGTGCTGGTGCTCAGCGTTGCACTCGATGAGCTCCCCGTACTGCCTCAGCGTCGGCGGTGGCGGCTGGACGCCGGCCTCCACACCGGCGTACTGCTGCTGGTGCGTAGCGCTGCACTCGACGAGCTCCCCGTACTGATTCAGTGCTGGCGGCTGCGGCGACCACAGCGGTGGCAGCTGGGACGACAGGGACGGCGGCGGGGCCGGGAGCGGGGGGCGCGGGGGCTGAGGGGACGGCGTGGCCGGCGAGGGCACCGGCGCCTTTCCTGCGCTGGGCGCGGTGTCAGCGCGCGGCGCATGCATGCGCCACCCCCGCTGCGTGTGGCCGAGACCCCTACGCTCGTCCTCAGGCAGCCGCGGCCCCAGACTCCCCCGGCGCTGATGCGGCGGCGCTTCGCTCGCCGCGCACCGGCCCCTGAGCCTCGCATCGGCGTCGCTCGCCTCCCCGTCCAGCGCCGCCCCGCGCTCCGCCTCCGCTTCCCCCACTGCGGCCTCCTCGCGCTGCGTCACCTCGAACGTGTCCACGTCGTTCACCGACACGCACGCCACGCAGGCAGCCTCGGCGCGCTCGCACGTGTTGGCATCTCGCACGCTGTTCCCGGGGCTTGGCAGCGCGCCTGCGGCGGCCGGCGCGCCCGCAGCGACCGGCGCGCTCGGCTCCTGCATTGCGCCGGATGCGGCGGTCGGGTTGTGGGTGAGGGAGGTGGTGGGCGCGATGGCCGCGGGCTGTCGCTGGACGACACTGCCGCGGCGGGCCACTACCCCAGCCACTGCGCCCTCCTGCTGCAGCTCAGGGGCGCTCGCGAGCTTTCGTGCGCGCGGTGCTCCGGGGATGCTCTCGCGCAGGCGCTCGGCGCCCAGTGCCACTGAAGGTTCGAGGTGACCGACCGGTGCGACTGCACTCTCTGCCAGCTCGCTCCTCTGCCTCGCCGGCCTCCGCCACGCGTGCCCCATCGTCCCCGCTCCCAGCGTGACCAAACGCCGGCGCTGCTCCGCCGTCCACTGCCGCACAAGGCACGCGTCCGCCCCGCGCTGGCGGGCTCTGCGAGGCTATCAGCGGCCGCTTCGCGCGCGCCCAGGGTGGGTCGATGGCGAATGCTTGTGTCGGAACGAAACGTAACGCTAATGTCGAGTCACGCGCGAACGCAGGTCGCGCCGCCGATAGCTCAGCACGCGTAGGACCAGAGGTATCGAACTTTTACTCCGCTAGTCCTTACGTGGGTTGCGCGCCTGGCTGCGACGATGTCGCGCGAGCAGGTCGCAATGCGCCGCTGCCAGCGCGCGCTCATTCGAAACATGCCTGCGACAGGTGACCAGTTCCTTCCCACAAGCACTCGCGAGGGCGCGCGTTTGGCGTGATAATACGGCTAGCGCGTTCAGAATATCTCGGAATGTCCGTCCCGCGGCCGCGGTCGGTGAGGACATGCAGAAGCCCATTCGAGGGTGGTCGATTTTTTTGACGGCAATTGCTTATTGCTCTCTGCCGCTCCCACACTTCCACACGGCTAGTCGAGAGCTTTGGCACTCGCGTGGGAGCGGGGGGGACGGGTGCTTGAGGGGAGCGTGAGTGTCCGCGCTGGGGGGAGTGTCATCGGACGCGCTCGAGATGGCTGAAGGGGGCGGGTCGGGCAACTCCTCTCTCGAGGCTCACGAGGATTCACAACGAGTCGAAGGAGGTGCGCGTGCGTTCGCCGTGCCGCTGCCTCTCTCGCCGACGCATCGCGATCCCTTCGAGGTAGGGCTAGCAGACATTGCCCGTCACGTTATTGACGTGCAACGTGATATGACGTCGCGAGCTATAGCTATATCTGTCTGCCAGGCAGCCATAGCCAGGTCCTCGACGTTTTTGTGAACTCTCGTTTCTCAACGGCATCCTGTTGACTTGGGGAACGAGAGCAGCATCTGCCAGGCCCTGCAGCGCGGCGCACGGCTCGCCCGTGCTATCCTCCGCGCCCAACCCGCTCTTCGATTACGAGGACGATGAGGAGGACGAGGTATCTTCAGCGCCGCAGCCTGAGCCGGCCCCGGCTCCTTCTCCGTTAAAGCCGCAGCCTCGGGGCGAAATCGATGTATTCTTTGGCGGTGGCGGTGGCGGTGGCGGTGGTGGGCACTTTGACGCCGTGGGGTCGCTGCCCTCCATGAAGGACAGCGAAAGCGAGGAGACAGAGCCTGTTGTTGATGACATGGCGCCGCCGCCGACGCTGTCGCCGATGGCGTCTTATCTGGCGCCGAGGGAGGAGGACGAGGTGTCGTCGGCGCAGGCTCCCTCGCCGGCGAATCTCGTGAGCGACATGGATTTCTTCTTCGGCGGAGGGAGGGTGGATGCCGGCGCCAGCAACGGCGCCGCTCAGGTGGGCTACTCGGCGGCAGCGGCGGCAGGGGCATCAGCGGCGGCAGCGGCGGCGGCAACGGTGGGCCCGCTAACGTCCGCGCTTTTACCGAGCGGCTCAGCGCTCTCCGGCCTCTCCGGCCTCTCCGGCTCTCCAGCCTCGCCGCTTGCGGTGGTTCAGCGACAGCTGACTTCCGTGCGTTCACCGAACGGCTCAGCGCTATCCCCCGCCTCGGCGCTGCCGGTGGTGCAGCGACAGCTGGAGGCGGAGCAGCGCATGCGGCGGGGCAACGAGTCGCGCGTCGCAGTTTTGCACCGGATGCTGCTGAGGGAGGAGGACGGCGTCCACAGCGAGGTTCACATCACCAACGGCAACGGCGGCGGCGGCGGCAGCGGCAGTCCCAATGACAGCAGCAGCGGCGCTGCCGTCGCCGCCGCCGGCGGCGCCATCGCCGGCGAAGGCGATGATGGTAGCGACGGTAGTTATAAGACGCCGGGTGCGGTGGGGGCGGCGGCAGCGCGAGTGGCGCGGCGCGAGGCCCAGGCCAGCGCGCGCGAAGCCGGCATCGCCGAGCGCGAGGCCGCCGCCGCGTGGGCAGAGGCAGGGACCAGTCCAAGCTGCTCGCCACGTCATCCACCACACATCAGACGTCACACCCTCGTTCATTGAGTCAATTGACATCACGTAACGTGCACAATTCCCGCCATGATATCCACCACATGTTGAACCCACCCGCGTCAATGGCATCATACGACGCGGCGAGCACGAGGGCAAAGTCGAAAGCCTGGTGCCTCCATTACACGCAGAAGCGTCACCCTCTCTCTCTATGAAGCGGCGGGCTTTATTTGCTCGGCCCTGGGCTGAGACAGAGTTCACCACGGCGTCCAAGGCCCGCGTGCAGGCGGTGCTGGAGGTCGCCGCCGAGGCCGAAGCCGCGGCTGAGGCCGCCGCCGTGGCAGGGCCGCGCATAACTGGTCATAATATCCATCAATGCGTCTGCCAATCCTCATTTCTTGAGCTGAATACCTAAATGGTGATGTGCTGTCGGGTGTGGGGCCCTGCTACACACAGCTAGTACACATACAGCTCTGCGCTGTCGGGTAATGGGTCCACAGCTGGCACACACACACAGCTGTGTGCCGTCGGGATGCCACCCTTTGATGTTTTGAGCATTTTGTGCCGGGCCCTCCGCCGCGGCGCAGGCAGCCAACAACGCAAAGGCCGCGGAGCTCGCTCGCCGTGAGGCCGCACTGGGCGACCGCGAGGCAGGGCGTGTACAATCACACTGGTACACTATGTGAGCTGGAGACGCTTCCGCACAGGGCCCAGGGAGAAATCCTGCTCTCTCTCTCTGGAGACGCTTCCGCGTGTTTAAGGGAGGCACCAAGCTTTCTCCCTGGCCCTCGATGATGAGAAACAGTCAGGGCGTGACATCGTGTGACATGACGTGGTAAGCATGATTCGTCGCCCCCTATCGGAAGGCCGGCACCTCAGCCGCCGCGCTGACGGCCCGCGAAGACTCTGTTGAGAAACAGGAGTCCACCGTGTTGAAGATGGCTCAGGTACGAGATATTTATATTCACCTCACCTCATAGTCAAAGCCCATACTGTACCTACACACTCACCATTCACCTCACACCTTACCTCAAACCTCGCATCGTATACCTATTGCGCGTAGAGTGCCTGTACCCCACCGCTCAACTCTCACCTCTCTCGCTCTTCTCCATATGACTCCCAGGCGCTGCAGACCCAGATGGCCGATCTCACCGAACGCGAAGACGACGTCGCAAAACTGGAAGCCTCCGCGGATAAACGCGAGTCGGCATTGAGCCAACAACACGAGGTGATGGCGCGGCGGGAGGACGCGTGCGTGGCACGTGAGGCGGAGGTGGAGGCGGCGGAGGCGGCGGGGCGGCTACTGATGGATGCGGTGGAGGAGAGGGAGGTGGCGGCGGGGGTGAGGGAGGCG
>Ga0307488_10005107_pt1 | contig 10860 bp, 20 predicted proteins | sample SB02metaG_FD_202248 | JGI IMG/M metagenome (GOLD analysis project Ga0307488, IMG submission 202248) | Sea-ice brine microbial communities from Beaufort Sea near Barrow, Alaska, United States - SB 0.2 | ecosystem: Environmental > Aquatic > Marine > Coastal | place: USA: Alaska | collected...
GTACCGGGCCTGCTTGCACTGCGGGCAGACTTTGAAGTCCTTCATGTGGCCCACAACCGGGCACCCGTCGTTGGCGCAATACTTACCACCCTCCCACACCTCTCTGCGCAACATATCGAGTATGTTGATTGGATCATGCCCCCCCTTCCGCACCCAATGTACCACGCTGGTCAAGACATCCGGGCTGATATCATGGCCCTCCATGAACCACGCGACCACGTCGGCGTCCCCGACGTGCCCAACCTCGTGGGCGTAGGGCATGGCCATGTACATGCGAGAGGTGAGTTTCAAGCATGACCCGACGTTGCCGTTCTCTGCGGCTTTGCGACACCATTGCATCGCCTTCCGCTTGCTACGCGTGACGCCGTACCCTAGCGCCTGGTAGATAATGCTGGCCACGTTGCAAGACGCCATTCAAGTCAAGAAACGAGGGCGCAAATGTGACGGATGACGTGGCAGGTAGTGAGGTAGAGGCCCTACCGCGGCCGATTGTGTACATGTTTGAAAGGTTGTTCGCCGCTTCCCCACTGCCACCATCTGCCGCGCGCTTGAACCAGTCCACCGCCGCCGGGTAGTCCGGCGCCGCCACGCCCTCCCCATTGTCGAGAGAGCACCCGAGGTTGAACTGCGCTAGCGGCAACCCGGCCTCGGCCGCCTTGGTGAACCACTCCACGGCTCGCTCGTGCTCCTTCCTCTCGTCGTGAACATCTCCCAACGTATTCATAGCGTACGCGTGCCCCTGCCCTGCCGCCTTCTCCAAAAGCGCCGTGCCCTCCTCCGAATAGAGTACGCACCGACAAGTAAAACATTTTGTCAGACGACCGCATCGACGCGCCTCGGTCCGGTGAGCGATTCAAAGATGAAGGTGGAAAGTGCGAACCCTACTTCCGCCAAGGTTCTGCCGCTCCAAGGCATCGCGCCCAGCTGGCCCTCAGCCCCAGCCGCTTGACGCAATAAGAATATACCACAGCTGTACTGCGCAGCCCGGTCCCCCTTAATGTAGCGGCGCGAGTTGAATCTGAAAGCAACAATTGAATGCCGCTTATCTTATTATAGTATCAGGCGCTGAAACCACTGGCTGTTTCAACACGGGTTTTGAACAGTCAACCTGCGCCGCCCCACCTGGGCGGCCTTCTGTGTCACGACATTGACTCCGAGCGCCTTAATCAGCGCCGTGGAATTGAGCCAGGCAGATACCGCTCGACACATCATTCTCCGCACTTTGAACCCTCGTCTCTTGAGTGAAACGACGACGGATGACGTGTCGAGCATGGCAATGTGCGGGCCCACACATCGGGGTCTTCGCTCTGAGTCGTCCAGTCGCCGAGCGGGTTGACGTCCACGTTCACGAGAGCGGCGGCAGCGCCCGCGGCTCCCGCGGCTCCCGCGTCTCCCGTGGTCCCCGCGGCTCCCGCGGCTCCAGCGGCTCGCGCCTGAGCCGGCGCGCGCTTGGCGGCAGCCCGCTCCGCCTTCCGGCGCTCTTGTCGCGACTGCATATGAGAGGAAGGAGCAACCGTACGGCCTTCAGTGCGAGGAGGATAAGGACGAGCTTGGTGAATAGGCCGGCGAGGACACAGAGGGTCTCGCACACGTCGGGGAGTCCTTCGAGGAGGGCGTTGCAGCTGGCGACGAGGGGTGCGCGCGCGATGCACTCCTCGCGACACCACTGCCTTGAGGGCGATGTTTTAGGGCAGGAGTCGCATAAATGACGGTCGAGGTGAGGTTATGCGAGATTATCCATGGCTCGCCGCATGAGTCCGAGTCGGCTGTGCCTGATCCCGCCGCTGCCGCCTCCGCCCCTGCCGCCACTTCGTTACCAATCCCAGGTCTCTCCATTTATACTGGTCGGTCTAGATACTCTAAAACACAGATGGCGGAAGCCAGCGTCGGTGGGCGAGGCCTCCGGGGGTAGGGCCTGGCATACATTGCTTGCCACGTTATATGAAAGCGTTCAACACGAGGGTCCATAAGGCCTCGGATGACGTGGCGGGCAATGGGCCATTATTGCTTGCCATGTACAGGCTGGCAATTCAAATCGAGCTGTCGAGTGACATCGAGGGATCAAATTGCGGTGGATGACTGGCGGGCAATATCTGCCAGGCCATGTCCGCGGCGCCGACGCCCTCGCTGACTCGCCGCTGATGGGGCCGCTGATGGTGCAATTGCGCGAGGTCCTTGACGCGAAGGTGCTGCCGCTGCTTCCCCCGCCACTTGCGCGGTGTTCGGGCGGGTCGGGCAGGCGTGCCGGGACGCTGTGTTGCGGTCCCCTAAGCTCACTTGCGCGGGTCGGACTATCGGAGTGAAGTTCGGGGTCGAGGACTTCGGCGGGTCCGTCAAGCTGCTAGCTTGGGCCAAGGACAACGGGTGTCCGTGGAACGCGGACACTTGTGCCGTCATCGCCAAGGGCGGGCGTCTGGAGGTGCTGCAGTGGGCGCGGGCACACGATTGCCCGTGGGATGGGAGGATCATTGTGAAGACGCCTTTCACGACGGGCACCAGGAGGTGTTGCAGTGAGCGCGGGAGAATGGCTGCCCGTGGGACTCGGGCGTGCTCCGCTCATGGTAGGGCGGTGCAGGTTGTCCCTATCAACCCCACGTTGGAAGCGCCTGGAACTCAGCGCTTCAAGGTAGAATATGATTATCCGCTTTCAAACTTTGCTTTCAAATTCATTTTTTTGCGCCGCTACATCGTGGCGCCAGGGGTGCCCTGAGCTACGAGAGCTGTGGGACGATAGCGTGCCAGTGGCGGCGTGGGAGGGGGTCACCTTCGGCGAGCCGGGCGGCGCGGATTTGGGGCGGGTGGTGAGGATCAAACTAGGGTTGGACGGGTATCGTCCTCGTCCTCGTTTGACGGGCCACGTGCCGGCGGAGCTCGGGAGGCTAACCGCGCTCAAGACACTGCACCTCAACGGGAACCACCTGAGGAGCGTGCCTTTGGCGCTCGAGGGGCAGGGGCTTACGCTCGTTCACTTCTCAGCTCAACTTGAGCGCTTTTTATGGCATAAGGGGTGTGCGTAGGGATTGTGTAGCCCATGCTAAGGAGGTGTTAGGGGGTGTTAGGGGGTGTTTGGCATGTGTAGGGTGTTTTTGTGTGTCAGACACGGCTCAAGTTGACCTGTAACGTGAACGAGTGTAAGCCCCTGTCGAGGGGCTCATCGCGTTGAAGGACTTGAATCTCAACGGGAACCACCTGCGGAGCGTGCTGGCTGCGCTGGGGCGGCTCACTTTTTTGATGGAATTGTACCTCGGCTGGAACCACCTGGAGACCCTGCCGGAGGAGCTGGGGGCAGGGGCTTAGACTCGTTCACTTCTCAGCTCAACTTCAGCGCTTTTTATGGGATAAGGGGTGCGCGTATGGGTTGTGTAGCCCATGTTAAGGGGGTGCTAGTGGGTGTTTAGTGTGTGTAGGGTGTTTTTGTGTGTCAGGCACGGCTCAAGTTGAGCTGAAAAGTGAACGAGTGTTAGCCCCTGGCTGGGGGGGGTAACAGCACTGGAGACATTGAACCTCTGCGGGAACCGGCTGAGGAGCGTGCCAGTGTCGCTCGGGGGGCTCACCGCGCTCAAGGCAGGGACTTACACTCGTCCACTTTTCAGCTCAACCTGAGCCGTTTATCGTCACTCACCCCACCCACAGACCCATCGTATGCCACACAACGTGCTTAAGTTGAGCCGAGATCCGAGTAGTGGACGAGTGTAAGCCCCTGGCTCAAGGTGTTGAATCTGAGCGATAACCAGCTGACGAGCGTGCCGGCAGAGCTCGGGGCGCTCACTGCGCTGGAGGCGTTGAATCTCGGGAACCAGCTGACGCGCATGCCGGCGGAGTGGGAGGAGGGCGGGGCGTTGCAGAAGAGTGGCTGTTACATCTCGCGGGATTAGAGTTTACCATCGCGTGATGGGGTCACTTGATGGCGGCGGTGGTGGGTGGCGTTTCGTTGTTAGCCAGAGTGATTCAAATGTAGTTCCCCGGAGGAGCGATGTTAGCGGGCCCATGGGAGTTAGCTTTCTAGTTGTTGGATCATCATTTGGAATTCAAAATGACATGGACCACCAGTCGGCGTTGCTGACCGATTTCACTCCGCGCCGCCACGATACCATTCCACGACGGCACCTTCAGATGGCAGGGCTACGTTGGATCATGAACGCAGTGTGTGCGCGTGGGCCGCGTATCGCGGGAACCTGGAGGTGTTGCAGTGCGCACGGAAGCACGGGGCCCCGTGGAACGAGTACACAACTGGGTACGCCGCTCAGGGCGGGCACCTGGATGTCTTGCTGTGGGCTGTGGATCAGGGCTGCCGGTGGGACGACGATGTGTGTGAAGGTCCCGCTATGAGCGGCAACGTGGAGATCATGCGTTGGGCGCGGGAGCGCAATTTGCAGTGGAACACGTTGACGATTGCATACGCCGCCGCGGGCGGGCACATGGACGTGTTGCGTTGGATGCGGGCGCAGGAGCCCCCCTGCCCTTGGAACGTGGTGACGTGCGCATGGGCTGCTGAGCACGGGCAGCTGGAGGCGTTGATGTGGCTTCGGGAGCAGGACCCCCCCTGCCCGTGGGACCTGAGGACCATCGATGCGGCCGCAGACAACGGATGGGATGAAACACTCCAATACGCGTTGGACAACGGGTGTCCGGAACAACTCACGGAGATCGAGATCGACAGTGACATCTGGCAGGGTGAGTGAACTTAGCCTCGATCTGGAGAAATATTACGATGCTGGGGCGGCGACGAGCGGATGTGCGTCATCCGGACTATATAGCACACGAGCGCTGGGGCACCGATTGCATGCATTACATCGAAACAATAATGTTAACTGCCTGCGTGCGTTCGAATGTTGGGCGGGCACCGATACGGAACTACCGGTCATGAATACCAGGCACCATTACTGAAATACCGGTCCAATGAGATGAGGGCACGAGAAGAGGAGGATGCAATGACTGTTTGCAGCTACGCCGGTACACCGGTCAACTCGCAAATCACATGACGGATGCGTGCGCTTTCCGAACCTTTATTAAGTTCCTCCGGCCACTATGAAGCAGATTACAGCGACGTGGCGGTTTGTTTTTTAGCTGCATAATTTCTGTTTAATAACAAACCTAAGAGACGGGAAGCACGCCGGCAGTGATCAGTCGAGGGTGATGCCGCGCATGGTGGCCACAGCGCGCACCACGTCCTCGTCCATGCCCTCCGTGTCGCGGACACTGATGCCGTACGAGTCCATAGCCGCTGAGCAGCACACCGCGCGGTAGTGATCAAGTAGCGCATATACTCAGCATTGAGTCAAGCGCTTTGATCGATCGTCCTGGCCACACACGTCAGTAGCAGCACGCGGTCAGACGCCGGGCATCACACACACACAAACATTCACACACACCCACTCACCATCCCATACACAAACGGGCATCGAGTGAGACGCGCCAACGGCTCTGGTGTTAACCCGCGGGCGGCCCCACGATGTAGGTGCACAGCGGCGGGGGGGTGTGGGTGTGGGGGTGTGTGTGCGCGCCCCCACCATGTAGGTGCACAGCGAGGCGGGGGGCTCGAGCGCCAGCGCCGCCACGATGTTGGTGAAGTACTCCAGGTCCGCCGCCAGCTGTGCCGCGCCGGGCTCCTTGTTATAGCGGCGCAAGTTGGAATTGAAAGCAAACCTTGAAAGTAGCTGATCATATTTTGGTTGCAGGCGGTTAGTTCCAGGCGCTTTCAACATGACTTTCATCGATTCAATCTGCACCGCCTTACCGTTAGCGCAGGAATCGCGCGGACCTCTGCCAGTAGCAGCGCCGCCGTCGCCTCCGCCACCTTAGCCATCCACTCCCCGGCCTCCAGCTCCGGCTCCTCACTGGAGGGTCATTGGGATCAAGCACTCGACCGAGATCGAATCATGAATCCTATAGTACGTTCACAGTGCACTTCATCGAGATCGGAGCATGACTCATATCAGTACGGTCACTGTGAACGCTCATACAGACTCGAGCATTGGCTGACGTTTCGTTCGTCGATTCAACGTCTGCCGAGGGCTTGTTTTCAATGAACCCCCTGCCTCATCAGCGGTGGCGGCAGCGGCGGCGGCGGCGGCGGCGGCAGCGGCAGCGGAAGCGGCCGTAGCAGACCCAGGCTCGCTGGCCTCCCCGCCCTCCCCACCCTCCCCGCCGGCGTCGGCGACCGCAGCGGCGGCAGCGGCGGCGGCCGCACCCTTCTCCTCCTCCGCCGCCTCCGCGATGGCTTCCAAGTGTTGCGGCAGGCTCAGCAGGTACTCCCCCACGTTGGTCATGTAGGAGGGACATTGAGAACAAGCACTCGACCGAGATCGGAGCATGACTCACCTTCAAGGGTCAATGCGCATACAGACGTGCAGGGGAGGAGGAGGAGATTCAATGTCGGTCGAGTGCTCGTTCTCGATGTGATTCGAACCCCCGCTCATGCATCCGCGCGGAGGAGGGGGAGTTAAAGGAGGAGCCACAACGTCAGTCGAGTGCTAGTTCTCAACTGCCCCCCCACCATGTACGCCTGGGGGTATGCGCTGAAGGTGGGCAGCTTGAAGGCCGTCTCCGCCGCCGCGGCGGACCACTCCGAGCGCCGCGCCATCCCCGTCAGGTCGGCCCGCACGCGCGACAGCAGCACGTCGAGCACGAAGGCGTGCGCTGCCTCCGCGAAGGCGGCGGCGCGGGGCGCGCCGTGCGGCAGCGGGTTGAACCGCGGGTCCTCCGCGGCCTGGTCCAGGAGCGTCCGAAGCTTGCGAGCCCGCGCCGGATTCGCGGCCAAAGCGGCCAGCGCCGGGTGTTAGGGCCTGACAGATATTGCTCGCCACGTCAACGACTTTCGACATGTATTGTGAACCCTCGTATCTTGAATTAAACGGGATCGTATGACGTCCCAGACAGTTATTGCGCGCCGCGTCATCAACCCCGGGCAAGCATTTCAAACCCTCGTTTATTGAGGTAGATGGCAGTTCATGACGTGGCGAGCAATATATAGCAGGCCCAACCGGTGTGAGCGCCTCCACTGCCGCCGGCTGCGGGAGCTCCGACGGCGGAGCGCCGGGCTTGGCAGCGGGCGGTAGCGCGGCGCCTAGCGCGCCTCGCAGCTCGCGCAACGCGGAGAGCAGACCGCCCTCCAGCTCCCCTACACGTGCCGTCAGCGCGGCGGACACCGATAACAGGCGAAGCGACGCCTGGATGCTTTCCTCGCCGGCCACCGTCGCCGCCTCCGCCTCTCCGTCCCCAGCCCCATTACTAACACCGCCGCCGCCACTGCCGCCGCCGGCCCCGCCCTCACCCCCGTCCCCGCCACCGCCGCCACCGGTCTTACCAGCACCCGGGCCGCCCTTCTTGCCGGTGCTTGCCTTGTCACCGCCCTTGCCTCCGCCTCCGCCGCCGCCGCCGCCGCCGGGCAGGCCGAGTGACCGCCTTAGTCGCTTAAGCGTCGACATGAGCCCGCCTACATACTGCACCAGAGCGTCGTCCACCGCCTTGATGTAGTGGTGCAAATTGACTCTGATAGCAAGATTTGAAAGCGGTTCATGACATTATAGCTTCAACTGCTGAACCTAATCGTGCTCAACCTGGGGTCAGCCTGGGGTCAACCCAGGGTCAACCTGATGTTAACTTGAGGTCAGCCTGGGGTCAACCTGGATCAACCTGGGTCAGCCTGGGGTCGACCTGGGGTCAACCTGGGGTCAACCTGGGGTCAACCTGCGGTCAACCTGCGGTCAACCTGCGGTCAACCTGCGGTCAACCTGCGGTCAACCTGCACCGCCCCACCTTTAGCAGCGCCGCGGCCTCGGTGCCCGCTGTGAGCGCCACGCAGCGGTGCAAGGGCGCGGCCAGCGCCGCCGCGGCGCGTGGCACCGTGCCTGCCATCTCCCCCACCGTCATCTCGATGTCCTCCGATTAGGGACTGATGGGCAGTGTTCACCACGTCCTCAAACGCATTGTCAACCAACGTTTATTGAGTCAAATAGCATCCTATGACGGGGCGAGCACTATGCAACAGCCCCTACCTCGGACTGCGACACGTACAGGGTGCCCAGGTCCTCCGCCAGCGCCTTCGACTCCAGCGCGCCGTACCTGCATAGTTGGGGGGGAGGTGCTAGGTCAGTGTTAGGTCGGTAGTTCGGCCGTTTGTGTGAGCACTCTGGCTCGGCCGGCCTTGTGTATGATTACTTTGGAAGCACATCACCCTCACGGTTTGAAAAATTGGGCCCTGCAGTAAAACAAAGTAGAAGGCTCGCACAAATTAACAGGGTGGAAAACGAAAGGCGAGCAGCTGTATATGAGGGGGGGTCACCTGTCGCGCACGGCGTCGAACGGAGCCAGAGCGCCCATCATGGCGTCAGCCGCCATGATGACACCGCTGGCCGGCGCGATGATGGCGGCGGCCGCGGACGCGTATCCACCCATAGTGCCGCCCGCCAAGGCCTCATGGACAGTGCTCGACACGTCATCAAACGCAGTTCGAGCCCTCGTGTGCTGGGTTAAAAGACATCCTATAACGTGTGGAGCAATAGCCATCAGTCTCTAGGCCTGACAGACCGTGATCGCCACGTCATCAAACGCATTTTATGCTCTCGTTTCTTGAGATAACTGGAAGCACATGACGTGTGGAGCACTATCCATCAGTCCCTACCGGCCGCGGCCATGAGCAGGTCCATGCGGTCCGTGCCCATGCGGCCTGCAAACTCCCCCTCGGTTTTCTTGGTGTAGCGGCGCAAGTTGAAATTGAAAGCAAAGTTTGAAAGCGCTTCATGTCAGGTACATACACTGAAACCAGGCACGGTCGAGCTGGGGTCAACCAGGGGACGACCTGCACCGCCCTGCCTTGGAGAGCTCGGTCCACGCCGCAGCCACCAACGCGCCGTGCTCCTCGGGGAATGTGCTGGCCGCCCACGCTACCTCCTGCTCAAGCTTTCCAACCACCTGGCTGCAGAACCCCGGGAGCCACTCCACGAACCTCAGCACCTCCGCCGCACCCCTGCAGTCAGAGACTGATGAATAGTTGTCGCCATGTCAGCAAACACATTCTGAATCCTCGATTCTTGAATGAAACGGATCCTATGAGGTGGCCAGCACTATCCATCAGTCCCTGCCCGCCGCTGCCGTCGTCCTCTGTTGGTCGACCGGCAGCGAATTTGTGCCATTCGCGCATCAGTGGGGCCACCACGCGCGTCTCCGCGTACGCCTCATACAGCGCGGAGAGGCGCCCCGTGTTTTGCAGCACGTGGCGCAGCTGCTCAGCGGCGATGGAGTTGTTGGACTCCAGCGCCACCACCAGCTCCGGCCGCACCAGACTCTCCACCCGCTACGGCCTGGCGGATATTGCTTGCCACATGATAGGGTTTCATTTAACTCAAGAGACGATGGTTCCGAGTGAGTTGGATGCCGTGGCGAGCAATATCCGCCAGGCCCTACCAGCCGCGTCTCCAACGCCGCCACGCGCTCCGGTGCGTCGTTGAACTCCGGCACGCTCCCAACCACCTTGATGTATTGGTGGAACTTGAATTTGAAAGGAAAGTTTAAAAGCAGCTCATCATAATTTAGCGTCAAACGCTAAAACCATGCGCGGTCGACCCGGGTACAACCTGGTGTCGACGTGCGGTCAACATAGGGTCAAGCTGGCGTCAAGCTGGGGTCAACTTGCACCGTCTTACCTTGAGGCCGCGGCGCATGCTCGCCAGTGTGTCGGCCATCTGGCGGATGTTGCCCGTGGCGAACACGTCCTCCACGGACGCCATGAGCTCCGCCAGCCCCGCCGCCTCCTGCAGCGTGTCGCGCGCCCCCTCCATGTAAGGACTGATGGATATTGCTCGCCACGTCATCACACACATTCGAAGCGCCGTTCCTTGAGTCAAACGGCATCCTATGATGTGGCGAGCACCATTCAGTCCCTACCTCCATGCGCCCCTTGACCGCGTCCACCGACATGAGCAGCCCCACGCTGTCGCGGCTGTCGCCCTCGGCCTCGTCCAGGCGCCGCAGGATGCCCTGGCGGGAGGGTCATCGAACAACGAGCTGACCGACGTTGGATGGATGAAAACTCGAACTCGGGCCGAGGGTACATGCTCATACGACGGACGGCCTGACCACCACGAACCGAGTCACGTATGTCCGTATGAGCATTCTCCCGGAAGGTAAGTCGTGCTCCGTTCAGCAATCTAGACGTTGTTTGTAGAACCAAGCCCCTGCCTGGATGCGCGACTGCAGCCCCTTGGTGTCGTGCTCCACGCGGTCGATCTCCGCCACGGCGCGCGGGATGCGCTGCAGCCCCGCCAGGCTCTCCTCCTCCACCCAAGGGCTCACACTCGTCCACCTTCTCAGCTCAACGTAAACACTTTTTGTGGGATTGCGTTGGGTGGTTCAGTAGCGTGTAACAAGATTGATGGGTCATGAGCCTTCAAAATTCGGGACATACTGGACACGCAACGGCCTACTGACCAAAACGGCTCAAGTTGAGGCAAGAAGTGGACGAGTGGAAGCCCCTGCCTCCAGCGCCAGGGAGATGTCCTCCGCCAACAGCTGCAGCTTCATCTCCACCTCGCTCAGGTATTTCTCCAGATTCTCCTCCTCGGGACAGCTGTTGGTCGGTGGTCGTGGGGCGTGGGACGTGCGGGGTGGGAGGTTAGGTTCGAGTCTCAGCTCTCAGGGTCCGGGGCGCGGGGCGCAGGGGTCGTGTGAAGTTTACGAGACGAAGCTGTGACGCATTCTCGCCACATCCTCCAAACACATGTTACCTTTGGAGCTCAACTGCCAGCATCCATGGCTGTAGTTTTGCCCGGACCACTCGAGGTGTCCCAACCGAACACTCAGAAGCCGCTCTAGTCAAGCCACCTAGGAACCTTGAGGCGGTCGGTGCAGGGCACTCGCAGG
>Ga0307488_10005108_pt1 | contig 10860 bp, 10 predicted proteins | sample SB02metaG_FD_202248 | JGI IMG/M metagenome (GOLD analysis project Ga0307488, IMG submission 202248) | Sea-ice brine microbial communities from Beaufort Sea near Barrow, Alaska, United States - SB 0.2 | ecosystem: Environmental > Aquatic > Marine > Coastal | place: USA: Alaska | collected...
GACGACTGGCAAAGCATTTATCCGATTTTGCCGGAGTAGAACAGGTAAGTGGGTGACCGAGGGGGTTACCCCAGTTACTCGGTGAAATGTGGAGTGGCCCGCTCTAGGCGTAAATTTTTGATTTCCAGTAAATGCTTAGATTAGTAATTTTTGGGAAATAGTAATCTACTCCACAGTCTCTCTCTGATGCCGATCTGCTTGCTGTTTTCTGGCGCACGGGGACCGTGAGTAAGACGGCAATCGATGTCGGGATGGAAATGATCCGCCCTGCAGGTGGTTCTCTTAATTCGATGGTGTCGACGACTGCTCAGCAGCTAGAAAAGTGGGCTCAGAGCGATGGCACCCGCGCCAGCCCCGGCGGCTGAACCGGTAGAGGGGCCGAAGAAGGCTCATACCCTCATTATTTCATGCCAGGCACCGTAAATAAAGCTGAAGCATTAATGGGCTACCCATCAAGGCAATCTACTGCGCGCCAGTGGTTGAAAGTCCGCCTTATTGCTGGAGGACTTGGGGGTGCCTGCCTCTCTCAGCCGACCAACAAAGACAAGCTTGGGGTAATCCTGTGATTCCTAAAACCAGATAAAAGCGGGCTTGGATCTCACCGACTCGGTGCGCCACCCCGTAAACCGGCTAGTCGACATTGATTAGACGCTCAGCTAGGGCGTCTGAAGTACTATCGTAGTCCTTCTAAAAACCCATAGAAAGCCGGCTTTGGCTGTAAATCATCATCGTAGATGCAGGGCCAGTCTTTCATCTTGAAAAAGCGTCTAATCCAAGTGTCTCGGTCATTAAAGCCCCAGAAGGTAATGCCGTACTGCTGCTTTTTCGGCACGATATCTCGGTACATTTCAACCAGCTGTCGGTATTTAACCTGTTGCGCCTTCAGTATCTCTTCGCTGACTCTGGCATGGCGCTGAATCCCGCCACCGCGGCTGTCGTCATGGGTATTAAAAATTATATCCACTTCGGACAAATGAATTTGTAATCCCGTAGCCGCAGCCCGTCTTAATGTTTCGGCAATCACCTGATTAGGGGTATCAACTCGAATATGCATTTGAAAACCAATCCCCGAAATCGGCACCCCGCGAGCTAGAAAATCATTAACCATGGTCATCATGGTGTTAAATTTTTCAAGGTCGCGCTCAATGTTGAAGTCGTTATAAAATAAGACGGCGTCAGGGTCGGCCTCGTGGGCATAGCGAAACGCTTTTTCAATATAGTCAATGCCTAGCGTTTGGTACCAAATAGTGTCCTCTCTAAAACCGGCGCCCTTAGTTACTAAGCCTTCATTAACCACGTCCCAGCCGTCGACCACTCCTTTGTATCGACCGACATAGGTATGAATGTATTGACGCATGAAGCTATCGAGCCACTCAGGATTTTCTCGAGCTTTTTCAACCAACCACTGTGGTGTTGATGAATGCCAAATTAAATTGTGGCCAAACAAGCGCTGATCATGCTTTTTGGTGTAGCTAGCAATTCGGTCAATCGGCCCCCAATTATAGCGGCCCTCTTCTGGCATCACCTTGTCCATTTTCATATCCAAGCCGGTGGTTAAGCTATCGAAGTGATGCTGTTGCAAACTGAGCGCAGGCGGGTCCTGATATAGATCATTAGGTCTTATTGATGAACCAATAGGAAAATCAGCTACTTGATGCAGTGATTCGACGGATGGTCTATCCAGTGACACACAGCCCGACAGGAGTGCGATGATAAGAACTATAAAAGACGGTAATTTGGACATAAGACGACTCTTTTGTTAATCAAGACGAAGCTCAGTAGATCATTAAAAGTATAAATAAAAATATCGCGGCCAGATTGGACTTGTCGATATGACAACTGCAACTCGCATGCTGGTCAACTGGGTGCGGGAATGGACCAAGCAACTGCCCCAAGCCGGCCGTCCACATGACGGCCAGCGGAAAAGCCTTTATGCGAATTCTCCCCAGGAGACAGGATGGTGAGTGGCGAGGAGACCAACCCAACTGTCTGGCGAAAGATGGAGTTGTGCTCACTCTGGTTTCAAAATTTCGATTTCCGACAAGAGCTTAGATGGTTAATTTCTGAGGGCATGGAGCCTCCTCGAATTAAAAATTGGCCAGAGGAAAAAAGGCCTCGTGAAAAACTGCAGCAGCATGGTCCCGATTCTCTCACCGACGCCGAATTACTCGCCATCTTCTTGGGTACCGGAAGACCCGGCCGAACCGCCATCGATGTCGGAACGGAAATGATCCGTGCTGCAGGTGGTTCCCTTACCCAGATGGCGTCGATGACTGCTCGCGCGCTTGAAAAATTGGCCACGGGTGTCGGCCTAGCCAAAAGTTGTGAATTGGCGGCAGCCTTCGAGGTGGGTAAGCGATTGGCTCGGGAGAGGGCTCTCAGCGAACCGCTGGGGACACCGGAAAATGTTTATCAACTCATGGGCCCCTTGCTCCAGAACCTGACCCGTGAATCGCTCCGGGTTGTCCTGCTCGATACGCGACACCGCTTAATTGATGAGGAAGAAATTTCTCTGGGGACGCTCAACGAGAGCCTAGCTCATCCTCGCGAAATCTTTCGTCCGGCAATCAGCCACGGTGCCTATGCCTTTGTCTTGGTGCACAACCATCCCTCAGGCGATCCGACACCCAGCGCGGCGGATCGGGCTCTGACTCGGCGTATCTCCGAAGCGGCCGAATTGATGCAGATCCATTTGCTCGATCATGTCATAATTGGACGGAAATCTCTAGGGGCGGCGCCCTACTTCAGCTTTAAGGAACAAGGACTCTTATGAAAATTCATCCCACAGCGATCGTGGCTGACGGAGCTAAGCTGGCTGATGACGTTCAGGTCGGTCCCTACTCAATCATCGGTGAAGAATCTGAGGTTGGTCTCGGTTGCGTCCTCGGAGCGCACGTTATTCTGGACCACCGAGTTACCGTGGGCGAGGGAACCAAGATCGGCCATGGCAGTATTATTGGAGCTGACCCGCATGACTCGGGATTTGATCCTCTCCGCCAAGATACCGGGGTGAGGATTGGGAAAAATAACACAATTCGTGAATATGTGACGATCCACCGGGGTACCAAACAAAATGGCGATACCGTGGTGGGGGATAAAAATTTTCTCATGACAGGATCTCATGTCGGGCATGACTCCACCCTCGGCCAAGGAGTGATCCTAGCCAATAATGTCCTGCTTGGAGGCCATGTCCAGATCGAGGACAGGGCCTTTCTCGGAGGTGGTTCTGCCTTTCACCAGTTTGTCCGGGTGGGATCCCTCGCGATGGTGCAGGGGAACTCCGCCGTGACTAAAAATATCCCTCCTTACCTTTTGGTTTCACGTTTAAATCGGATTGGAGGGCTTAATTCCATCGGCCTGCGACGCGCTAAATTACCCGCCGAGGTACGTCTCCAACTCAAGCGTGCTTTCCGTTTGATATATCTCTCGGAGCTCAATGTCAGCCAAGCCCTCGAGATTGCCAAAAATGAAACTTGGGTCGCCGAAGCGGAACACTTCTTCCGCTTTATCGGTGAGTCGAAAAAACTTGGAATCTGTGACTACACCGGCCGAGGTAAGAGCGCCTTGGACTGACTTGTCCTCCGTCCCCGAGTAAAAATTATCCTCGGTTGAAGTGACCACGCCTGCGGTTCAAGCCAAGCCTCTAATCTGTTGCAATGATCTCATCGGTCTCGGTTGCTTCACTGACTACCATGGCGGTAGCCTGAAGTTTCTCGCCCTCGGCCAATCCAATGAGTCGTACTCCTTGGGCGTTGCGACCGGTCATACGGATTTCGGAGACTCGGGTGCGTACGCTTTGCCCTCCCGAGGTGATCAGCATGATCTCGTCGGGTTGGCGCACGCTGAGGGCACTAACCACCTCACCGGTTTTATCGGTGACTTTCATGGTGATGATGCCTTTGCCACCACGACCCTGGAGACGGTATTCATCGAATTCGGTGCGTTTGCCCACGCCTTGGGAACCGGCCACAAGGAGGGTGGAATCCTCCTGTACCAGAGCTGCCCCAATGACAAAATCTTTCTTGGCCGGGCGAATGCCCCACACCCCAGTGGCGGTCCGGCCGGTATCCCGGATATCTTCTTCGCTAAAGCGGATGCTCTTACCATCCTTGGTGATGAGAACAATCTCATTTTCTCCATCTGTCATGAGGGCGGCAATTAGCTTGTTGTCGTCCCCAATATTGATGGCAATGATCCCTCCTTTGCGGATATTGCGGTAAGCGGAGAGGTTGGTTTTCTTGATCACCCCGGACTGGGTGGCGAAAAGGATGTGCTGGGTTTCATCCCAGGTCTCGTCTTTGCCGGCACCACTTTTTGCCGCAATACGCATGACGGCCGCGATTTCCTCCCCTGTTTTGAACTCGAGCAAGTTGGCGATGGAACGACCCTTGGCGGCGCGGCCCATTTCGGGAATATTGTAAGCCTTCTCGACGTAGCAGCGGCCCTTCTTGGTGAAGAAAACAAGGTAGTCGTGGGTGCTGGCGGTGAAGAGGTGTTCAACAAAGTCGTCTTCCTCACTCTCCGAAGCAGCCTTGCGGGGGTCCATCCCGATGACTCCCTTGCCGCCGCGCTTCTGGGCGCGATAGGCGCTGACCGCGGTGCGTTTGATGAAACCGCGGTGAGTTACCGTGATGATACAACCCTCGTTGGTGATGAGATCTTCGATATTAATCTCACCCTCGTCGGGAACAATGTCAGTCAGGCGGGGGCCGGCAAATTTGGTTTTTATCTCGCTCAGTTCCGTCTTGATAATATTGAGCACCCGCTCTTCTCGGGCCAAAATATCAAGAAGGTCCTCAATGGTGGCGAGGAGAGCATTGTATTCGGCCAGCACCTTGTCGCTCTCCAATCCAGTCAACTGGTAGAGGCGTAGCTCGAGGATATCGTCGACCTGCTGCTTGGTCAGGAGATAACTTCCCTCGGTCAGTCGGACCTCGCTGCGAATCTTGACGCCAAATTTTTCGATTTGCGTCCTTTCGAACTTAAAGTCGAGGAGTTTAATCCTAGCCTCCTCGCGATTCTTCGAGCTACGAATAATGCGAATGAAGTCGTCGAGATTGGCTAGGGCGATGAGGAAAGCTTCGAGTTTTTCTGCCCGGGTTTCTGCCTCTCCGAGGAGGTGGCGGGTGCGACGCAGGACGACTTCTCGGCGATGTTCGATATAGCAGGCAATGGCTTCCTTGAGGGGAAGCAGCTTGGGTCGACCGTGGTCGATCGCCAGCATGGTGATGGGGAAAGAGCTTTCTAGCGCGGTGTGCTTGTAGAGGTTGTTGATGACAACCCGAGGATTGGCGTCGCGTTTGAGTTCGATAACAACGCGAGTGTTTTCGTCTGACTCATCGCGGATGGCGCTGATGTCAGTCATCGTCTTGGCGTTGACCAACTCGGCGATACGGGAGACGAGGGTGGCCCGGTTGACATTGTAGGGAATCTCGGTGATGACGATCTGCTCGCGATTGCCTTTGATTTCTTCCACTCCCGCTTTGCCTCGGACTTTAACCGAGCCACGACCAGTTTCGAAATACTGACGGATTCCCCCAACGCCGCAGAGCTGGCAACCGGTAGGAAAGTCGGGCCCCTTGACGTGCTCCATCAGCTCTTCCAAGGTGATCGTAGGATGGTCTACCTGAGCACAAATAGCGTCAATGATCTCTCCCAAGTTGTGCGGTGGCATGTTGGTGGCCATGCCGACGGCGATGCCGGTGCCTCCGTTGACCAGCAGATTGGGGAAAGCTGCGGGGAAGACAACCGGTTCAGTCAGGCGCTCATCGTAGTTGGCCACGAAGTCGACCGTGGACTTTTCCATGTCTGACATGAGGGCTGCCCCAAGGTGGGTCAGACGTGCCTCGGTGTAACGCATGGCAGCTGGGGGATCTCCCTCAACCGAGCCGAAGTTGCCCTGCCCATCAACTAGTTTCTCCCGGACAGCCCATGACTGCGCCATGTGGACAAGGGTGGGGTAAATAACGGCCTCGCCGTGCGGATGGTAGTTGCCGCTGGTGTCGCCACAGATTTTGGCGCACTTGATGTGCTGCTTCCCCGGGAAGAGTCGCAGATCGTGCATCGCGTAAAGGATCCGGCGTTGAGCGGGTTTGAGTCCGTCTCGCGCATCAGGGAGCGCGCGCGAGATGATGACGGACATGGAGTAGTCGAGAAAGGAGCGTGACATCTCCTCCGCGACATTGATTGGTTCGACTTTTTCGTTCTGCGTATACACGGTTAAAAGGGTCTTTTGAAGTGGGAGCTAAACTCTACCAATTAGCTCTACAGTTTGCATCCTTGCCGGTGATCAGGCCAGCGTAATCATTGTCATAGAAGCTCTTCTTACGCTTTACCTGTCCTCTGATTTTTCCCTTCGGGTAGCTTTTATTTCTCCAGTAGCCCCGTGGAGGACGAGGACGTTCTCGTCCGTTATCGTCCAAGTGGTAAGAGCTTCCAAGAGGTTGAGGAACTGGCGTTCTTGGGCCATGACAGGTTCTTGGCAGGCGCGCCGGGTAACCCGAACTCGGGACACCGTGATTCTGTCTTCTTCAACGGTGAAGGTGCCGCTAAATCGGTTGCACGATGCCTCTCCGGTTAAGCGGCCCTTGGCATCAAAAATCATGCTGATCGGATGGTCCCTCAGCGGGGCCTTTCCGGCCAAATCGGCAACTCTCCATGAGGTCTCGGCAAGTGGCGATAGTTGAGCTTGGGCGCTCATCACTGTGGCAAGGAAGACGAAAAAGAGCTTCATCAGAATAAAGGATGCCTTGCGGGGTGGAGCGGATCGAGAGCTAAGAAGAGAAGTGATGCTCTTGCCCGTATTGGCGGTTCGAAATTTGATCAAGCCAAGGCTTGCTGGGTTGTTTTAAAGTGGAGTTTGGCGGTGCTGCGGAGGGCTTCCTCTCCGTGCTTCTGGACTAGGCTGCGTGCCGCCTCTAGCACGGCTGCAGAAGCGCCCTTGGGAAATTTTGCTCCCCATTTATTTTCCGTGTCAGCCAGCCAATCGATAAATTTTTCCCGGGCGAGAATCGACGCCGCCGCCACGGCATAGTCGCTCTCCGCTTTGGTCTGCTGACGGAGGTCGATCTTTTTCCCTTTTTCCATCAAGGCGCGTTGGAGGACAAGTGGGTTGGCGAACTGGTCGCTTAGAGCCGAAGGGCAATCCGGTTTTGCCTGGCAAAGATTCTCGATTACCCGAGCGTGACCCCAAGCAAGTAGGCGGTTGAGATTGCCGATTTTCTCGTAGAGTGGGTTGTAGCGCTCGGGAGCGACCACCACGGTCTCGCTGATCAAGCCTGGTGTGCTCCGGACCACCTCGGCCAGTTTGCGGATCTGAGCATCGGAACCGATCGACTTGCTGTCGCGGATACCGGCTTCGAGCAAGTGGCGGGCGCTGGTCTCGTCGGTGTAGACTCCGGCAATAACGAGGGGACCAAAGAAGTCGCCTTTGCCGCTTTCATCGATGCCGAAATGGGGGGCAAAGCGTTCCGGATGGTGCAATTCCTCATAGCCCAGTCGCGCCTCGCCTAACACTTTTGGTTCAAGGGTGAATTCGATGAATTCCTGGCATCCCTTACCTTGGATCACCGCCTTGGGTCCCTTTTGGTACACCGCAATGGTCAAGCCAGGTTTTTGCCCCAAGTAGATGGTGTAAGGCCTTACCTCAAATTTGAACCCTTGCTCTTCGAGAATGCCACGGAGGACTTCTACCTGTGAGGTGGTCAAGGCAACGGTGTGGGAGCGGAGTGGCGGCATCGGTTGAGTTGAAGGATTTACCCGCTTCGGCCGTGATCGTCGAGAAGGTTGGGCTTCAGCCGGTGGCCTAATTTTGCTCTGATGGGTCCGTGGACAAGGTAAAATTAACCAAGTCGCTCGGGTCATGGTTCCGGCGTCATGGGCGAGATCTTCCTTGGCGGCGAACCGAGGACCCCTACGCCATTTTGGTCAGCGAGATGATGCTGCAGCAGACCACGGTGGCCGCGGTGGTGCCTTATTACCAACGTTGGATGGAGCGGTTTCCTTCGGTGGACCAGTTAGCCACGGCAGAGGAATCTGAGGTTCTTTCTCTCTGGCAGGGATTAGGATATTATCGACGGGCTAGAAATCTCCATGCCGCAGCCGCCCATATAGCCGGGGCCTTGGGGGGAAACTTTCCCACAGACTACCAAGGCTTACGTGCCTTACCTGGAGTGGGAGACTACACGGCACAGGCCGTGCGGGCTTTTGCTTACAATGAGGCAGTGCCGGTCCTCGATGCCAATATCATCCGAGTGGTGGCGAGGCTCTTTGATATTCCCGCCCGGGTCGACACCGCGGAGGGCCTAGCCAAGGTGCGGACCGAGCTTGAGCTCCTTCTCCCGGTTCGGGGAGGGCGAGGATTTATTTCCGCTTTGATGGAGCTGGGAGCCTTGGTCTGCCGGGCGGGTCGCCCAGACTGCCTGCTCTGCCCGGTCAAATCATTTTGTCTGGCCAAGAATCCGGCAGAGTTGCCGGTCAAGGCCGCCCTGCCCCCGATCAAGGCGAGGACAGAGCAGGCCGCCTGGATTAGTGATGGCCAAACTGTTCTCCTTCAGCAGTCGCAGGCTAAGCGCTGGGTCGGCCTTTGGAGGTTACCACCACTGGAGGAGAGGCCGCCCCACCGACTGGCGGGGCAGCTGACCTACAGCATTGTCCGGGAAAGGGTCACCTTGGAGATTTACGAACAGAAAAGCGCAGCCCTAGCAGCGTCCGCTGAACCACGGCAGGCGTTTTCTCTATCAGAATTAGACAGAGTGCCTATCCCCTCGCCCCATCGCCGAGCCATTGCCAAATTCTTGCGCAAAGATCATATTTGAATACTTATGCCTAACGCTGCTATTACCGCCCAACCCGATGCAGGGGGCCATTTTGGCCCTTATGGGGGAACCTTTGTCCCTGAGACCTTGATGACGGCTTTGGAGGAGTTGACCGTCCACTACGAGTCTGCTCAAAAAGACCCAGAATTCCGCCGCGATCTGGACTCCCTTCTCCGCGAATTTGTCGGCCGTCCGACTCCCCTTTACCTAGCGGAGCGTCTGACCGAGCAGCTCGGTGGAGCCAAGATTTACCTCAAGCGCGAGGATCTGCTTCACACCGGCGCGCACAAGATCAACAACGCCATGGGCCAGATCCTCTTGGCCAAGCGGATGGGGAAAAAACGGGTTATTGCGGAAACCGGAGCGGGCCAGCATGGGGTGGCCACCGCTACGGCGGCGGCGCGTTTTGGGATGGAGTGCGTCGTTTACATGGGGGAAGTGGACATGAAACGGCAGTCCCTCAATGTTACGCGGATGAAGTTTCTCGGGGCTAAAGTTGTGCCAGTCACGGCCGGGCAAGCCACCTTGAAAGAGGCGGTCAACGAGGCCATGCGCGATTGGGTGACCAATGTCCGTTCCACCCATTACATCCTCGGCACTGCTTACGGGGCGCATCCCTATCCCATGATGGTGCGGAACTTTCACCGCGTTATCGGTGAAGAGGCCCGAGCGCAAATCCTCGAGAGGGAAGAGTGCCTGCCCGACCTTCTCGTGGCCTGCGTCGGAGGTGGCAGCAATGCTATCGGACTTTTCTATCCCTTCTTGGAGGACAAAGATGTCCGGATGGTCGGAGTTGAGGCTGGTGGTGAGGGGATCACCCCCGGACGCCATGCCGCCCGCTTTCAAGGTGGCAAGCTGGGAGTTCTTCAAGGATGCAAAACCTTTCTTCTTGCCGATGAGGATGGCCAGATCGAGTCGACCCATTCTGTTTCGGCCGGACTTGACTACGCGGCGGTCGGCCCAGAGCACAGTTTTCTCCGAGATGCCGGTCGGGTAGAATACGACTACGCTACCGATGATGAAGCCCTCGAGGCCTTCCAGACCCTCTCCAAGGTGGAAGGGATCATCCCCGCCCTAGAAAGTGCTCATGCCATTGCCTATGTCATCAAGGAGGCGCCGCAGATGCCGAAAGATCAGATCATTCTGATCAACCTTTCTGGGCGTGGCGACAAGGACGTAGAGCAGGCGGCCGAGTTTGTTTTTGGCGGCAAGGGATAAACACGGCGACACCTGCCACGCTTTTATGCTTCCGGGACCAAGCTAAATAAAGAAAAGTCGGTTGCCTATGGCATTGGTTGGAAATCTTCTGTGGTTTGTCTTTGGAGGGGGGATTGTCGCTTGGCTTTTTTGGGTCGTTTTTGGGGTGCTCATGGCAATCACCATCGTCGGTATTCCCTTTGCCTTGGCAGCATTTCGGATTGCTGGATTCTCGGCGTTCCCCTTTGGACGTGAGCTGATCGATATTCGTCTCCTAGGGGAGAACCGCATCACCGGCACCGGTTTTGTCAATTTTCTTTGGGTCATCCTTGCGGGACTGTGGCTCGCTATTTACCACGCCATATCAGGAATCGGCTACTGCATTACCATCATCGGCATTCCCTTCGGGATAGCCCATTTTAAATTGGCTAGTGTGTGCTTCGCCCCCTTGGGCAAGACGCCTGTGAGCAAGGAGTTGGCCTCCGAGGCCCGGAGTCGCGCCGCAAGCGTAGACCTTGATAACCGACTGGCAAAATAAGAGTTGAAGACGCTCGGTGAGGGACACCACCCTCGCCGCGGCTCACCTCATCAAGGTGTTGATCAAGGATCTGCCGCAGTTGGCCAAGTTTGTTATTGGCGCCAGCGAATAAGTCCTCACGGGTTCGGGCTAAAACGGTTTGGAGCAAGGCCAGGGCTTACCATTCCATTCTCGCAGGTGAGCCTCTCCCCCAAAGGAGGGGATTGCCAGATCTCGGGGGGGCGGTAGCTTTTAGTAATATTTTTCGTCGATCAATAAATTGCCTTTAGTCCCACTCCCTTAAGCAAGGTTTTTCCTAGTTCAGCGGCC
>Ga0307488_10005109_pt1 | contig 10859 bp, 7 predicted proteins | sample SB02metaG_FD_202248 | JGI IMG/M metagenome (GOLD analysis project Ga0307488, IMG submission 202248) | Sea-ice brine microbial communities from Beaufort Sea near Barrow, Alaska, United States - SB 0.2 | ecosystem: Environmental > Aquatic > Marine > Coastal | place: USA: Alaska | collected 2017-05-06
ATGCCCAAGTGGTGGAATTGGTAGACGACGGGCAGGAGCCCAAGTGTCGCGATAGGCAGGACGCCGTTAGCGACCACGCTAAGCGTGTTGCTGATATTGGCACTAAGCAATTAAGTGTAGAGAGTTAGATGTTATATGCCCAAGTGGTGGAATTGGTAGACACGCTATCTTGAGGGGGTAGTGGCGAAAGCTGTGCCGGTTCGAGTCCGGCCTTGGGCACCATACAAAGACCAGTAAAATTTTTCGTTACTGGCACTCTTAAAGCTCCGCTAGTCGGGGCTTTTTTTGTGCCTGCCAAAACCTGCTGTTGCAACACAAGTGTCATTTTTATGTCACGTCAATGTCACCTCAAAGCTCTATTTTCGTCGGACTAAATTTTTAGCTCTCTGGGGAGAATAATGAATAAATTAACCTTAAGTATTGCCATACTTGCCGCGACTAACGCAATGGTTGCGTCAGTTGTTGCGCAGGACAGTTCAACGCTGGAAGAAATTACTATAGTCGGTAGTAAGGCTACCTTGATCTCTGCTGTTGAAAAACAGCGTGAATCGAATAGTCTTATCTCTGTTGTCGATTCAGATGCCATGGGTAGCTTTGCTGATACCACTGCTGCTGAGGCAATTAGAAGGCTTCCTGGCATCTCGATTGAAAACGATCAGTCAGAAGGTCGCTACGTCACTATTCGTGGTTTGAGTTCAGACCTAAACTCCATCGCCGTGAACGGCGCATCCATGGTGGCACCAGAGAACGGGCGCAGCGTTATGCTCGATGGCCTGCCCACTGAGTTGTTAGACTCTATTACAGTAGCCAAGTCCCTGACCCCTGAGATGGATTCAGATTCAATCGGTGGGCGTGTTGATTTCAAGACTAAAAAGCCCTCAGAGTTGGACGGCAGACTGTTGGCCCTTAAAGTACAAAATAATTTTGGTCAATATGCCGCTGAAAAGCTTAACCCTAAGCTGGCATTGACCTACGGTGACAAAATCAATGACATGGCCGCGCATGTCTTAGGTGTTACCTACTCGAGCAAAGATATAGTCGCATTTAATAATGAGACCGGTTTTGGTTGGGAAGATGGCGCATTGAACGATGATTATGAAATGCGTTATTACGAACTCACCAGAGAGCGTTTAGGGATAACTTATGACGTTGATTTTCTCCTTGGTGATGACCGTCTATTCGCTAACCTGTTTTGGAATCAGTACAACGATTCAGAGCTTCGCTGGAAAGATGAGTACGGCGATATTGGCGATCAAGTGATTTCAACCTCAGCAAATGGCATGGTGGTTAACGAAATCAAACACGATGCCGAGACTCGCGTTCGTGAAGAGACTCGGACTATTGCAGCGTTCAATTTGGGCTATGAGACTGCCGTTTCTGGTTGGTTTGTCGATACCATGGTCAGTTATTCATTTGCTGAAGAAGATGACAGCAATAACGCAGAAGCTAACTTCCGCACCAAATATCGCAATGACGACAAAATTACGACTATTAATTGGGCCGATTCACAGCGCCCTTACCTGACGCCTGCTGATGCTTCACTTTACGATCCGGCTGAAATGGGATTTGATGGTTTTGAAGTAACCGCTAATGTCTCTCAGGATTCTGAAGTCGCTTTTGTCTTCAATGCTGAAAAAGAGTTCGATTTCGGTGTTGTAAAAACCGGTGTCAAAGTTAAGAGTCGCGAGAAAGATGTCGACGATTACATTATTGTCTATGACGGCTGGGGCGATAATACCCTTGCAGATATGAATCCACAGACTAATAGTGATTGGTTCTTTGCAGACCAAACCTTTAGTCAGCAGGCAGATCCAAGCCTAGTATGGGCCATGAAAGATCAGGTTGACGAAATGGATGTCGACTTCGAAGATGATGTTAGCCGGGACTTTACCACCACTGAAGATATCTTCGCGGCATACGTTCAGAACACTTATACCTGGGACAAAGGTGTTGTGGTCGCCGGGATGCGCTACGAAAATACCTCTGTTGACTCCCAGGCTCACGATCAAGTTACGCTTGCGCAGACCACGGCTTCAAGCGATCACTCGTTCTTTGCCCCAAGTGTTAATGTTAAATACTTCTTCAATGATCAACTTCAGTTGCGAGCAGCAATTTGGAAAGGTTTGTCACGTCCAGGCTTCGCCAAAACGGCGCCTAAGTTAAATGTTGATTATGACGACGGCGGCGCAAGAGTTAGCGGTTCAGCGGGCAATCCATTACTAAAGCCCTACGAAGCAGTTAACTATGATCTGTCCATTGAGTTCTATGGCGAGGGCATGACCTTTATTAGCGCCGGTCTGTTCAGAAAAGATATCAAGAACGCTATTTATCCGACTATCCAGAAAAATGCCACGATCATGGGTGTTGCCTTCAATGACGGTGTTGAAACCTGGATCAACTCAGGGGATTCGACTATTGATGGTTTTGAATTGAATGGCCAGTATGGTTGGGACAACGGCATGTATGTTGCGGCCAATATGACTTTGACTGATGGCGAGAGCAGCTTCGCATTTGAAGACGACAAGAGCTTCACTACACCGTTCAGAAAGTTGGCTGATGAAGCCGCCAATATCAGTGTTGGCTATGATAAAGGCCCTTGGGATGTCCGTGTGGCGGCTAACTACCGCAGCGAATACCTCGACTGGCTCGCCGACGAAAACGGCAGCATTGACGATCTTAGCGAGAATAATATGCGCTGGGTTGATGCCTATGTTCAAGTCGATCTGACCGCCAAATATAAGGTTAATGAAGCCCTTGCAATCAAATTTGAAGCCGTAAATCTGGGCAACCGTGCCGAATATTACTACTGGGGTGATGATTCACAATTGTCGCAGTATGATATTTTTGGCAAGAACTACTCCCTGGGTATGACCTACAGCTTCTAATTATTTTTGCTTGGTTCCTCGGCAGAGCAGCGTCTCTGTCGGGGTTTTAAAAATCAATCCTATAATCGAAAAAAGGAATTGAAATTGCGTTCTTTGAAACAGCTTATTAAAGCCTTTACTCTCTATACAATGATCAATAAAAAGACCGGCTTAGCGCTGGTCTTTTGCGGCTTGGCTCTCATTAGTGGCTGCAGTACATTGGTTCAAGTGCCTGCACTCTATGAAACGCCTCAGGTAATTTCGCCCGATGATGCGGCAGATGATCCGGCCATCTGGTTGAATTCTGCGGTTCCGGCACAATCGCTTATTTTTGGCACCGATAAAAAAAGTGGGGTTTATAGCTACAACCTTCAGGGTGAGACAGTCGGCTACACCGAGCTCGGGAAAATCAACAATATTGATACCCGCAGTATCGACACCGACACCTATATTGTCGCGTCAAACCGCACCCAGCAGAGCGTTGATCTGTGGCGCTTTGCCGATTCCGCTATGGCTGAAGCTGCTGCCAAGGGTGATTTCTCTCTCCCTGCAACGCGCTTTATGCAGGGTCAGTCGGAGATTAATATTTATGGTGCCTGCATGGGCCTGGATAAGCGCTTGGGATTGCTTGCCTTTGTTACCGAAGATGAAGGCCCGCGAGTTGAAGTGTGGAAATATACCGCCGATGGCCTCAAGTTGTTGCATACCTTTGATAATGGCGGTGAGTCTGAAGGTTGTGTCTATGATGATGAAAACCGCACTCTATTGATTTCAGAAGAAGAGGTGAATGGCGTCTTGCGTGCCTACCCAGTAACCGAGGCTCTCGATTTTTCCAATCCAGTGATTATTGATTCTCGGGAAGGCAATGTTGGCGGCGATCCAGAGGGTGTCACTCTGTATAAAACCAGTGCTACAGAAGGCTATATTATCTTGTCGTCCCAGGGTGACTCCAAGTTTAATCTCTACAATCGCACTGCCCCCTATGCTTATTTGGGCAGCTTTGAGGTGGGTGAGGTCGGCACGGTTGATGGTGTGAGCATTACTGACGGCGTTGCTGCCATCAACTATCCACTCAATGAGGACTTTCCTAGAGGACTCCTAGTGGTCCAAGACAATGACAATATCAGCAAGACCACGCGCAAGCCTAGGCGTCAGAACTTTAAGTTAATTTCATTTGCCGATGTTATTGAGGCTTTACAGCTTAAGTAACATTTAGCTGATGCCCTATCAGCTGATACAGCTAGTCGGATTTTCCTTCAGAGCTTTTCTTGGCTCTCCTGCGATTGAGCAGATAAAGAGCCAGGAAAAGTGATCCCCAGCCAAGAAAGGTAATAACAGCTTCAGATGTCGACATAGTGGATCGCTCTCAAATCTATCTGTGTGTGAATTGCAGCGAAGAATAGCAACAGATGCTCTGTTAGTGAATGCCACATAGGAAGTTAATCAAAATTAGATAGGAAACTCACCGCTCTAAGCCATTACAATGATCATGCTTGTTCGTTAAGACTCAATTAAAAGGCAGTAAACATGATCGCAGGAAAAATTATCGCCGGACTTATCGGCCTCTCCGTCGCAGGTCCCATTGGGGTTCTTATTGGCGTTTACATCGGCCACCAATTTGACAAAGGTCTCGGTGGCTTGCGTCCAATGTCGGCAGAGCAGCAAGCCGAGGTCAGAGAGAGTTTCTTTGAGACGGTGTTTGGCCTGTTGGGCCACCTGGCTAAAGCCGATGGCCGGGTCTCGGAAGTCGAGGTAGCTCATGCCGAAGCGCTGATGGCTAAGATGGGACTCAATACGCCCCATCGCAAACAGGCTATTGAGCTGTTTAAAGCCGGTTCCCAGGGTGGCTTCTCCATCGATGCCAGCATGGATCGGTTTATGGCTACCTGTGGTAAGCAAAATAATCTCAAGCGTGCGCTGTTGGATTACTTGGTCTCACTGGCTATCGCTGACGGCGAGTTGCATCAAGCGGAGCAGGCTGTGTTGCGTAAAATCGCCGGGCGACTGGGTTTCTCGCCGGCATTATTCGACAAGTTTATTGAGATGGTCAAAGCCCAGTCTCAGTTCAATCACTCTGGCGGCGGCGGATTCAGTGAGTCAACCTCTCCTGGCAAACTGCAGGCAGCCTATACTGCACTGGGGGTTGAAGCGGCTCAGTCAGATACACAGATTAAGCGCGCTTACCGCAAATTGATCAGTGCCAATCACCCTGATAAATTGATTGGTCAGGGCATGCCAGATGATATGGTGAAGCTGGCCACCGAGCGCACACAAGAGATTCAGACCGCCTATGAGCTGGTCGTGGCAAGCCGCAAATAAAAAGCCGTTTGTTTCTCAATAGTTTATTGACCTTACCCGGTGGTCTACCTATAATGCGCGTCCTCTCAAGGGAGGGCGGTTTTATAGTAAACCGTTGTGTCGGTGCGGGATGGAGCAGTCTGGTAGCTCGTCGGGCTCATAACCCGAAGGTCGTTGGTTCAAATCCAGCTCCCGCTACCAATTTCTAAAGGGTAGTTAGTTAGAAAAACCGAGACAAAATAAGCTGGGGTAAGAAGACTGTAAGTCGTCTATGATTCAACCAGCTGAGTGGAAAAGGGAGTTGCGGCGAAGTTAGCCCAACAGGTTCCACTACCAATATTCGCGTCGGGTCCGGCGCAAATCGAGGAGCCCCATTTTGGGGCTTTTCTTTAGAAGTTAAAAAAATGGGCCTATGGCCCATTTTTTGTTTGCCAGGAGAAGCCAATGGCTGCGGTCGACAGCACATTAAAAGCGTTATTGCAGCCGGTTGTCGAGGCTCTGGGCTGTGAGCTCTGGGGGCTCCAGCTGGAATCTGGAGGCAAGCGCAAATTATTGCGTATCTATATAGATCGCAAAGAGGGCATAGGCGTTGAAGATTGTGAGCGCGTCAGCCGACAATCTGGTGCTGTGCTCGATGTGGAAGATGCTATAAGTGGAGAGTACGTTTTAGAGGTATCCTCTCCGGGTATGGACAGACCGCTCTATGAGCTGGGTCAGTACGAACGCTACATAGGTGAAGATGTCTCCCTGAGGCTGCGTTTTGCCTATGATGGCAGACGTAATTTTAAAGGTCGTCTTGTCGGTGTTGATGGAGACGAGATCGTTTTGGTGGTAGCAGATACAGAGTATCTGTTTCCGGTTGAAGGAATTGACAAGGCCAATGTGGTGCCGAGATTCTGATCAAGTGAGGTTTGAACAATGAGCAAAGAAATTTTAATGGTCGCTGAAGCCGTATCCAATGAAAAGGGTGTGGCTCAAGAGATTATTTTCCAGGCGATCGAGCAGGCGCTGTCGATAGCGACCAAGAAGCGTTACGACGAAGGCGCGAATATTCGTGTTGTTATCGACCGTGAAACTGGCGACTACGACTCTTTTCGCTGGTGGGATGTTGTCGCTGATGATGTCATGGCAGAACTCGGCACTCAGTTCACCACCGAAGAAGCTCACGAAAAAGATCCGACCCTAGCCGTTGGTGATACCTTTGAAGAAGCGGTAGAAAATATCGCGTTCGGTCGTATTGCTGCTCAGACCGCCAAGCAAGTTATTGTTCAGAAAGTACGCGAAGCAGAGCGAGAGCTGATTATCAGCCGTTTTGTTAACCGCATCGGTGAAATGTTAAACGGTACCGTTAAGAAGGTCACCCGTGATCATATTATTGTCGATTTCGGCGACAACGCTGAAGGCCTGTTGCCTCGCGAAGAGCTGGTTGGCCGTGAAATTTTCCGCATTAACGATCGCACCCGAGTTATTTTGACTAGTATTCGCGACGATACCCGCGGACCCCAGTTGCTGGTTTCACGAGCAGCGCCAGAAATGCTTATTCAATTGTTTCACATCGAAGTGCCGGAAATCTCTGAAGGTATTATCGAAATTAAAGGTGCTGCTCGTGATCCAGGCCAGCGTGCCAAAATCGCTGTAAAAAGCAAAGATGCCCGCATTGATCCAGTCGGAGCCTGCGTGGGAATGCGCGGCGCTCGAGTTCAAGCTGTCTCCAATGATCTTGATGATGAGCGTATTGATATTATCCTTTGGGACGATAATCCTGCGCAGCTCGTTATTAACGCAATGGCACCAGCAGAAGTAGAGTCGATTGTTGTCGATGAAGACAGCCACTCAATGGATGTTGCGGTAAGCGCAGAAAATCTGGCTCAGGCGATTGGTAAAGGCGGTCAAAATGTTCGTCTGGCATCCGAGTTGACTGGCTGGACCATCAACGTGATGACCATTGACCAGGCTCAAGAGAAGCAACAGGAAGAATCATTAAACGTCGTAGAGAATCTGATGACGGCGTTGGATATTGAAGAAGATGTGGCTATCGTTTTGGTTGAAGAAGGTTTCACCAGTCTTGAAGAGGTGGCCTATGTGCCGCTCGAAGAGATGATCGATATCGACGGCTTCGATGAAGGTATAGCGATCGAATTGCGCGCTCGTGCTAAAGATGCCCTGTTAACTATGGCTTTGGCAAGTGAAGAACAATTGGCGAATGCCCAGCCAGCAGAAGATCTGCTGACAATGGACGGCATGAACGATACATTAGCTAATACTCTAGCGGGTAAAGGTATTATCACCATGGAAGATCTGGCTGAACAGGCTGTAGATGATCTCATGGAAGTAGATGGAATGGATGAAGAGACCGCAGCAGCATTAATTATGACTGCACGGGCTCCTTGGTTTGTAGACCAAGGTGAATAATTAATCGGGGTGTAATAGAGGACAACCGATGGCTGAAGTTACAGTAAGTGAACTGGCAAAAACCGTAGGCGCATCTGTCGAACGTTTGCTCATGCAAATGAAAGAAGCAGGATTGTCGCATACGTCTGAGGGTGCTTCGGTATCTGATGATGAGAAACAAACGCTGCTGGCCTATTTAAAGGGTTTGCATGGCGATAGTTCTCGTGAGCCAAAGAAAATTGTCTTGCAACGCAAGACTCTAAGTACCTTGAGATCAGGTAATCGCAAAACGGTTAATATCGAAGTGCGTAAAAAGCGTACTTATATTAAGCGCAGCGACGAAGAGATTCAGGCCCAGGTCGATGCCGAAGCTCAAGAACAGGTATTGGTTGAAGAGGTTGCTGCAGTTGTGGTGCCCGAGCCAATCGTTGTGCCAGAGCCAGAAGTTGTTGCCGAAGTGATTCCAGAGCCGGTTGTCGAAGTGATTCCAGAACCGATTCCAGAGCCCACTCCCGAGCCTACTCCAGAGCCCGTTGCAGACGCACCAAAAGTCTATGCTGACCCCGAGTTGCAGCGTCTGGCCGCCATTGGCGCCCGTCGCAAAGCCGCGGCAGAAGCCAAGGCGAAAGTAGAAGCAGAAGCCCTGTTTAAAGTTGAAGAAGCTGCTCGTTTAGCCGCTGAAGCCGCTTCTGCTGCCAAGGCAGCAGAAGCGAAGAAAGTTGGCAAGCCAGTCCCAGTAGCCAAGCCGGCTGTTGCAGGCGAGCCTGTACATGACAAGACACGACGTTTCGGTAAAGCTACACCAACTGATGAAGATGATAAAGTTGGTAAGAAAGCCAAAAAGCCGATAGGCAAAGGCGGTAAGAAGAAAGGCCGTCTGGCAATGAACGATATGGACGACTCGCGACGCAAGTCTCCGCGTCTGCGTTCCGGCATGCCAGCCGCATTAAAAATTGATAACAAGCACACCTTCCAAAAGCCTACTGGAAAGAAAGTTTTGGAAGTTCCTATTCCAGACGAAATCTCCGTTGGTGAGTTGGCTCAGAGAATGTTGAGCAAGACCGGTCCGGTGGTTAGACAGTTGATGAAGATGGGCGTTATGGCCTCGATCAACGAAATGATTGACCAAGAGACTGCCTTCCTGGTGGTTGAAGAGTTGGGTCATCAGCCTGTTGTTGAACAGATTCAAACTGTCGAAGATGAACTGGCTAAGCAGTTCGCTGAGATTAAAAGCGAAGGTACTGAATTACCAAGAGCGCCGATCGTTACTGTTATGGGTCACGTTGACCACGGTAAGACCTCGCTGCTCGATCAGATTAGAAAGTCTCGCGTTGCCTCAGGTGAAGCCGGTGGTATTACCCAGCATATTGGTGCTTATCACGTAGATACGCCCAAGGGTATGGTGACCTTCCTCGATACGCCGGGACACGCCGCATTTACTGCGATGCGTGCTCGTGGGGCTCAGGCCACCGATATCGTGATTTTGGTTGTTGCCGCCGATGACGGTGTTATGCCACAGACCGAAGAAGCCATTCAGCACGCACGCGCCGCTGGTGTTCCCATCGTTATTGCCATCAATAAGATGGACAAAGACGGTGCTGATCCCGAGCGCGTAACCAATGAATTATCCGCTAAAAACGTGATCCCTGAAGAGTGGGGTGGCGATACTCAGTTTGTTAAGGTCTCGGCTCACACTGGCGACGGCATCGATGAGTTATTAGAAGCGGTTCTGTTGCAAGCTGAGCTACTGGAGCTAACCGCCCCAGTCGACGTTCCAGCGCGCGGCGTAATTGTTGAAGCCCGTATAGATAAAGGCCGTGGCGTTATTGCTACTGCCTTGGTTCAGCAGGGTACTCTGCGTAAAGGTGACTTTATGCTGGCCGGTGAGAGCGTAGGTAAGATTCGCGCGATGACCGACGAAGCCAAAAAGCCTTGTCTTGAAGCAGGCCCATCGATTCCAGTAGAGATACTGGGCCTCGACGAAGCGCCGAAAGCCGGTGATGAATTCTTCGTTGTTGCCGATGAGCGCATGGCCAAAGAAATTGCTGAGACCCGTCAGACTAAGGCTCGACAAGAGCGTATGTCGCGTCAGCAGGCTGCCAAGTTAGAAAATATGTTTACTGACATGGGTGCCGATCAGGTTAACAAGCTCAACTTGATTGTTAAAACTGATGTACGCGGTTCTCTGGAGGCGATTAATTCTGCGCTGCATGATTTCGCTACTAGCGAAGTGGCGGTGGACATTGTTGCCTCTGGTGTAGGTGGTATCACAGAATCGGATATCAACTTGGCCCTGACAACCGGCGCGATTATCCTCGGCTTTAATGTTCGTGCCGGCGGTGCAGCTCGTGCCCTGGGCGAGAGAGAGAATGTTGAAGTGCGCTACTACAGTGTTATCTACAATCTTCTCGACGAAGTTAAACAGGCTCTGTCTGGCATGTTAGCCCCAGAGACCCGCGAAGATATTGTTGGTATCGCCGAAGTGCGCGATGTCTTCCGTTCACCTAAGTTCGGTGCTATTGCTGGCTGTATGGTTATCGAAGGCACAGTGTTCCGCAGCAAGCCAATTCGTGTACTACGCGACAATATTGTTATCTACGAAGGCGAGCTGGAATCTCTGCGTCGCTTTAAAGATGATGCGCAAGACGTTCGCAACGGTATGGAATGTGGTATCGGCGTGAAAAACTATAACGATGTGAAGCCTGGCGATCTGATTGAGGTCTTTGACGTCACTCAGGTACAACGCTCACTATAAGCACGGACTGACATGCCAAGAGAATTTACTCGCGCAGAACGCGTATCGGACTCTGTTCAACAAGAGTTAGCCACACTGATACGCAGCGAAGTTCGCGATCCCCGCGTTGGCATGGTCAATGTTACTGAAGTGCAGATCAGTCGCGATCTCGCCTATGGCAAAGTGTTTGTTAACTTTGTCGGCGAGCGTGACCAAGATCAGATCGACGAAGCTATGGCTGCCCTTAACGGGGCATCCGGCTACCTGCGTAAATTACTCGGCGCCAGCATTCAGCTACGCATTGTCCCGAAGCTAATCTTTATCTTTGATGAAACCGGCCGTCGCGGTCAGCACCTTTCGGCGCTGATAGATCTGGCCATTTCTCAAGAGATGCCTGCAGATGATGCAGACTCAGAAGACTCAGACCAGCAAGACTCTCAATCACAAGACTCTCAATTACAAGATACTGATCAACAAGACCTTGAGTCGGATAGCGAGGAAGCCTAAGTTTGGCTCGCAAGCGTACCCGCGGCCGTTCAGTGAATGGCGTTTTTCTGCTCGACAAACCTTTT
>Ga0307488_10005110_pt1 | contig 10859 bp, 12 predicted proteins | sample SB02metaG_FD_202248 | JGI IMG/M metagenome (GOLD analysis project Ga0307488, IMG submission 202248) | Sea-ice brine microbial communities from Beaufort Sea near Barrow, Alaska, United States - SB 0.2 | ecosystem: Environmental > Aquatic > Marine > Coastal | place: USA: Alaska | collected...
CTTATTGACTTGAGTAAATATTGGGGTTTTGATGATCAAAATAACGCATTTATGGTTACAGATAATATTCCTTTTCATGAGGCAGGTCTTTTAAAGTTGAATTGCGATAAAGCATTATTTCATTTAAAATGGCAAGCAAATATGGAATATAAAGAAACCATTAAGTTTACGAGTGAGTGGTATTACGATTTTTATAAATCGGATGTCAATATGTTTGATAAAACCTCTCAACAAATTACTGAATATGAAAATATGGCAATTGAAAAAGAATTGAAATGGACAAAGTAATTCTAACACCTTTAAAACAAATTCATACTCCTAAAGGAGACGTTTTTCATGGTATGAAAAAAAGTGATGTTGGATATGACGGTTTTGGTGAAGCTTATTTTTCGACTGTAAATAAGGGACAAATCAAAGGATGGAAAAAACACACTAAAATGACTCTAAATATTGTTGTAATATCTGGAGAAATTGAATTTGTGATTTATGATGATTCTACTGAAGAATTTAAAAATGTAAAATTATCATTAAATAATTATCAAAGATTAACTGTAAAGCCAGGTGTATGGATGGCCTTTAAAGGTCTTGAAAATAACAGCATATTACTTAACATAGCTTCTATAGAGCATAACCCTGAAGAATCAGAAAATGTTTCAATTGAAAAAATAAATTATGAATGGTAATAAATTCTTAGTTAGATAATTTGATGCTGTATTACAAACTAAAAATGATAAACATCATTTAACTATACTTTAATTTTTTTTTTAAAAAAATAAATATGTTATTTAATTCTCTTGACTTTGCAATATTTCTACCAATTATATTCTTACTTTATTGGTTTGTTGCTCAAAAGAATCTAAAACATATATAAATTCAATTGATTTTGATCCAGATATTCAGTTTAAATATTTTAAGTTGTTACTCAATTTATTTCAACAAGAAGATGTTAATGTTATATTGTTAATAATGCCTGAAGTTTATAATAAATCTATTTCGATCAATGATGTTTTTAAAGACTGTACAAGTGATATAAAGAAAATCTCTTCAGAACTTGGCTTTAAGTTATTAGATTACACTTATTATTTTGAATCTGAATCATTATTCAAAGATTGGCAGCATTTAAATATTACTGGAGCAGAATTAATTACAAATAAGATTAAATCGGACATTAAAAAAGAATTTTATTATGATTGATAAAAAAGTTTTAGTTATCGGCGCAGGAGGAATGTTAGGTTCTAATTTATTATCAAAATTGAATTTTAAAAATATTATTGGTTTTGGTAGTGAACTTGATATTACTAATAAAAAACAAGTAGATCATAAATTAAATATCGAACGTCCCGATATTATTATTCATACTGCTGCATATACAAATGTTGAAGAAGGAGAAGTTAATGTAGATAAATCATATTTAGTTAATACCATTGGAACACAAAATTTAGTTAATTACTGTGTTAATAAAGATGTTTTATTCGTTTACTTGTCGAGTACTGGTATTTATGGGGAAACTAAGGATATTGGATATACCGAATTTGACCCTGTGATTCCTACTACAGTCCATCATAAATCTAAATATGAGGGAGAAAAAATTGTAAGGAACCATTGTAGTAAGCATTTGATAATAAGAACTGGTTGGCTTTATGGTGGAGAAAAAACACATAAAAAAAACTTCGTGTACAAGCGATATTTGGAAGCAAAGAATAATGATATTGTTTTTTCAGATGATTCGCAAATAGGAAACCCTACATCTATTATTGACTTGGTAAAACAAATTGAAATACTTATTATTTTAAATCAATACGGCGTTTATAATTGTGTAAATAAAGCCAAACAAGTTTCTCGTTATGATTATGTTAAAAAAATAATACAACTTTTTGATGAAAAATCGGAAGTTAAAGTTGCTCCAAAAGGAATGTATAAAAGGGTTGCTAAGGTATCAAAAAATGAATCAGCTGTTAACTATAAATTAGACCTTTTAGGTATTAACGTTATGGGTGATTGGGAGAAATCTTTAGAAAAGTATATTAATTTATTAAAGTTGTAGTTATGCCTGAAGTTTCTATTTTAATGAACGCTTATAATGCTGAATTGTATCTTGAAGAAGCTATAAATAGTATATACAGACAAACTTTCAGTGATTGGGAAATAATTTTTATTGATAATTGTTCGATTGATCAAACCAGTAGGATTGCACATTCATATGACAGTAGGCTTAAATATTTCAAAACAGACAAAAATATTCCTTTAGGAGCAGCAAGAAATTTTGGATTAAAGTTTGTAAAAGGTAAGTATTTAACATTTTTAGATACAGATGATCTTTGGGAATCAAATAAACTAGAAGATCAATTAGGTTATATCAGAAATAGTAATCACAGTTTTATTTATTCTTCCGTTAAAATTATCAATCCAGATGGTTTGGTTTTAAGAACAACTAAAATTAATAAAAAATTTAATATTGAGACTTTATTAGCTAGGCCAGATATAAATATGCACAGTACAATGATTAATTTAAACATTCAAAAAGTTTCTTTTAATGATAAATTGTTTTTTTGTCCAGACCTTCAGCTTTTTATGAGTATCGTGGCATCAGGAGGAACTTACTGCGGACTAGACATTCCTTTAATAAGGTATAGAATTCATCCCAACTCTTTATCAAAAGAAACTAGAAATATTCAACAAAAAGAAGTTTTAAATGTTTACAACATGATAAAAGATGATTTCCCAAATGTTTATGAAGCTAATTTAAGTAGTTTTAATAAAGGTTTAAATAAAGTTCAATATCTATTGAAAATTAAATCAGAATTAGAGAAAAACAACAAATTAAAAGCTATTTTTTGTCTATTAAAATTGAGTAAATTCAATATTAGATATTTGTTTGTTGCGTTTTCATTGTCTGTACCAATTTTGAATAAAAAAATCACTAATAAACTAATAAATAACTATTGATATCAATTAAAAACATATATTATTTAATTTTTTTATCGATTGGTTTAAATCTATCATTTACAACAGGTTTTTATTTTTTTGATTTAATTGTTTTACTGTATATTTCAGTCGCACTTATCAAAAAAAAAATTTATTTAAATAAAAAAACTAAATATTTTATTGTAGCTCTTTTTACACTAATATTTTTTCCAACTTGCTTATCCATAACTTATCAAGGAATCATATATAGTGTTTTTGAAAACTACTCAATATACATCCCATATAATTTAATTATATTAACTAGTTATATAATTTTTATTAAAAACACATATCACAAAGTTATATTGAATGAAACAATAGTCATGAGTTTTATTTTTATGCCTGTTGTTATTGCATTATTAATGTTTTATAGTCCATCCATTAATACAGTAATTACTCAAATATTTAATATTTCAAAACAAAACCCCTACAGACCTGCAGGATTATGGGGTGTTGACAGTAATCAATTAGGCTATTATTGTGTTATCGTTTTAATTTACGCATTATTTAATACCAAATTAAAAAAAATCAACAGTTTATTTGGTATGATAATAATAATGACGTGTATCATTACTAATTTAATCAGTGGAATGAGAACAGGTTTGTTGGCAGTAATAGTAACTATTTTATTATTATTTTTATTTACTAATATGAATTTTTTTAAGTTGAAAAACATTTTGGTTTCAGCTATATTTTTATCTTTTTTTATTGCATTAAGTTTTTATATACTTTCTCTAAATAATGAAGAATTTTATATGTTTATAACAGAAAGATTCGAACCCCAATTATTTTTAGATCAATTATCAGGTGAAAGCGATGATGGACATGTTGGAGAGATGTATTCAAAGTGGTTAACAAAATTTAGTCAAAATGATTCAACTTTGGATATTTTATTTTCCTTTGATCCCTCTTGGAAATTTCCTGATTCTTTTTTAATTTTTTTTTTAGCTAACAACGGTTTATTAGGTTTCTTTTTTCTCATCCTATTTTTATTAATTGCATACATATTAATAAGAGAAACAAAAAATTATATAATATATTTTGTTTTTATATTTTCTTTAATAGTTGCTCTAAAAGGGTTTTACCCTTTCAATAATATTGGAATGTTTTTATTTTTAGTTTTATGTCAAAATAACTCAAACAAAGAAATAACAGTTTAAAATAAAAGATGAACATTGTAATTAATACTTCAAATTTAAATTCAGGTGGTGCCATACAGGTTGCTTACTCGGTAATACATGAATTCACCATTATTGGTTCAAATCATAATTTTTTAATATTAACTTCTCCACAAGTTTATGATCAAATATCTAGTATTAAATTTAAAAATAATTTTGAATTAAAATTAATAGATCAATCACCAGCTAGTATCACAACTAGAAGCAAAATAATTAATAAGTTAGACAAGTACGTACTAGAATTTAAAGGAAATACAGTTTTAACAATTTTTGGTCCTTCTTATTGGATACCGAAAGTTTACCATGTTTCTGGTTTTGCTGATGGTTGGTGTTATAATCCTAAATCCATTGCTTACAGTCAACTAGATTTTATTAAAAAAATTAAACGAAAGTTACTATCTAAATACAAATTATTTCATTTAAAAAGGTCTAGTAATTCTATATTCGTAGAGACTGAGGATGCTAAATCTAAGCTGGCCTCTATTTTAAATAATTCAAACTTGCCAATTTCAGTAATTTCTAATACTTATTCACATATTTATGACGAAGTTAAAGAACTTAAAAGCTCAACTTCACATAAAGTTAAATCAAACGTAAACTCAAATTTTTTGTTTTTAAGCACTAATAATCCAAATAAAAATATTAAAATTTTAAATAAGATTATACCACTCTTAAAAGGAAAATTACCATTGATCAATTTTTTCGTTACAATTTCTGATGAGGATTATAAAAATATCATAACTAAAGATAACATGGAATATGTTACTAACCTAAGGTCGCTAAGTGTGACAGAATGTATCGAAGCTTATAAAAATGTAGATTTTTTGTTTTTGCCGACTTTATTAGAAACCTTTACAGCTACATACCCAGAAGCTATGATAATGAAAAAACCAATTTTGACATCAGATTTATCTTTTGCAAGAGATATTTGTGGAGACGCAGCAATTTATTTTGATCCTTTAAACCCTGAAGATATATCTAATAAGATTATCGACCTGGTTCATAATAAATCAAAAATAGATGAATTGATTCGGCTAGGAGAAATAAGAGTTAAGAATTTTCCTAGTGCTAAAGATAGAGCTAAAGAAATTTTAAAATTATGTATTATAAATAAATAAAATATGAAAATAAAAAACAAAGTACTATTAATTACCGGAGGTACTGGTTCTTTTGGGAATGCTGTTTTAGATAGGTTTTTAAATACGGATCACTTTAAAGAGATTAGAATATTTTCCCGCGATGAAAAAAAGCAGGACGATATGAGGAATTTTTATAAAAACGAAAAAATTAAATTCCACATAGGAGATGTAAGAGATTATTCAAGTGTAGATAGGGCTATGAGGGGTGTTGATTATGTTTTTCATGCAGCAGCTCTTAAACAAGTTCCTTCTTGTGAGTTTTTTCCATTGGAAGCTACTAAAACCAATGTGTTTGGTACTCAAAATACTATAGATGCTGCAGCTGCAAACAATGTAAAAAAAATTATTTGCTTAAGTACTGATAAAGCTGCCTATCCAATAAACGCTATGGGGATTTCAAAGGCATTAATGGAAAAAGTAGCGGTAGCAGCATCAAGAAATTATATAAACACTACAGTATGTTTAACTAGGTATGGAAATGTTATGGCTTCTAGAGGTTCTGTTATTCCCTTGTTTTTAAATCAAATTGAAAACAAACAAGATATTACAATTACAGATTCCAACATGACTCGTTTCTTGATGTCTTTGGATGATGCAGTAGAGTTAGTTTTATTTGCCTTTGAAAATGGAAATCCAGGAGATTTATTTGTAAACAAAGCACCTGCAGGAACAGTAGGAGATTTAGCTCAAGCGCTAAAAGAAATTTTTAATGCAAAAAACGCTATAAAAACTATAGGAACACGTCATGGTGAGAAGTTATATGAAACCTTATGTACAAGAGAAGAAATGATTAAGGCTGAGGATATGGGTGATTTTTATAGGGTTCCAGCTGATAATAGGGATTTAAATTATAATAAATATTTTACACAAGGGAATGAAATCAGCGAAACTATTGAGGATTATAATTCACATAATACTGACAGATGTACCGTTGAAGATATTAAGCAATTACTTTTCAATTTACCGATTATAAAAGAAAAAATAAATAGTTAATCATTAATATGTTACCACATATAATTTTTGGAGGAAATCATATAGACCATAGAGGTGAATTAAAATTTAATAATTCATTTAATATGTTTCAAGTCAAAAGGTTCTACTCTATTAGTTTAAAGAAAAAACATTTAAGAAGATGGCAAGGACATAAAATAGAACAACGCTGGTTTACTGCTATTTCGGGAAAATTTAATATTCAATTAATTTTAGTCGATAACTGGATAGAACCATCCATTAGTCTAACTAAGATAGGTTTTGAATTATCAAGTAAATCATTAAATGTTCTCCATATTCCTAGTGGTTATTTAACTAGCATAGAAGCACTGGATGATAACTCTATTCTTTTAGCTATGTCTGATTATGGCCTTAACGAAATTAAAGATGACTATAAATTTCCATCAAATTATTTTGAATAAAAAAAACTACAAATGAGAAAAATAAAAGTAGCAACAATTTTAGGAACTCGCCCTGAAATTATCAGACTAGCGGAATGTATTAAATTATGTGACAAACATTTTGAACACATATTAATTCACACAGGTCAAAATTATGATTACGAGCTAAATGAAATTTTTTTTGAAGATTTGGGCTTACGAAAACCTGATTTCTTCCTAAATGTTGCTGGAAATCATTTAGGAGAAACAATTGGAAATGTAATTTCAAAATCTTTCGAAATTTTAAATAATGAAAAACCAGATGCTCTTTTAGTACTTGGTGACACTAATAGTGTTTTAAGTACAATTTCTGCTAAACGATTGAAAATCCCAATTTTTCATATGGAAGCTGGTAATAGATGTTTTGATCAAAATGTTCCTGAAGAAATCAATAGAAAAATTTCAGATCATATATCAGATATTAATTTAACATATACAGAACATAGTAGGCGGTACCTTCTTAGTGAAGGGTTTAGAAAAGATCATGTATTTGTTACAGGATCTCCTTTACGTGAGGTTCTAAACAAATATGGAGATAAGATTAAAAACAGTAAAGTTCTTGAAAAACTTAACTTAAAAAAAGAAGATTATTTTGTTGTTAGTGCCCATAGAGAAGAAAATATTGATTTAAATAACAATTTTAAAGTACTAGTAGCATCATTAAATGCAGTTGCAGAAAAATATCAAAAACCTATTATTTTTTCTACACACCCGAGAACAAAAAATAGAATAATAAAAGATAAAATAACATTTCATCCATTAATTAAAAATATTTCACCACTAGGTTTTTTTGATTATGTTAAATTACAACAAAGTTCTTTTGTGGTTTTATCAGATAGTGGTACAATAAGCGAAGAATCAGCTATGATGGGATTTCCGGCAGTAAGTATTAGAACAAGTACAGAGAGACCTGAGGCAATTGATGCAGGAACGATTGTATTAGGAGGAATCAATACTGATCAAATATTAAATTCCATTGAAATAATAAGAGATATGTCTAATTACAGTATCACAGATTTACCATGGGAATATAACGTTATAAATTCTTCGGAGAGAGTTGTGAAGGTTATACAGAGTTATACATCTATAGTAAACAAAGTAATTTGGAACAAATAAATAAAAAAATGCGAAAGATTTTAGTTCTTGGAATTAAAGGAATGGCAGGTCATGTTATTTTTAAATCACTACCTAAATTAGGTAATTATAATGTTTATGGTTTAGCTAGAAATATTGAACCAACCGATAAAATATTTAATTTAGATGTAAGTAATATTAAGGGACTAAATGAAATATTAGATTTAAAATTTGATGTCATTCTTAATTGTATTGGAATACTCAATAAAGACGCTGAAGATAATCCAGACAAAGCTATTTGGTTTAATAGTTATTTTCCTCATTTATTGGAAGCAACGACAAAAAACACTACTACTAAGGTTATTTCTATTAGTACTGATTGTGTTTTCTCTGGCAAAAAAGGTAATTATACAGAATCTGATTTTAAAGACGGAGAAGGATTTTATTCCATTTCAAAATCGATGGGTGAAATAATTAACAATAAAGATTTAACAATTAGAACATCAATTATTGGTCCAGAATTGAATAAAAACGGCATCGGTTTATTTAATTGGTTTATGCTTCAAAATAATTTAATAAATGGTTATTCTAAGGCATTTTGGTCAGGTATTACAACAGTTGAATTGGCTAAAGTTATTCATCAAACTATTCAACAAGATATAAATGGTTTAATAGTAGTCTCAGGAAACCTTAAGATAAGTAAGTTTGATTTATTAAAATTGTTTAATCTAATTTTTAGGGATAACTCCTTAAATATTATGGAAAATTCAAAATACTTAGTAGATAAAAGTATGAGTAGTTCTAGAAATGATTTCAATTATATAACTCCTTCATATCAAAATATGATTATTGAAATGAAAGAGTGGATTTTAAATTATAATTTGCTATACAAGCATTATAAAACCAATTAAATAGTTTAATATTTAATAGATATGATAACACTTTTAACAAATATTTATTACCCTAATTTAACTTCAACGGGTTATTATATGACACGAATTGTTGACTCAATCAACTCTTTAGATAATGTACAAGTAATAACTTCCAAACAAACAAAACAGAATAAAAAAAATAATCGTACTGAGGAAATTCATACAATTGGTAATTTAAATATCAGAAACAAAAATTTAGTAATCAGAGTACTTAACTTTTTCTATTTTACTATAAGTACTCTTATAATTACAATTAGACTAGTTAAACCTAATAGTAAAGTGTTGATGGTGACAAATCCTCCAACCCTTATATTAATAAACCCTCTGATTAAAAAAGTACGAAAAACTAAATCAATACTTTTTTTACACGACTTTTTTCCATTCAATTATTTTTTAATCAATAATAGCTTTTTTTTAAAACCCTTTAAAAAAATTATAATAGCTATTTTTGGATACTCATATAAATCATTTGATAAAGTTATAGTTATAGGAGATGATATGAAAGAGTTTTATATTAATAACTTTGGATCAAATCAAGAAATAAAAGTCATTCCTAATTGGAGTGAAGTTTCAGAGTTTAAAAATATTAAGAGACCTCAAAACAAAATGCCAGTTATTCAATTTGCTGGTAATATTGGTATCTATCAGACACTAGATAAGTTTATAGAAATTTATGTAAAATCTAATCAAGTTTTTGAAATTGATATACTCGGTGATGGTATAAATATCTCAAAATGTAGTAAATTAAAAAAACTCAATAATTTGAAATTTTTAAATTTGAGAGGTAGATTTCCAAGAGAAGAACAAGAAAAATTTTTAAGCTATTCTGATATCGGCCTTATAACTCTTAAAGAAGGCATGTTTGGTCTAGGTGTTCCTTCTAAATTTTATAATTTGCTTGCCGCGGGAAAGCCAATTTTATTTATTGGAGATAAAAATTCAGAAATTTACAAACAGATTAACAAACATGAAATTGGTTGGGTTTTTTCATGGGATGAAGAAGAGGAAATCATAAAATTTTTAAATAAACTTCCTGATAAAGAGCTGATAGAAAAATTGGGTATAAGATCACGAGAAATTTCTGAAAAATTTTTTAGTGAAAATGAAATTCTTAGTCAAATTAAAAATGAGATAATAGAGTTATGAGAATTATTATAGTTACACCCGATGAACCATTTTACCTTAGTGATAATATAAGTTATTTATTGAAGAATCTTAAGAAGAATAATCATGATGTAGTTTCATGTGTACTTCTTTCACCGTCACCATACGGCAGGAGAGAAACCTTTTTTTCAAAATCCCAAAAAGTACTAAGTATTTTTGGACTATCATTTTTTATTTATTATTCTTTAAATTATATCAAAACCAAATTATTTAAACCTTCAGTGAAGAAAGTTTTAAATTTGAATAAGGTTCCACTTACGTTGTTAAATAAATCTATTAATCATAAGGATTCCTTAGATATAATTAACTCATATAAACCTGATCTTATAATTTCAATTCTCGGTAACGAGATATTTAAAAATGAAATTTTAAATTTACCAACATATGGATGTATAAATCTACATAGTTCATTGTTGCCTGAATTTAAAGGAGTCATGCCATCCTTTTGGGTTTTATTAAAAAAAGAAAATTACACTGGTGTTTCAGTTTTTAAAATGGATGAAGGAATAGATTCCGGCCCAATTATAAGTCAGAAGAAAATAGCAATTGCTAAAAACACTACTCAAAAAGATTTAATTATCAGTACTAAGAAAATAGGAATGGAATTAATAATAGAAAGTGTTGAAAAAATTAAATCAGGAAAAATTGCCTATATCAATAACCCAATCGGCAAGGGAACTTATTTTTCCTTCCCTAAAAAGTCAGATGTTAATGAATTTTTAAAACAAGGAGGGAAATTTTTTTAAATTATGAAAAAGAAATTTTATTTATCTATAGACTTAGAAGAATGGTATCATTTACTTTATTTCAAAAAATACACAAACTTTAGGGGTGAAGATTTTTTTATTTTTAAAATTAATGATTTTTTAAATTTTTTAAATAAAAGACAAGTTAAGGCTACATTTTTTGTTCTTGCCGAGTTGGCTGAAAAATACCCATCAATAATCAAACAAATTTATGACAATGGTCACGAGATTG
>Ga0307488_10005111_pt1 | contig 10859 bp, 9 predicted proteins | sample SB02metaG_FD_202248 | JGI IMG/M metagenome (GOLD analysis project Ga0307488, IMG submission 202248) | Sea-ice brine microbial communities from Beaufort Sea near Barrow, Alaska, United States - SB 0.2 | ecosystem: Environmental > Aquatic > Marine > Coastal | place: USA: Alaska | collected 2017-05-06
CATAAACTCCCGCTTCACCTTGAATTGGCTCTACTAGAAACCCTGCAACATTATTATTTTGTTCTAATACCTCTTCTAAAGCAGCTAAGTTATCGTATTCTATTTTTATAAATCCATTCGTAAATGGACCAAAGTTTTTACGTGCAACTGGATCATTTGAAAATGAAATTATAGTAGTTGTCCGTCCGTGAAAATTATTTTCACACACAATAATTTGTGCTTTATTTTCTTCGATTCCTTTTACTTCATACGCCCATTTTCTACATAATTTCAAAGCAGTTTCAACTGCTTCAGCACCAGTATTCATTGGCAATAATTTGTCAAACCCAAAGGTTTCTGTTGCAAATTTCTCATACTCTCCAAGTTTGTCATTATAAAATGCTCTAGAAGTTAATGAAAGTGTTTTTGCCTGTTGTGTCATTGCATCAACAATTCTTGGATGACAATGTCCTTGGTTTACTGCTGAATAAGCAGAAAGAAAATCATAATATCTTTTCCCTTCTACATCCCATACATAAACACCTTCTCCTTTACTAAGTACTACTGGAAGTGGATGATAATTGTGTGCACCATACTTGTTTTCTAAATCGATCGCTTGTTGCGAAGTTAATTGGTCTAAAACAGCCATTTTAATAAGTTTTTAATTAATGAATATAATATCCATTCCTTATCTACCTTTATCCTTTCGATGTATCGAAAATTCAGCGTGGGAAAGAAATCATCCCTAAGAACGTGCAAATTACTAAATATAAATGTCTCTCTAAAATCTTATTCAGACATTTTACCGGCAAGAGAAGAAATCTGTATTTCAAGATGTTTCAGTTCTCACAATCAAATTAGTATCATTCTTTTTTTATTTTCCTCATAATCGATTACATAACATAGACACAGAACTCCTTAAAAGGTTCATTTATTTATTTTGATTATAAAGATAAATGAATTAATTAAGCGATAATATTCTGTCGATTATTATTTTTGCCAAATGAGTAGAGGAAAAAAGAAAAATCAAGTATTTGAAAATATTGAAGTTATCGATGCTGGAGCAAGAGGAAAAACTGTTGCGAAAGCACCTGATGGTCGTGTTATATTTTTAACTAATACTGTTCCTGGTGATGTTGTTGATATAAGAACAGGAAAAAAGAGAAAAGCATATTATGAAGGAACCGCAATAAAGTTCCATAAGAAATCTGATAAGCGTGTGGAACCTGAATGCGAACATTTTGAGCATTGTGGTGGCTGTAAATGGCAGGATATGGGTTATGAACACCAATTGTACTATAAGCAGAAAGAGGTGACTAATAACTTGATCAGGATTGGTCATTTGGAATTACCAGAAGTAACACCAATTCTTGGTTGTGAAAATCAATATTTCTATAGAAATAAAATGGAATTTTCTTTTTCTAGCAGTCGATGGCTAACCTATGAAGAAATTGATTCTGAAAAGGAAATTGATAATAAAAATGCACTAGGATTTCATATAGCAGGAATGTGGGATAAAATATTAGACATTAAAAAATGCCACTTACAAGAAGACCCTTCTAATGAGATTCGAAATTTCATTAAAGAATTTGCAATAAAAAACGAAATACCTTTTTTCAATCCTAGAGCTCAAGAAGGAATGCTTCGCACATTGATGCTTCGTATTGCCTCGACTGGAGATATTATGTTAGTCATTCAATTTTACGAAGAAAACATTGAAAAAAGAGAATTATTACTGGACGCTATTAAAGAAAAATTTCCGCAAATAACTTCTCTTCAATATGTTATCAATGAAAAAGCAAACGACACGTTGTATGATCAAGATATAATTCTACACGATGGAAAAGACCATATCTATGAAAAAATGGAAGGTCTACGTTTTAAAATTGGTCCAAAATCTTTTTACCAAACCAATTCTGAACAAGCCTATGAGTTGTACAAAATTACTAGAGAGTTTGCTGGATTAACTGGAAAAGAATTGGTGTATGATCTATATACTGGTACAGGAACTATAGCACAATTTGTTGCTAAAAAAGCAAAAAAAGTTATTGGGATTGAAGCAGTACCTGACGCAATAAAAGATGCTAAAATCAATGCACAATTTAACAATATTGATAATGTCGAATTTATTGATGGTGACATGAAAGATGTATTTAATACTGAATTTATTAACACATATGGAAAACCTGACGTAATCATTACCGATCCACCAAGAGATGGAATGCATAAAAATGTAGTTGCTAAGATTCTTGAAATCGCACCTGAAAAAATCGTGTACGTAAGTTGTAATTCAGCAACTCAAGCAAGAGATATCTCTTTAATGAAAGATGTTTATAAGATTACCAAAACTCAAGCTGTGGATATGTTTCCACAGACTCACCATGTTGAAAATGTTGTTTTACTAGAGTTAATAAAAGGTTCAGAGAGTATTTGATTTTTTTTAAATCTAACCTTAAAACATATTTGGAATTAATAATAAAGAGTGAGGGAAATTTACCATTAGCATGTTTCGTATTAGTATATCACAAACTTACAAATACTATATAATAAAACTTCTAACGGTTTTCCGTGATATTCGGTAAAAAAATTTATATATACTCTTATTAAAAAGTTTTATTTTTAATAATTTATTATAGTTTTGTTAACTCATTTGAAATTTATGAAAAAACACATATTGTCATTAATTGTATTTCTCATTCTTATTGCAAGTTGCCAAAAAGATGATTTCTGTATTGATGAGACAACTCCTCAATTGATCATTCGTTTTTATGATAATGATGAACCAACTGAATATAAATCAGCAACTGGATTGTATGTTTGGGCCAATGAACTTGACACTATCTATAATAATGTATCAACAGATTCTATTGCTATTCCGTTGAATCCTTCTTTAGATCTCACAGTATATCACCTATCTTCCAAAACGATTGAAGATGAACTTACTATCAATTATAGTCGGAAAGAAGTGTATGTTTCGCGCTCTTGTGGTTTTAAATATAATTTTGAAAACATCAATTTATCAGGAATTACAAATAACTGGATTTTAAATACTGAAGTTACTAATCAAACTGTCGAAAATGAAACAGAGCATGTTAAAGTATTTCATTAGCATTCTAGTATTGCTAGTTACAATTTCCGTAACAGCACAGAAAGAAACAGCCACAGACACTCTGAAATCAAAAGATAAATATGGACTCCGCATAGGAATTGATATCAGCAAACCTATTATTTCCATCTTTAATGATAAGATCAAAGGTTTTGAAATTCTTGGAGATTTTCGCATTAAGAAAAACGTGTATGCGGCAATTGAATTAGGTACGTATGATAGAGATACTCAAGAATATTTTTTTAGTTTCAATACCAAAGGTTCTTATATAAAAATTGGTGGAAACTATAATTTATATGAGAATTGGCCAAATATGAATAATGAAATATTCGTTGGACTTCGGTATGGTCTCAGTAACTTCAGTCAGACTTTAAAAAGTTATACGCCTAATATAGACGGAACTTATTTTGAAGAAAACACAATTACTCCAAATCAAAAATTTGACAATCTATCTGCTCAATGGGCGGAAATTGTGATAGGCTTAAAAGTTGAAACGCTGGACAATGTATATCTTGGTGCGAGTATCGGTTTAAAGAAACTTGTCGACGAGAAAGAACCAACAGATTTTAAAAACTTGTACATTCCTGGATTTGAAAGAGTATTTTCAAATGATACTGGATTTAGTTTCAACTATTCAATTTCTTATCTAATTCCTATTTACAAGAAAAATAAATAAATTTTTCTTAACTTTATATTCTTAAACTTATTTTTATAAAATGGAAAAAATACCAAGTGTAGATTTGTCTGATTTTTTATCAGATAATGCAGACAGAAAACAACAATTTGTCAATGAAATTGGCAAAGCATATGAAGAAATTGGTTTTGTAGCTTTAAAAGGACATTTTTTAAGTGATTCACTGATAAAAAATTTATATAGCGAAATTAAAAACTTTTTTGAACTTCCTGAAGATGTGAAATCTGGATATGAAATTGAAGGAATAGGAGGACAGAGAGGGTATACATCCTTCGGAAAAGAACATGCCAAAGGAAAAAAAGAAGGTGATTTAAAAGAGTTTTGGCATTTTGGTCAATATGTAAGTGAAGACGCCAATTTATCGGAAGTATATCCTGATAATGTATCAGTTAAAGAACTTTCTGAATTTAATGAAGTTGGAAAAACTACGTATCAAATGCTTGAAAAAACGGCTAAGTACGTTTTGCGTGCATTGGCTATACACCTTAACTTAGAAGAAACTTATTTTGATAATTATATCAGAAATGGGAATTCGATTTTAAGACCTATTCACTATCCTCCAATAATAACGGCTCCTAAAAATGCAGAACGTGCAGCTGCACACGGTGACATTAACTTAATTACCTTGTTAATGGGTGCTCAGGGAAAAGGCTTACAAGTTCAAAATCATACAGGAGATTGGATTGATGCGATTGCTGAACCAAACGAATTAATGATTAATGTAGGTGATATGCTTTCAAGGCACACAAATAATAAACTAAAATCTACAATTCATCGCGTTGTAAATCCTCCTAAAGAATTATGGGGAACTTCTCGATATTCAATTCCTTTCTTTATGCATCCTATCAGTGAAATGAAATTAGATGTATTGGATAGTTGTATTGACGAAAATAATCCAAAACAATTTGACGATATTACGGCTGGAGATTATTTACATGAAAGATTGATTGATTTAGGATTGATAAAAAAATAATAGTACACATCTATTGTAAAGCGAAATAATCCGAATCGATTATTTCGTTTTGTATTTTATTAAAAATATGGACTTACAAGACCAATTAAAAAATTTATTCCCCGATCATACACCTACAAAGATCGAAAAAACTACTGCTTCTGAAAAAGACATATGGATACAAGATGATCCGATGATATGTAAGTATGAAAAAAGAAAAGGAAAACCAATAACAATCATTGAAGGTTATACCGGAGCAACCGAAGATTTTAAAAAATTGGCAAAAGAGTTAAAGACAAAATTGAGTGTTGGTGGGAGTTTTAAAGATAACAAAATAATCTTGCAAGGAGATTATAGAGATAAAATAATGACAATCCTTAAAGAAAAGGGATTTAAAGTAAAACGTGTCGGAGGATAAAATTTATGAAAAAAATATTTAAAATATTACTGTATTTATTTCTACTATTAATTGTAATTTTTACTGTTTTGGGACATTTAGGAATAGGAAATGTTGATATAGACGAAGCAAATCAAGGAGAATTCATTTCTATAGGAGATCAGCAAATAAGATATCTACAGAAAGGTAATGGGACAGATTTTTTATTGATTCATGGAACTCCTGGATGTATAGAAGACTGGCAACTTATCATAGATTCTCTTTCTGAAAAATATAGAGTCACAGCTATTGACAGACTCGGAAATGGTTTTTCTTCATCCAATGATTATCAATATACATTGGAAGAGAATTCTGCACTAATTCATAAACTAATAGATACATTAGAATTAAAAAATACAGTCATTATTGGTCATTCATTTGGAGGTTCAACAACTGCACAACTCGCAACTGAGAACAATCCTAAGATTGATTCTTACATTATGGTTTCCCCTCCTTTATATCAAATACAACCTGCAACAATTTATAAGATTGCTTCAATTCCTTTGTTGGGAAAAGGGTTTGCTTATTTTATGCACAAAACTAAGGCAGCCGAAATTATAGGTGAACGGCTTAAAAATGAGTTGCAGAACAGACGTGAATTTCTTACTTCTGAATTTATTGAGTATCGATCAGATCTATGGTCACAATCTAAAGTGCTTTATACTACATCAAAAGAAAGAATAAATTACAATGAAGGACTTGATAAAATATCTTCTAAATATTCAACAATCCCTTCGTTTATTTCAATAATAGTTGGTGATCTAGACTCTGAAGATATCCTAGAAGGATGCAAAAAATTTAAAGAAGCCAGACCAGAAACGAATTTGGTAGTTTTAAAAAACACAAGGCATTTTGTACAAATTGAAAGAAATGAACAATTATTAAAAGAAATAGAAAAACATCTTTTAATGAGTCAAAAAGAAAAAAATTAATTATGAACAAAATAGCAGCATCAGAGTTAATATTAAATAAAGATGGAAGTATTTATCACTTAAATCTATTGCCTGAAAACCTTGCAGACACGGTTATATTTGTGGGAGATCAAGATAGAGTAGAAAAAATAACGCAGTATTTTGATTCTATAGAATTTGAAACTCAAAAAAGAGAGTTTAAAACTCAGACAGGAATTTATAAAGGAAAACGTATTTCTGTAATTTCAACAGGAATAGGACCTGATAATATTGATATAGTGCTGAATGAACTTGACGCATTGGTAAATATCGATTTAAAAAACAGAACGGTTAAAGAATATCATACTTCTCTTAATATTATCAGAATTGGAACTTCTGGATCTTTACAATCAGATATTCCAGTTGATAGTTTTTTACTTTCATCCCATGCAATCGGCATGGATGGAATGTTACATTCTTATGATTGTAAACATGTGTGTGAAGAAAATATTGAAACGGCATTTATAAAATATACAAACTGGAGTTCTGATAAATCTCGACCATATTGCATTAAAAACGGAGAAGCGCTTGCGAATAAAATTATGAGCGATAAAGTTCATACAGGAATTACAGCAACAGCAGGTGGCTTTTATGGTCCTCAAGGGCGTGTATTGAGATTGGGATTACAAGATACAACACTAAATAATAAAATGGATTCGTTTCAATTTAATACCCATCGTATAACCAATCTTGAAATGGAAACCTCAGCAATTTATGGCTTGTCCAAGTTATTAGGTCACAACGCTGTTTCTATGAATGCAATTATTGCCAATCGTGCCAATGGTACCTTTAGTAATAATCCATATAAAGTAGTCGATGATTTAATCCAATATACCTTAGATAAAATTATAAAATAATTATGACAAAATTAAATATAGGTGGAGTTCCAGAACATTTCAATTTACCTTGGCATCTTGCGATAGAAAATGGAGAGTTTAAAGAAGAAGGTATTGATTTAATATGGAGAGACTACCCAGAAGGAACTGGAGCAATGTGTAAAGCACTTCGTGAAAAAGAAATTGATATCGCAATTATTCTTACCGGAGGAATTATCAAAGATATTACCAATGGGAATCCAAGTAAAATAGTTCAAACCTATATCAATACACCTCTTCTCTGGGGAATTCACGTCGGCGCTGAGTCGAGTTATGAATCGGTTGCTGACCTTGAAGGGAAAAGACCAGCCATCAGTAGATTTGGCTCTGGATCACAATTATTAGCCATCGTAAATGCTCAAAAAAATGGATGGAATAGTGAAGAATTAGACTATAAAATTGTAGGAAACTTAAATGGAGGTGCTGAAGCATTGACTAATGGTGAAGCAGATTATTTTCTTTGGGAACATTTCACAACCAAACCACTTGTTGACAATGGAACTTTCAGAAGAGTTGGCAACTGCCCTACTCCATGGCCATGCTTTGTAATTGCTGTTCGCGAAGAAGTATTGGAAAACCATTATGATGAAGTAAAAAGCGTCTTAAAAGTTATCAATTCGAAAGTGAAATCGTTTTCTACTCATGCTAAGAAAAATCGTTATACCGATTTGTTTTCTATGAGATATAATCTGGAAAAAGAAGATGTTAAAGACTGGCTATCAATCACTGAATGGAATCAAGGAAAACCTATCTCAAAAACTTTAATTAAATCAATACAAAATAAATTAATAGACTTTAACGTTATTGAGACTAAGGTTGGTGTAGATGAATTGGTAAAAAAAATATATATTTGAAAAAATTAATCCTAATAAATTATGAAACGAGCATGCTAAAAGTTTTACAACACAAGGAAATCGAAGATTCACGATCTCCGATAAAAAATACTTGGAAGTAAATAATTAATAACCAACAGCATATGACCGTTAAAAAAAAATAAAATTAAATACATGAAAAAAGTAGTAATTCTTTTAGTCTTTATATTCGCAACAGCATCTTTAACTTCTTGTAAGTCAACTAAAAATGGTTGTGGACTAACTGGTGATGCAACATCACCAAGCTCCAACCCTATTGAAAATATTTCAAGTGTTGAGTCTGAAATAGTTTAACTTAATGAAGTTAAACTCGCTTTAATTGTTTCAATTTTTGCTAACGCATCGGCCTCTTTTTTACGCTCATTAGTGATTACTTGCTCAGGAGCATTATTTACAAAACGCTCATTACTTAGTTTTTTCTGAACCGATTTTAAGAACCCTTCATTGTATTTTAATTCTTCAGTTAATTTAGCAATTTCCTCTTCAACATTTATTGCACCTTTCATTGGTATGAAATATTCATTAGAATTTACTCTAAAACTCAATGCACTCTCAACAGATTCATTCACATAAGTTATACAAGCTGAATTGACTAACTTCTCAATTACTACATCAAAATCTTTGTTGATTGAGGAATTCTCCACAACAGATAATTCTATTTGATCTTTAAAAGAAATATTCTTTTCTTTTCTAATATTTCTAATATTTGAAACTACATCTTGTACTGAATTAAAATCTTTTATCAATTGGTTGTTTATTGCTTCTTGTCTAGGGTAATCAGCAATAATTATTGCTTGTTCTGGTGTTCTATCAGAAATGTAGTGCCATATTTCTTCTGACAAGAATGGCATAAAAGGATGCAATATTTTTAAGTTGTTTTCTAATATTGCAATCGCTTCATTATACGTCTTAGCATCTATAGGTTGTAGATATCCCGGTTTTATCATTTCAAGAAACCATGAAGAATAGTCATCCCATATCAACTTATAAATACTTAATAATGCTTCACTAATTCTAAATTTCTCAAAAGAAGCATCAATACTCATTAAAGTCGACTGAAATTTTGCTTGATACCATTCAATCGCTATTCTAGATGATTCAGGTTGTGGAATGCTACCTGAAACTTCCCATCCTTTAACAAGTCTGAATCCATTCCATATTTTATTAGAGAAATTTCTTCCCTGCTCACATAAAGATTCGTCAAACGGCAAGTCATTTCCTGCTGGCGAACTCATCAACATCCCTACTCTTACACCATCAGCACCATACATTTTCATCAATTCAATAGGATCAGGAGAATTCCCAAGAGATTTAGACATTTTACGCCCTTGCTTATCTCTTACAATACCTGTGTAATAAACATTCTTAAACGGTAACTCACCTTTATATTCGTAACCAGCAATAATCATTCTTGCAACCCAAAAAAACATAATTTCGGGAGCAGTTACAATATCATTGGTAGGATAGTAATAATTAATATCATCATTATCAGGATTATTAATTCCGTCAAATACCGACATCGGCCATAACCAAGAAGAAAACCAAGTATCCAATACATCAGAATCTTGCTTTAAGTCAGAACTTGTAAGTGAAGAGTTTCCAGTTTTTTCTTTTGCTTTTCCTAATGCTTCCTCAATATCTTTTCCTACTACAAAATCATTTACACCTTCACCATAGAAATATGCAGGAATCTGATGTCCCCACCATAATTGACGAGATATATTCCAATCTCTCACATTTTCCATCCAGTTTCTATAGGAATTCTTGAATTTAGCAGGATGAAATTGTACATCATCATTCATCACATGCTCCAAGGCAGGTTTTGCTAGGTCTTTCATGCTTAGAAACCATTGCGCAGATATCTTAGGTTCAATAACTGCCTTTGTGCGCTCTGAAGTTCCTACTTTATGAGTTATAGGTTCAACCTTTACAAGTATTCCCATTTCCTCTAATTCTTTTGCTACATCTTTTCTCGCTAAAACTCTATCTTTTCCTTTATGATGTAATCCATAATCATTCAGACTTGCATCATCATTTAATATATCTATAACATCAAGTTTATGGCGATCACCAATTTCTTTATCATTCATATCATGAGCAGGCGTAATTTTCAAACAACCTGTTCCGAATTCAATATCTACATAATCATCCTCAATAATCGGCACCAATCTATTACAAATAGGCACAATTACATTCTTCCCTACCAAATGCTTAAAACGATCATCACTAGGATTTACACAGATTGCAGTATCTCCTAATATTGTTTCAGGACGAGTTGTTGCGATTGTCACAAACTCCTCAGAATTTTCAATTTGGTATTTTACATAGTATAATTTATCAGTTCTTTCCAAATGAATTACTTCTTCATCTGACAAAGTAGTTTTTGCTTCTGGATCCCAATTTACCATTCGATAACCGCGATAAATTAATCCCTTTTCATGTAAATCCAAAAACGTTTTTATAACAGATTCTGACAAATCATCATCCATTGTAAATTTCGTTCTTTCCCAATCACATGATGCTCCCAACTTTTTCAATTGGTCAAGAATAATTCCTCCGTGTTTATGCGTCCAATCCCAAGCATGACCCAAAAATTCATCACGAGTTAAATCTTCCTTTTGTATACCCTCATCTTTCAATTTAGCAACAACTTTTGCCTCAGTAGCAATAGAAGCATGATCTGTTCCAGGAACCCAACAAGCATTATATCCTCTCAATCTAGCACGACGGATTAACACATCTTGAATTGTATTATTCAACATATGTCCCATGTGTAAAACTCCAGTTACATTAGGTGGAGGAATGACAATAGTATAAGGCTCTTTTTTATTGGGAGTTGAATGAAAATAATCATTTTTCATCCAGTACTCATACCACTTATCTTCTACTTCGTTAGGGTTATATTTTGTTGGAATATTCATCTTTGGTATACTATTTGTAATAACGCTTGCAAATGTACAATTATAAGGTTTGATTGTAAAACATTTTAAAAACA
>Ga0307488_10005113_pt1 | contig 10857 bp, 12 predicted proteins | sample SB02metaG_FD_202248 | JGI IMG/M metagenome (GOLD analysis project Ga0307488, IMG submission 202248) | Sea-ice brine microbial communities from Beaufort Sea near Barrow, Alaska, United States - SB 0.2 | ecosystem: Environmental > Aquatic > Marine > Coastal | place: USA: Alaska | collected...
TGGTGCGAATAAATATATACAAAAAAAGATTGTATCTGCAAACGTCATACCTACAATATCCAATGTGAGACTACGATGAATAATACAGAAACGCAAAAAGACTTTACCTTCAGATATGCAATGCTATACGCACTGCTATGTAGGACTGACGAAGACAATAACACTATTGTTTCTAAAAACCCTACAGAAAAAGGATTCCTAAAGTTTATGGTTTGGTTTAGAGGTCAGACTGTTCCTAAGCAATGGATGTCAAAACTTTGGAAGGAAATCGACTACAGTTCAATTACTGAAGAAAACTTAACGTACTTTTATACAAATGACTCATTCACTTGGCTAAAAAGAATGAGAATGACAAACTCATACCACTCAAGACTAAATTCTCAAAAGCCAAGACAATCCGAATCATTTTATCCAGTTGAAGGCTTTAAAACACTACAGCTGTTAAATCTTCCTGGTGTGTTCAATATGGGCGACTTGGTTTTTCGAAACAGGAAAAAAGAACAAGCAGGCTTAGACTGGTTTATAAAACACCCAAATAAGATAATGATTGACAATGGTGCATTCAACACTGATTATCAAGACCAAGACTATAAAGACATTATTGATTGGTATCGCAATCTATTTCAAAAATCTAAAATATTCACCACCTTTGCACCACAATCGCAAAGAGATATTATGCTGAGTGCATTGTATGAAAAGATTAATGTTGTAGCTCCAGATCAGCCTCAAAATCCAAAAGAAACACTTCGTCTGTTAAAAAAATTTCAATCAATAATAAAAGAAGGCACAGCACAGATTGATACAATTTACTGTATACAAACAGCTGATAACAGGGAAATTCTCGTAGATAAAATGTTTGACGTCATCAAGGAAATGGGACCAAACACAATCATTGGAATCCCATGTGCTAATCGAGATCTACAATTGCTTGCACCTAGCAGAATACCGTACATCGTATCACAAACAGAAAACAATCTAAAATCATCGATTCCAAAAGAACTTTACAAAGAAAGTATGAACTCAATCTTAAAATACACCAAGTCTCAAATTCAAATTGATGGTATAGAAAATCCATATCGGTATCACTTTCTAGGATCATCTTTTGGACCGACATACAGAAACTTACTACTAAACATTTGCCTATGCTCAATGCTCACAAAAGAATTGGGTCTAAAATGCCTCTCTTTTAACAATAATGCACTAAATTTGTTTCTTGAGAAAGATCATGTCACTAAAACTATACTAATTGGTAAAGAATACCATCCTGAAGTATACAAACATATCGTATCTTGCGACTCTTCTTCTTGGATCGTTGCTGGAAATAACAAACACACTTACGAGCCTTTTGCTGGTACACAGTGCCCAATAGTATCACGCTCATGGTTAACAGACGCTAAAAACGTGTCTTTCAAGAGAAACATGGCTGTCATTGCTTCCAAAATAGCTGAAGCTAACTATCACACGATAAGCATCATTGACAACAGAGAATTCAACAAAAATCCAGTCAGTGAAGTAGAATCTACGTACACATCCTATAAAAAAGAGCTTTTCATCCTATATAACATGAATAAAGAAGCACAAAAAAGTCTCAGAATGTCTTTTGCTAGAGAGCTTATTGAAATTGGTGGTTGGTCTTTCTAGCCTTTGAAATACTTTTTAATCAGCCTTTCAGCCTTTGTGTCTAACAGTCTTTTCTTTTGTTGTTGCGTGACAGCCTTCTTTTTTGCTGTTGAATACTGAGTATCCTTCACGAACAAATTATCACTGTGGTCATACACTTTCATACTACCAGAACAACCCAACACAATTTTGAAATTGTTGTCCCTAACTGCATTCCAGTACATCAAGTCATCTATTGTTGGCTTTGTAGCCAATAGAAAAGGATGCATACCATGTCGAGTTGTAGCTCCCAGACCCATAGACTTCTCTTTCCTTAAATCATGTCTAATTAAGTATCCTGTTAATTCCTTACCCAATATCTTATGAAACTTACCCCTGTACATAACAGGGTCAGCACTCCTCCCTTGGTCTATCTGAAGTCTCATTATCGTGTAGTACATAACAGCCTACCTTCTTCTAATAGTTTCAAATTCTGTATTGTTTTCAGGTTTCACCCTAAATGGAGAATATAAATCCCCTATCCAAGTTCGTTCAATAACACTAAAATTGTGCCATCCTTCTGAAAAAGTTTGTTCCAAATTAAAGTACCCTTCCAAACTATCAATATCTCCAATCTCAGTAGCTTCATGACTTAATACTGCTATAATGCTATCAATTTTCAATATTGAGAAATCAGAACGAATCTGATGAAATAGTTCTAATGGCGTCGAACTCTCAATAGCTCTCATATTAAAATAGTCGGGGATAGTCTCCATCTCTATCAATCTTGAAAGTAAGTTTTCTGAAACTTCTCTTGCAAAATTTATAGATTCTAAATTAAGTGGAAAGTATATAAACACATCCAGGTAAGTGACATGGGGCTCTACATGGGTGATTACCCCCACTAAAACTTTTACATCTCCGTCTGTTACATCAAAAAATCTTTTTTGATTATCTTGAAAGACGGTATTTGAAACATCAAAATTAGATAAACCATCTTGTAAATGGTCAAACCATCTGTTGACATCGGTATGACCTCCTATGAATTCCAAAGCAGGAAGCCTAAGTTCAACATAAACACTTTTACCAGTATTAATCTTTACTTTAGATAAACCAAAAGAGCCTGATCTCTTCGCCAAAGACAAAGCTGACATGCCTAAAATAGTATAGATAGAGGGGTTAATCATGAAAACCTCTTTGTTTTAATTTGTCATGGATGTAACCATAAACATCAGTGTTTGACAATCCTTTGGGACCGATAAGTGTCAATTCAAAAGGCTGACTTATTTTGGGGTCTGTGCCTTTTTGTATACAATCAAGATAGTAACCAGGATTGGTCGTGAATTTTAGTTTTTCTTGATAGTATCCATTCAAATCGTGACTCTTTATTCTTCTAATGTTGCCTATTACAGCATCTACATACCCTTCTAGGGGAACCCAAGGTGCCCTTTTAAAATAGTTATCAACAGCAGATATTGCATAAGCGTAAAGACCTGGTGCAAAGGCTCTCCTTTCCTCTACATCATCCTCATCCCTAGACCATTTAGCATCAACGTTTTCGACAATGTACTTATCAACGTATACTAACTTGTCTTTGTAAAATTTAGCCATTTCCTTTCTCATAGCGACTAAACTTCCACCCTTAACATAATTTCTGAGAGCCTCAAACCTTTCGCCAAAAGCATCGTTTAATTTAGAAGCTCGTTCAATGATATGGTCTGTATACGCTCTAGAGTTGCTTATGTCATATGTTTTCCTTTTACTATTTCGTCTAGGGTCAAGAGTATGAATTAACTCATGTGTTGTATTTGACTTAACTTCTTTTTCAATACAGGTTTTTATTGGATAAGTTCCTAGAATATGAAATGCTTTTTTGAGTAGTCCAAGATTCATATTTCGCAACGTAATACCAAACATCATAAAGTGATCACCTACTTTACCAACTGCAGCACCTGATGTTAGCTTTCTAATGAAATCATACTGAGTCCATCTAATCTTTCCACGCTTAAGAGCTTCAAGTTCTTGATCAAACATGTACTCTTCTAGTGGATTCATAAATGGTGCTGACTTGTCAAACAGCAAAGTGTATTGCAGCTTAAACTTTTTTCCAGAAAGATCATATACTATTGGACCACTCTTTAAATCATCTAAAGAATAAGGAATGATAGGAACAGGAACGTTCTTAGCAGCAGCATATATATCAGACATCGTGTTTTTAAGCCTATTAACATTTGTCAAAGACTTAAATATATACATCCAATCACTTGTTATTTTATCTCTCAACTCAAAAAAGGTCACACCTTTATTTCTTCTTTCTACTTTATCCAAGTATCCAATTGAATCGATTAATAGCCTAGCTCTACTGCCTTTCATACCATCTCCAAAAGTTTTATACTTATTTATAATAGCAAATACTTTTCTTATTGTGTGCTATTATAAATCCAAACACATTATTTAAGGTGAAGGTGAAATATGAATAAAAATTCATTAATGGTCATTGGTGCTGTAATTGGACTGGGACTTATAAAAAAGACCATCGGCAGTTCAAACTCAAAAATGCTGTCAAATGTTCCAAGAGGCGAGTACTTTTCAACATATAAAATAGCTCAATTTCAAGGAATATCAGAATTCCAAGTCATAAAGATTCTTCGAGAGATGAAAAAACAAGACAAAGTTTGGGAAAGCGATGGCTTGTATATGATTAAATAACAGGCAATATTGGGCTCAAACCAAAACACTGTTTACAAGGTCTCAAAACTCTTAAGTCGCTTTTGGAGATTGTCACCTCAGTTGAAAACTGTGATGTATGCTGACAAGTTACCTTGTGAAACACAGCTGAGCCTTTTGTCTTCTTCACAGTTAATCCAACAAGTGTATCATTTGCTGAGCCACCTTTTGAACCTGAAAACTCTGAAATCATAGATTCTAGTTTCTCAACTTTGATCTTTTCTTCTTCAAATTTAATCAACTGACTTTTCAAATAAAGAGTTTGCTCACCAAGAATTGTTTCATTGTGTTCTAAAGACTCTATTCTAAACTGAAGGCTCGATAATTCCGAATCCAATAAAGCCTGCTTTTCAGATAATTTACTTTCAAGAGTAGAAACCTTTTTAAGCAAGCGATCACGTTCAGACTCAGTTTCTAATAACTGAGTCTGAATCTCTGTTGTTTTTCTATCACCTATATCCTGTATCTCTTTTATTTTATTCTTGCTTTTATGATAACCAAGAACCAATGCAGCTGAACTTAAAGTTGAAACTGCGATAAAAATCATGTCTGTCATACTATCTCCTTTTAAACTTGTGATCGATAACCTGGCTTAGCCATTAAACTTGTAACTTCTAATGATACACCCTCACCCAACCCAACACTTTCACACCAATTGATAAATGCTTGTTCGGTCTTGTATGCGTACTCTGGAACTAAGAAACCAGTAGAGACCGATGCACCTCTAGCTGTTGCATAAGGTGAAAATTTAGGAAACTCTAATGGGCTTCCACTTTTATCTCTTTTTGAGCCAAATGAAATGTCATTCCAAATTGAATCTAACTTCTGAAACACATTAGATGGGTCACCATAAGATATAAACATCGGTTTTCTTTTCCAATCATACTTAACAGCTTCTGCAATAGACAAAGGCTTTGCCGCCAGTCCTTGAATATCATCTGCTTTCTTTTCCATTTCATTTGCTAACTGCTCTACATCACCAGCGGCTTGCTCAGCACCTTTAATAGCCGCCTGTGCATCAGCCATTAATTGCTCTCTTTGGTCTTCTGATGCGTACATGGCTTTCATCATTAATTCTAAAGCTGCTCTAAACTGTCTTGTAACGGATCTGGCTGAGAAAGATATAGCCCCTAAATCATCACTATCAACAGCATACAAAACGTTTGTGGCTTCACTCGAACCAACAATATCCTGAACCTCCTTCACCATTCCAGCCTCATTCAGTCGTCTAACGAGTTCGTTTTGCTGTGCGGTCATGTCAGCGAGCTGTTCTAGTAGATCACTGTTCTCGTCTCCTGTTCCAGGATACAAGTCACCTTTCTGGTCATCAGATAATTCTTCACTTTCCTCGTTGTCTTTTTCTTCAGATTCTTCATCCCAATCGCTCCATTCCTCTCCACTCCACTTATCATCATCATCAGCAGCATCATCATCATCATCATCGATGGACTCTTCGCTATCTTGATTGTAAGCGTTAGCCATTACTGTAGAAGTAAAAGATGGGTCAGAACGCTCCTTTGCAAGCATCTCTCGTTCTTCTTCTAATTTTTTTCTTTCAGATTCTATCTCATCTAAAATCTTTTGCTTTTGCTTTTCCAGCTCTTGAAGAACTTCATTTTCTTTTTCGGCTTCTTTTTGTTTATCCTTTTCTCGTTCTTCAGCTTGCTTTTGCAATGTATCCAAATAAGACACAGCACCAGTTGTGGCATCTTTTGCAACGCCAATAACAGCAGAACTTATTCTGTCAAATATTCCCATAATCAACTCCTTTGGTTTGTGTTTTTAAATGTAATTCGTTGAAACATGATTGCAAGTCATTTTATAAAAATACCCATAAAAAAACCCCCACAAATTGTGAGGGCTTATAACCAACAGGTTTAACATAAAGCAACAGAGATTGAGTGTCCTAGAGAGAACTCTTATAAACCTAGTGGCTTAGAATGGTACTTCGTCTGAAGTACTTCCAGTTGACTCTACAGGTTCAGAGTTTGTGCTTGGGCTTCCACCTGCATTCAAAAACTGATTTGCACGAATACGAGCTTCATATACTGTTCCATCATCTGCAGTACGACCTTCTTCTTCTTTTGTGCGAATAAGAATTGTCTTTCCAGAGAATGTGTTCATCAAAGATACTGGATCACGATCACCAAGTTTCTTCATGCCAACTGCGTCAAGAAGGTTTTTAATTTTCCATTGAGACTTAGTGGTAAGGTAGAAATCTTCACGAACGATAGCTCCTTTTGCATCACCAGCGGTAACGATAAAAGAGAAAGTGACTTTGTTTGTTCCAGTTTTAGATTGACCTGGAAGGACAGAGTCGATTGTACAAAGGTAAGTGCGGTTTGCTTCTACAGCGGGTCTATTAGTTTCAGTACTCATGTGAGTAACTCCTTTTTATATTTTGATTTAAGATTTAAGATTTAATGAGATTTTATCTCGATTGCTTTATGTCTATAAGATTTCTCTATCAGACAGAGGTATTATAACCACTTACAAAAATCATTCAACACTTTTGGCAAACTTTTTTTAAAAAAAATAAATAAAAGCACATAAACCCCCATTCTGTCGAGCTCCATACAGGATCTTTTTTGTATTTGCTTCGGGATCGCATACATGATAAACATATTATATGTAAAAAATACAATACAGGAAGCTGTCAAATGTCATTTTCACCAAAAACAATAAGAAACACCACATCATGGATTAAAGTTGATGTAGGGATACACCTATATACATATGGAGAGCCATATAGAGCACTTTCCTCATTTTTTAAACCTAAGAAACAGATCATTTCAAAAGACTCAGGCTCTGGTGCTCCAACTTGGAAAGTGATGGTTTTCTCTATCTATCCTTGGATGTTCAACTCCTTGAAAGCTCTACTGCCAGAATTATCAGACCTTTGCGATCAGATAATGACCAATGTAACAACCAAAAAAAGCCTCGAATGGTCAGAATACTGTACAAACGAGAAATGGTTTGAATATCAGAAAGAAGGCGTCGAATGGCTACTCAATAATAAAGGTGGCATGATTTGTGATGAAATGGGTCTTGGGAAAACGATTCAAGCAATTGGCTTTTTAGAGAACTCACCTTTCAAATTTGGCATCGTTGTTTCTCCAGCTTCTATGACCTATACATGGAAAGAGGAATTAGAAAAATGGTCTGACTGGAAAGGATATGTCTTCAATGGCAAAAAGAACATCAAGAAAACACTAAAAAAAGATGTAGACAGTTGGGATGAAAAAACAGTATTCATTATGAGCTGGGCTACTGTAGCTCTATACTTAAATGACATTATGGAATGGGGCATCAACCTGGAAGTAATGATTTGTGACGAGTCACACTACGCAAAAGGTGTCAACGCAAAACGAACACAAGCAGTCATGGTATTATCTAAAATGGTTCACTCGACTGTCCTCTTGACTGGCACACCAATGAGAAACTGTGCAATAGACCTATTCCCCCAACTACACATGGTATCACCAGATGCATTTCCTGACTTTCATGAATATGCAGATGAATACGCACCTCCTTCTGAAAAAACATTCGGCAGAAATACAATTACTGTTTATGAACGATCTACAAACCTGCCCCAATTAAGAGAAAAAGTTAAAGAACATATGATCTTTAGAAAGAAAGTTGATGTTTTACCAGACCTTCCACCTAAAAGATACAGACGTATAAATATAGAAACACCTAAAGATATTTCCGAACAATGGGAAGACATTATAGAACAAGTCAAAACAGATGGTCAAATTGACTCAGCCGCACTTATTGCACATAGGCAATCTGTTGGAATGGCTAAAGCTGAATACATATCAGAATGGTTAGAAGACAACTCTAGCCCCAAAGAACCAGTTGTCATATTTTTAGTTCACAGAGCGATAAGAGCCTTTTTAGAAGAGTCTTTAAAAGAAAAGGATATATCTGTAGATTGCATCGTAGGTCAAACACCAAACAAACGAAGAAAAGACATTATATCTAAGTTTCAAAAAAGAAAAATACAAGTATTAATTTGTTCAGAAGCGGGAAAAGAAGGTATCACACTTACAAAATCATCTTCACTAGTTCAACTAGAAAGGTTTTGGGTTCCAGCTGACGAAGAACAAGCCGAAGCTCGCATATGGCGTATCGGTCAGACAAATCCTGTCATCATATCTCATGCACACATGTCAGGAACAATAGACGACTTTATAGTTGGAAAACTGATACGGAAAAGAAATATCATTCAAGAAGTGTTTTCTGATCACAAAATGGATGATGATACATTCAACTTGCTCGAACGAATGATGAGCGATCTAATATAACGAAGTACACCATTACAGTATGTAACGTATGCGAGTCTACTAGTATTAACGATGCTTTAAACGAAGCCAAAGAAACTTAAGAAAGTTATACTGATTATTACAAAAAGGAAAAACAAAATGACTAGTCCAATCAAAACCACTCTAAGTATATTTCCCATCATCAAAAGAATGAATGAAGCCTCATCTGTGCTTGTACCTTTAGATCTAATAAGAGACTTATCTGGTCTTTACCAACCCCCTCAGATCAATGAAATATGCTTTCAGTATAAAATATGGCACTATCTCTCACATCTTGAAGAATGCTGTGAGTCTTGTGGAAATCACCTGCCTATTGGATCTAAGTCCACAACAAAAACCTGCTCAAATAGATGCCACCAGCTTGTGAAACGTTCTCAAGAGAAAGGTGAGCCCACGCCAATGGATAATATCAGAATAGAATCCAGAGAAAAGTTACAATGCATACTCTCAGTTTGGGATAAATCAAAACAGTATCCCTACAAAGAAGCCTACCCTTGGCACAAAGTAACAGATGGATGGCGAGTCGCCTCTATAATATAAGCTATTATAGATATATCAATAAAAGGGGAGTACATGAAAACAGTGATCACTACCATACTAGGTGCTGCTGCTTTAGGGCTTATGAAAAAAAAGTCAGGAAGTGGTGCTGATGGACATATCAAGAGAGAATATCAAGTGATATTCATCGAACCTTTTGAGACTTACGGTGAGATTGAATACATCAATACAGCATTGGCTGTTCATGATGGTTTGATAAATCCAGAAGAACAAAATTATCAGAATTCAGAAATTGCAAACCTAATCATTGAAAGACTGATTGAAAAAGAAGTAGCACAAATGAATATAGTCTTTAAGGTGATAGTTCCACAGATATCTATAAGAATATTGGATTCAGATAAGTACATACTTCAATATACATTCAACCAAAACCAAGAACTACAGCTGTTGCATATGGACAACGATTTTTTTATCAAACATGCTCAAGAATGGAATAGTGACATTATATATCAAGAAACGGAACATGATTTCTTTAGCCTCCCATTTGTCTCAGATGTCTGGATATTATATGTAACACATATCACTGAGAAAATATGGCGAGGAATTCAGAAATATTTGAGCCAAGATTATTGCGTAAAAGATTGCTTCGACAATGCACGTTGGGGATTGTTCCATAAAGCAAGTGTCGTGATAGATAGGAATGTATTAAACCCCGAATCAATAAGGATAAAATGATGAACAAAACTACTATAACTACCATACTAGGTGCTGCTGCTTTAGGGCTTATGAAAAAAGGGTCAGGAAGTTTCAGTGCTGGAAAAAAAGAAACGATAATCAGCAAATCTTACATATATAATGATGAGCCAATACATATAACACTAGACCCTAATTTAAACATTTCAGCTATGATAGAATCTGGTTTTATTCATTCTGAAGAATTAAGAGGCGATCTAGCTGCCATAACAAAAGATGAAAAATGGAGACTTCAAAAACTCTTTACGGACAGAGTTTTAGCCAAAGTACTTTCCCAAAACAAACCTGCTCTAATCGAAAAAAACATAAATGTAGAAAGTATAGAAGAAATAGAACATGGTTGGCTTGAGACGTATAGTTTATTTGTACATTATAAAAGAACGTTAACTTTAGAAGATGTTATGCTACTTCAGGATTATGATTTTGATGAGGTTACGGACGATGGCTATTTCGATGTATTCTTGGGTCACCCTTTAACAAGAGAGACTTGGGATGCTGTTAATAATGTAGGTCATCAAGTTTCGGATCAGTTGGTCAAGGCTATGAATCATACTTGTATTGAAACAATTGATAACTTTGATTTTGGCGTCATCATAGAACTAGAAATAGATGGACTTACTACATTGCAAAGCCAATCGATTAGGAGAAGGTAAAAACCAACTCTAATTCATGCAATCCGACCTGGAATATTAACATTCTAGGTCTTTTTTTACATTTTTATCAGTATTTATTGACATATCCCAAGTAGCAAATTACGTTATTACATTGTTAAAAAAGACAAACCAATAATAATTTCGGGATCAAATATATGTACACAGGACTTGTTCACTGGAACGGAAATCACTTTACTATAGACGGTACTCCAGTCAGAAAACCATCAGACCTCCCAAGAAGTTGGGATCTACGAAATCACGTATATTACATGACGTCAACATTCCACTCTGTCGGTCTACCT
>Ga0307488_10005114_pt1 | contig 10856 bp, 7 predicted proteins | sample SB02metaG_FD_202248 | JGI IMG/M metagenome (GOLD analysis project Ga0307488, IMG submission 202248) | Sea-ice brine microbial communities from Beaufort Sea near Barrow, Alaska, United States - SB 0.2 | ecosystem: Environmental > Aquatic > Marine > Coastal | place: USA: Alaska | collected 2017-05-06
CGCGCAAACGGGGCCAGCCGTTCGCAGGCCTCAAGCCATTCCGCCAGCGGGTCGGCGTCGGGTTCGGTGGGGTACACACCGATATTCGGACTGATGGACGGCAGTAACTGATCACCGCCAATCACAAGATTGTCGTCCTCGCTCCAGAAGGTTGCGTGTTCGGGCGCGTGGCCGTTGCCCATGCGGATCGTCCATCTGCGCCCGCCCATCTGGATTGTCCCGCCTTCTTGCAGTCTGGTGAATCCCAGTGGCATCTGGTGGACGCAATCGGCGAAGTTGAACGGGCGATCGTTGCGGCGTTTCGCCAACATCGCATCTGCCATGCCGGCGCGTTTGTAAAATTCAATGGACTGTGACGAGTAGGCAGATTGTTCGTCCAGCGTTAGCATACGGGCCATCAGCCAAGCGGTACGTGGCATTGCCAGTTCAGCACCTACGGCCTGAAACCAACCAGCCAGTCCGATATGATCAGGGTGATGATGGGTGCCAATAACGCGGCTGACGGGCTTTCCAGCGAGGGGACCAGCCAAGAGAGTGTCCCAGATCGCGCGGGTCTTTTCGCTGTCAAAACCGGTGTCGATGATCGTCCAACCGGTCCCATCATCCAGTGCGTAAACGTTGACGTGGTCCAACGCCATCGGCAACGGCAAGCGCATCCACAAGACGCCGTCTGCGACTTCGATTGCTTTGCCAAGCTCGGGCGGTTCGGCCCATGGATAGTGGATCATATCAGGCAACTAGATCGTCTAGCGTGATCGCCATCAAATCATCACCGCCCTCGCGCACATGCGCCAAAAGGCCCACGTGTTCCGGAAGTATGCGTTTAATATAAAATGTCGCGAGGCGCTTGCGCGTTCCGTCGCCCTGCAGCGCGGCGGTGAGGTGGTAATGCCCGCCAAGGACACGCGCAAAGGCACGCACATAGGGAACGGCGCCTGCGAACCGGTCGGTCATATCTTGGGTGACCAGCCACTCGGTCGTTTCACGCAATGTTTCTGCGGCTTGCCAAACCGGCTCCGCCAAATCCGGCATTGCGGCTTTGGCGGCTTCTGCAGCGGCTTCGATTTCATCAAGAAGGGCGAAGGCCGCATCGCCGCCGTCCATCATTTTGCGCGCCACGAGGTCCATGGCTTGGATGCCGTTGGTGCCCTCATAAATAGTGGTTACACGGACGTCGCGGGCGTATTGGGCCGCGCCAGTTTCTTCGATGAAGCCCATGCCGCCGTGGGTCTGGATGCCCGTCGATGTGATTTCAACGCCGATGTCGGTGCCGAACGCCTTTGAGATCGGGGTCAGCAACGCTGCGCGGGCTTTCCATGCGGCGTCACCCGTTGCGTTGGACATGTCGATCGCGACGGCATTGGCCAGCGAAATTGCGCGGGCGGTGAAAATGTCGGCCTTCATTGACGCTAGCATGCGGCGCACATCGGCGTGTTCAGCAATGGTGCCTGTGCCACCGGCTTTGCCCTGTTTGCGGTCCATCGCGTAGGCCAGCGCGTGCTGATACGCAGCTTCTGCAACCCCAATACCTTGTGTCGCAACGCCAAGGCGGGCGTTGTTCATCATGGTGAACATCGCGGCCAGCCCCGCGTGTTTTTCACCGACCAACCAGCCCTTGGCGCCCGCGTATTCCATCACCGCTGTGGGTGATCCGTGCAGGCCCATCTTATGTTCCAGACTGACGACGCGCAGGTCATTGCGCTCGCCTGGATTTCCATCTGCGTCAGGGATCAGTTTTGGGACCATAAACAGGCTGATACCTTTGGTGCCCGCAACGCCGTCCGGCAAGCGCGCAAGCACAAGGTGGCAGACGTTTTCGGTGAAATCGTTGTCCGCCCATGAGATATATATTTTCTGACCGGAGATTGCGTAGCTGCCATCTTCGTTGGGTTCGGCCTTGGACCGCAACGCGCCAACGTCAGATCCAGCCTGCGGTTCGGTCAGGTTCATTGTTCCGGCCCATTCACCGGAAATTAGTTTTGGCAAATATAAGTCCTTGATCGCGTCACTGGCGTGGTGTTCCAGCGCTTCGATTTGGCCTTGGCACATAAGCGGGTTCAGTTGCAGCGACAGGCACGCGCCCGCCATCATGTCGTTGACTGTGGTCGCCAGCGTCAGCGGCAAGCCCATGCCACCGTTGTCAGGGGAGGCTGAAATGCCAATCCAGCCACCATCGGCGATCGCTTTGAACCCATCACCAAATCCGGGCGATGTGCGCACAACGCCGTTTTCGAGAACCGCCGGATGCTGATCACCCGACTTTTGCAGCGGGGCCAAGACCTCATCGCTCAGCTTTGCGGCCTCAGTCAGAATCGCGTCACACATATCAGGGGTGGCGTCGGCGAACCTTTCCGTCGCGGCGACTTGGTTGAAGCCGACAACATGGTCCATAATAAAGCGAAAATCGGTGATCGGTGAACGATAGGGCATAGAAACGCTCCGGTAATTGGGTTCTTGGTTTCGCCTACTAGGTTCCCTAGCTTGGATTCGCAAAAAGGGCAGCGTATGTGGGCAATAACAAGAAGGCTATCTGCATGAACACGACCCGCAACCAAAACGCGACGTCATGAATAAATTGACCACACGCATCTTTGCGACCGATCAGGCTGAACTGGACGCCGCAGCGCGTGTTTTGGCGGACGGAGGACTTGTCGCGTTTCCGACTGAAACGGTCTACGGGCTGGGCGTTGATGCGCGCAACAGTGACGCTGTGGCGCGGCTTTATCAGGCAAAAGGCCGTCCCAGTTTTAATCCGCTCATCGTGCATGTCGGATCAATCGAGGCAGCGCAGCAGTTTGTGGAGTTTGACCACACGGCCTTGGCATTGGCGCAGGCTTTTTGGCCGGGTGCGCTGACACTGGTGCTGCCATTACGCGGTGACAGTGCGCTATCGCCTCTGGTGACGGCAGGTCTGGAAACTTTGGCAATCCGGGTGCCGGATCACAGTATTGCCAACGGGTTGCTGGCTGCGTTTGGCGGGCCGATTGCAGCACCGTCTGCCAACCCTTCGGGGCAGGTAAGCCCGACCAAATTTGCCCATGTGCGTGATCTAATGGCAGGCCGGATCGATGGTATCGTAGACGGTGGTGATTGCGGTGTTGGGTTGGAATCAACGATTGTTGCGACGAAACCGAAGCCGACCTTGTTGCGCGCAGGTGGTCTTCCGGTTGAGGCGATAGAGGCCTCGTTGGGATATGAACTTGCCCTTGCAGGGGACACGTCCGCTCCGTCGTCGCCGGGTCAATTGGCGTCACATTATGCACCGGTAGGCACTGTGCGGCTGAACGCGAAAACAGTTGAAGCCGGTGAGACGTTTTTGGGCTTTGGCCCAGTCGAGGCGGCAGTAAACCTGTCCCCGTCGGGTGATTTGGTGCAAGCTGCAGCGGGTTTGTTTGATGCGTTGCATCAGTTGAACGCGATGGGGGCTGCGCGGATTGCGGTGTCGCCAATCCCCGATTACGGACTTGGTCGCGCAATCAATGATCGGTTGCGGCGCGCGGCTGCACCCCGCTAGGCCGACCCACCGGACGCCGACAACATCAACGGATCAACGCCAAGAACCTTGAGCGCGGCAGTCCATTTATGTTCAGCCGCGCGGCTGAACAGGACGTCATCTGTCGCGTCACACACCAGCCAGCCGTTCTTGACCAATTCGCCTTCAAGCTGCCCCGGACCCCAGCCCGTGTAGCCAAGCCCCAACATTGACCGTTTTGGTCCACCGCCTGTCGCGATGTCTTCGAGGATATCAAGCGTTGCGGTCATCGCGAATCCGCCCGCGACTTCCATCGTGCCAGCGCCCGATTTGTAATCAGACGTGTGCAACACAAATCCGCGCCCGGTTTCAACGGGTCCGCCAAAGTGAATGCGTACATCCGTGGTCTGGTCACCTTCGTCGATCGACAGTTGTTCCAAAAGGTCAGAAAACCGCACGTCAGGCGCAGGTTTGTTGACGATGAGCCCCATCGCGCCGTCAGCTGAATGCGCACAGATGAAGATCACCGCACGATCAAAGCGCGGATCCCCAATGTCAGGCATCGCAATCAATAGTTTGCCAGTAAGATCTGTGGTATCTGTCATGGTGTTAGAATGGGGCTGCTGTCCCAATTTCACAAGTGCGGTTTACACGCAGAGGGTGCTGCGCGGCTCATTGACATATCGCTCCCCCAAACGTGACTTCCATTTGTGCCGCGTTTGGCCGACTAAGTCCTATGACATACCGGATATTTGCATCAGTTCTTGCGTTTTGCGTGTCGACTCCCGTTTTGGCTGACCCTGCGGATGGTGTCGTAGAGCTTGAAGTTTTGAGCGGCTGGCGCACAGAAAACGGCACCCATATGGCGGGCCTGCAGCTGCGACTTGCGCCGGGCTGGAAGACCTACTGGCGCTCGCCCGGTGACGGTGGCATCCCGCCACGGTTTGGCTGGCAAGGGTCGCAAAATGTAGCTGGGGCAGCGTTTCACTGGCCCGTGCCAGAAGTGTTTGACCAAAACGGGATGCGATCCATCGGCTATACCAATGTTGTCGTCATTCCTGTTGAATTGTCGCTGAGCAATCCAAGCGCGCCCGCGCGGATGCGAGGGCAAGTCCAAATTGGCATTTGCGAAGACATTTGCGTGCCGGTGCTGTTGGATTTTGACGCACGTCTGCCTGCGGGCGGGGCACGCGATCCGGAAGTCGTGGCGGCACTGATTGACCGACCGATGACCGAAGGCGAAGCAGGCGTTGGCGCGGTTACATGTGCCATTGGCCCAAGCGAAGATGGTCTGCGCCTGACGACCCGTGTGGATATGGCCCCGACGGGCAGTGACGAAGCTGTGGTGATCGAGGCGGGTGATCAACAAGTCTGGGTGTCGCAACCCCAGACGTGGCGTGAGGGAAACGCGCTGTTTGCGCGATCTGATATGATCCATGTCAATGGGGGCGGCTTTGCGCTGAACCGATCAGACGTGCGCATTACGGTTCTGGCGGGCGGCAAGGCTGTCGATATTCGCGGCTGCGACGCTGCGCAGTGATCGAACGCTAGGCAGTTTTGTGGGCCCACGCGACGGACAATGCCGTGGTGATATAAACCATCAGCAGCCATACGATTGTCACTAGTAAGAATATCCCGATTGCCGCGGCCACATTGGCGTTGAGCATCGGCAACAGCCTGCCCAAGGGCGCCCATGCCGCACCACTCAGCATGATCGGTGCGACAATGGCTGCAAACAATCCGGCGGTGCCCAGAACAGCAAGCCGGCTTGGCAACGCAATGGCGCGCGATCCGCTGGATAGCCCGCGTTTTGCAGACCGGACCCGCACACTGACATCGCCCTGCATCGCCATCAGCGACGGCACGATGAACAAGACAAGCACCATGCCAAAGCCCAAACCATAGACCAATGTGATGACAGTCGGTTTCAGGAACTCCGCTTGGCTTGATCCTTCGTATAGCAACGGCGCAAGGCCAAGAACTGTGGTCAATGTTGTCAGTAACACAGGGCGCAATCGGTCGCTGACCCCATCAATTATCGCGGGTATCAAGGCGCGGGTTTCAGCGTATTCATCAATGGTTTTCACCAACACGATTGAATCGTTGATGATGATCCCCGTCATGCCGAGCAATCCGACCACGGTGAACATCGACAGCGGCACGTCCCACGCAGCATGGCCGTAAATGGTGCCGATAAGACCGAAAGGTATGATTGCCATGACCACCAGCGGCCGCGTCCAGCTTTGGAAAACCCATGCCAGCGTCAGGAAAATGCCCGTCAGACAAAAGATCAATCCGGTTCGCGCATCACTCAGGAAATCGTTTTCTTGTTCGCTGAGGCCCGACAACGACGTCGAGACCCCGTAAGCGGCCTGAACCCGTGGCAGAATATCGTCTTGGATCAATGTCTGGATTTCTGCGGCACGGTCCGCATCATCGTCCGTGAGATCAGCTGTCACGGAAATCAGCTGCACGCCATTTTCACGGCTGACGGTGGAAAAACCGGTGCGCGATTGGACGGTCACAATGTCAGCCAAAGGCACATAGGCATCTGACGACGCGCGCATCTGGGTGCGATCAAGGAAATCGGCGGTGAGTTCGCCTTCGGGCAGTTCGACACGGATCGTCGCGGACCGTGGGCCTTCGGGGTAAGTGGCCGCTTCGATCCCGCCAAGTCGGTTGCGCAACACGCGGCCGAGCCCGTCGATGGTAAATCCAAGCGCCTGACCTTGCGGCGTCAGTTCAAGGATCAATTCCTCTTTGTCATAGGCCAGCGAATCCTCGATCGCCGAAATTTCACCGAATTGTGCCAGTTCGGTCTTTAGCGCCTCGGCAGCGGCCTTAAGGATCTCTGAATTCGCGCCAAAAAGCTGCACGTCGATGTCATCGCCCCCCGGTCCACTTCCCCAACTGCGAAAGCTAACAGTTTCCACCAACGGGTGTTGGATAATCCGTTCCTGCAATTCGGCAACGAAGGCAAAACTAGAATAGGGGCGGCTGTCTGCATCGATAAGTTCAATTGCTATCGCGCCCAATTGATCTGCGTCTTTCGTGTCCGCGCCAGCGATCCCGCGCCCTGAATTGCCGCCAACTTCGGCGATCACGTAATCGAGCGGGCTGACGCCATAGCGTTCTTCGTATTCCGCACCGACAATCTGGGTGACCTCTTGCATGGACTGCATCATCTCAAGCGTGTCTTCGCGGGTCGCACCGGGTAGCATCGCGAAATTGCCGGTCACGCTGCCCTGTTCTGGGGCATTGAAAAACCGCCATTGCACGTCGCCGCGAATGAAACTTGCCGATTGCACTGCGAGCAGCACAATCGCAAACGCCATGACCGGATAGCGCGCCCAGATGACACCAGCCATGAAGGGACGGAACAGGTGCTCTTTCATCCAATCAAAACCATGGTTTACGAACCGCGACGGCGCGTCGTACCATTTGTCGCCGCCACTGGCGGCAAGCGATTTGTACATGTGGTGCGGCAAAATGAAGAAACATTCGATCAATGACGCGATAAGGACCACGATCACCGTAAACGGAATATCCGCGATCAAATCGCCAAACCGCCCACCAACAACCACCAGCGCAAAGAACGCGATGATCGTCGTGAGGGTCGCAGAAAACACTGGACTGAACATCTTTTCCGCAGCATTTTCAGCGGCAACGGCGGGGCTTTCGCCCAGATGCCGGTGGCGGTAATCGGCATGTTCGCCGACAACAATGGCGTCGTCCACCACGATCCCCAAAGTGATAATCAGCGCGAACAGCGATATCATGTTGATGGTTAATCCCGCCGCATACATCAGCGCAATCGCGCCGCACATGGCCACAGGAATACCCGCCGCAACCCAGAAGGCGGTGCGCGCATTCAGGAACATGAACAAGAGCGCCACCACCATCGCAAGGCCGAGAAGCGCGTTTTGATACAGGATATTCAAGCGCCCCGTGATCAATTCGGCCCGTGCTCGGATCAGATCAATGCTTGATCCTGCGGGCAGGGTCGCAGCATAGCTTTTTGCGACTTGTTCAACAGTTTGCTGCACCTTGATGGCGTCGCCAGTCGCGGCGCGGTCAACGCGAATGGTGATGGCGGGATTGTCGCCGACGAAATAGGCACGCTCACGGTCGACACTCTCAACAAACACCCGCGCAACATCGCCAACCGTCAGGGTCGCGCCACTGGCGTCTGTTCGCAAAACAATCGCCTCAATCTCATCGGCGGTGCGTTTTTCGACGCCGGTCCGAACGCGGGCAGAACCGGTCACATCGCCAGCGGGATCGCCAGTCACTTGTTGTGCGATCGCATCCGAAATTTCGGCCAACGTGACGTCGTTGCGGATCAACGCAAGCGAGGGGACTTCGATAATCGTGGACGGTGCAGCCACGCCGCGAATGGTCGTGCGTGTGACGCCTTGTGCGAATAAGCGCACGGCGAATTCATCCGCAAAACGACCGAGCTGTTCTGGCGCAACGGGGCCGGTGATAACCACATCGGTGACGCGGTCGGACCATTGGCCGCGCCGCACAGTCGGGTCGTCGGCGTCTTCCGGCAGGTTGGACGTTGCATCCACCGCCAGTTGTACATCTTCGGTCGCCTTGGCCATGTCCCACCCGGGGGAGAATTCCAGGCTGATACGTGCGCTGCCCTCAGACGATGTCGAGACTGTGTTTGTGACGCCTTCAACGCTTAACAGCGCGGGTTGCAGCACTTGCACGATGGCATCATCCACATCTTGCGCGCCTGCACCGGACCACTGCACCGATACGGTTACATTGTCGATAATCACATCGGGAAAAAACTGGGCCCGCATTTTCGGGTAAGACGCTACTCCGGCGGCCAGCAGAATCACCATCAACAGGTTGGCGGCGGTGCGGTGACGGGTGAAATAAGACAGGATTCCGCTGGTCACATTTGTCATCCGATCAGGTCCCCATCCGCGTTTCGAGGTCTTCAACAACATCGGCAGGAACTTCGTCTTGTTCCAGCTGGCCAATGACGCGGGCCTGCACAGGTGGCGGCATCCGCGAGCCTTCGACAAATGCGATTAACCGCGCGCGGCGATCATCATCCAGCGTGATCATTTTTGGTGGTTGCGGCGCGACCGCTTCGGCGTTGGGATCAATCGGCTGCACAGCAATGCCCGCGCCCAAGAGCGGTGAACGTTCTGTGACTATTTGTTGGCCATAAAGTGCGGGTGCGCGAATGATGACGTCATCGCCTTGGCGGCGTAAAACCACGACGGCGACTTCCTCAAGGCGGTTGCCCTCAGCCAGCAAAAGCGCGCTGCTGCCCGATCCGATTGCTGTTGAGGGCACCATCGCGACACCGCGCAACTCAGGTTCTGTCACAGTCACGGTCACAAAGTCACCGGGGCGCAGACCAACGGCGGTGTCCAGACGCGCAAACAGCAATCGACCAGTTTGACCTTCGCCTACATTGGCGCTTTCGCGGGTGATCTGGCCGGACGCGGTCAGCGTCAGGTCTTGCGCTTCAAGCGTGACAGTGACAGCGGCATCGCCAAGCGCTCCGTCGGCACCTGCCAGCCTTGCATACTGGACGGTCGACAAACGAAACGAGACTTCGAGGTTGTCCTTCTCGATCAACTCTCCCAGTCGCTCATTTGCGGTGACGCGCACCCCTTGAGAAATGTTGACTTCTGCCAAGGTGCCCGAAAACGGCGCGCGGATTTCGGTGTCCGCCACGCCACGGTCAGCGTCCGCAAGGTTAAGCCGCGCGCGATCAAGGCCCGTCGCGGCCTGATCCAGACGGGCCTGCGCATCTGCCTGCGCTTGGCGGCGCGACAGGACCGCTTGATTTGCGCCAGACAGCGCCAGTTGTGCGGTTTCAACTGCGGCAGCCGTTCCGACGCCGCGCGTAACAAGGTCGTTCTGGCGGGTCAACGCCTGCTGGCGCAAATCCACCTGCTGGTTTGCGGCCGCGAGTTCGTCCCGTTCAATAATTAAAGCACGTTCTGCATCACGGACCTCGGATTCCGCATCGCGCAGGTCGGCCGCTGTCCGGTCACGAAACGATTGGGCGTCGCGCGGGTCGATTTTGACGATCAGCTCGCCACTTTCCACGCGCCCGCCGTCAACAAAGTTCGGCGATATTTCAAGCACGGTGCCGCTGGACAGCGCCCGCAGATCAAAGGTGTTGGTGCTCCCGAGTTCGCCAAATACCACCAGTTCCGGCGCAATTGTCTGCGGCGTCACGGTCAAGACATTGACCGACAAAACCCGTTCGCGCTGTGGAAAGCTGCGCGGTTCGGCGTTCATGCGATCTTGTACCGCAAGGCGCACAGTATTGCCTGCCCACGCAAACAGCGCCAGCGTCAGGGCCAGCAGAAAAATTCCGATCAGGCTACGTCTTAGAAATTGCATGGGCTATGCCTTTGAAATCGGTCCACATTGATTTAGGGCAGGTCCGAGTTGAACCACTCTTTTAGGGTCTACGCGGTATACTACGGACCAGATTGTTATTTCCGTCGCTGATGTTCGTCCAAACGCGGTAATATTTCGACAAAATTGCATGGCCGGTGCCGATAATCGAGCTGTTTGACCAAAATTTCATCCCAAGCATCCTTGCAGGCGCCGGTGCTGCCGGGCAGGGCAAACAGATAGGTGCCGTTCGCCACGCCGCCTGTCGCCCGCGATTGAACCGCGCTGGTGCCGATCTTTTGCATTGAAATCATGGTGAACACCGTGCCGAACGCGTCGATCTCTTTTTCATAAACGTCGCGGTGGGCTTCGACAGTAACATCACGCCCCGTAAGTCCGGTACCGCCCGTGGTAAGAATGACGTCGATGTCGCGATCAGCGCACCACACCCGAAGTTGGTCAGCGATCTGGGCACGTTCGTCGCGCAACATTTTACGGTCCGCAAGGATGTGGCCCGCGTCCGTCAGGCGATCCACCAGTGTCTGGCCGGATCTGTCATCGGTCAGGCTGCGGGTATCGCTAACGCTAAGAATTGCGATGCGAACTGGGATAAATGCGCGGCTTTCGTCAAGTGTCATGACAGGTCTTTCAGGCGGGCCTTGAGGGACAACAGATCACCCCACGACTCGCGTTTTACTGATGGGGTGGTCAAAAGGTAGGATGGCGCGAACATCGGGATCGCGGGCAGGGTGGCAGACCCGATCTCAACATCGGCCCATTCGCCGTGCAGACGGGTCAAGCCACTTTTGCCAAGCAGCGCCTGACAGGGGCTATTGCCCATCAAGATCAACAATTTAGGCGCGGCGAGCGTAATGTGGCGTTGCAAGAATGGCAGCATCATCGCCATTTCTTCTGCATTGGGATCGCGGTTTTGCGGTGGGTTCCATGGCAGGACGGGGGCCGCGTAAATTGGTGCATCACCGCTGCGTCCCACCCCGATGGC
>Ga0307488_10005117_pt1 | contig 10854 bp, 10 predicted proteins | sample SB02metaG_FD_202248 | JGI IMG/M metagenome (GOLD analysis project Ga0307488, IMG submission 202248) | Sea-ice brine microbial communities from Beaufort Sea near Barrow, Alaska, United States - SB 0.2 | ecosystem: Environmental > Aquatic > Marine > Coastal | place: USA: Alaska | collected...
CGCCCAGAGTCTTCTTCGAACCAGGGACGCCAGGGAGACGTCGCCCCAACCGTCGGCGTCGTCTGACTGTTTGCCCATAGAACTGCTCCCTAATCTCCCTAATTCGTCTCCTGAGAAGCCATCACCTGACCCCAACGAAAACGGGTCGCACAGCAACACCCAGGCTGGCATTTTCCCGAGCGCGCGCGTCGCAGCGCCGCGCAGGGTGTTGACCTGTTGTTGTAAAAAAGAAGTGTTCAGTCTTTCGGACCACGTGTATTACGTAATTACTCTGGCCAATCGGCAAACAGTGTGCCTGGATTTCGTGAAAGCCCCAAAACGCACCTCGGTCGCCGCGTGTATCTCGCACAGCGTCTTCGCCGCGTACGCGGCGTCCCAGTCCCGCTGCGCGCACTCCTTGGCCCTCGCGAATTTCACCGTCGCCTGCGTAAGCGCTTCCTGCGCCCGTTCCACCGCCGGGTCGTTTTCGATTTCCTCAAAGTCGACCCCCCCGAACCCCAACCGCGTGAGCTGCTCGGTGGTGATCTCCACGCTGTCGCGCGAGCAGTACGCGTCGAACAAATCGCGGTCCGCGCTCGTGCCGCCGCGGTCGTAGTCGTAGTCGTTGTACCTGTACCCGTCGTCGTACCGGTCGTTCCTGTCGAAACTGTCGTCGTACCGCACGTCGTACGAATCGTCGTACCTCGTGCCGTACCGTCCGTAGCTCACCCTCCTTGGTAACTCCCGTTGTTTCACCGCTTTGAGGAACACTTTGCGAAAGTTGGAAAGCGCGTGGAAGTACCGGTCCTCGTGTCGCTCCTTCGCCGACGCCGAGGTAACCGCGGCGTTCCAAAGCGACGTCGCGACGAACAGGCTGTCCACGCGTGTCTCGCACACGGTGTTGTCCACTAAATCAGCCCCGATGCCCACCTGGACCCGGTACGTATTAGTGTCGTTTTTGTCGTGGTGAGTCGTGTCTTCGCGGTGGTTGTCGGTCCGCTCACTCGCGTTCCCACGGAGACTGCCCGTGTCACTCGCGCTGCCCTGGATACTCGCCACGGCTTGCAGAATACTGGAAACGGGCTCAAGAATGGGAATCAGAATCGGGTTTAGGGTTTCCTTGTCCTCGTTTCCGTAAAAGGAAAACCCCGTTGCGTCATGACGCCCGAGCGCGGCGACTTTGCAAACATCGGCGCCGACGTTCGCGGAACCCAAAACGGCGCGCGAAAACCGCGCGGCGCCGCAGTCGCGCTCCAGACAAAGAACGGTTTGTCGAGGGTTTTCTTCTTCTTTAGGGTTTGCGTCCGTAGGGTTTGTCTCCTTAGGGTTTGACCTAGGGTTTGACCTAGGGTTTGACCTAGGGTTTCCGTGAGTAGGGTTTTTGTTCGTCTCAAACGCCCTAGCCGCGAGCAGGGACATCAGCGGGCCGTTTCCGATGTCAAGCACGGCGCCGCATTTTGCGCCTGTTTTCGCAACCGCCTTTTGCACCGCGGTGAAAAAAACCTGTTACACGATTAACAAGAAGGTGTCAGTCTCTCGTAATGTGTATGAGGGATTGGAAAGGGTATACTGTATTCCATACAGTGCATTAAACAGGGAGGCGGAACGTGGTGATTGGGAAAGTTCCTTACCGCGTTGGTTTCCAAATCGTTCCAACGCGCGATTTTTGTAACGCCCCACAATAAGTGCGCGGCGCATCGGCAAACGTGGGGATGGGGAGAAACAGGGTTTAGGTTGTTTGGGGTGCCTAGGGAGTCTTGTTTTTTTCCTAGGTTGTCTTGCTTTTCCCCAGATGTGGTGTGCAAGTAGTCTTGCTTTTCCTCAAACGTTGTTGGGGAAACCGGTTTTTCGCCGTCCACGAGAAAGGTTTCCAAAATCGTCCCGTTGACGCCGGCGCCGTCATTTTTTCGCGAGAGTTTCAAACAAACCAGTCGCGCGTCGGTCGGCACGTCGAGGACCTCGGGAAGAAGAGTTACCGTTACGGGTCGTGTTCCTGTTACAGGTCGCACAGGTCCTTGGTTCGATTCCGGCGGGTTCGGGTCGGAGGTGAGAGTTTTGTTTTTTGACACTTCGATTGTCCACCAGGTCATCGCCGCGCGCGCCGCTCGTCGTGAATCGGAGCCGCGCAGGACGTTCGCGATGACGTTTTGTTCAACGCACGTCACCAGTGTCAACGATGACCCCGAATCGTCTCCCAGAGCACGGCAGCCGGGTGCCGTACACAGCAGCGGAACAGCGTCACTGATGCGTTCCAACGATGCGTCTCCAATGTTAAGCGTATCGATTGAAGTACCCGCGGCGCCGGGACACGGCCCGGTGATTCGAGAATCGCCTTCGCGATCGCCGAGCGGATCCCTTAAGTAAAACCCGTCTCCCAGGTTCGAACCGCCGACGAGTTGTCCTGAAACGTTTACCGAGTGTGGTATGGTCGTCGTGTGGTGGCCAGTCTTGAGTAGGGTGTTGAAAACTCCTTTTTCGCGAAGAGCGGTGAGATCCCGGATGACGTCCAACACGCCGATTGCGTTTACCACCGCCAGCGCGTCCACGACCAACAACTCGCAGCGCTCCGCGACGATCGTGTCATTGGACGTATCGCCGAAAGCGTGCCGCTGTGACGCACGCGGGTTGGTGCTTGAGGTACAGACGCTCCACGAATTGTCCGTCTCGAGGGAAGAAGAAGAAGCCTGAACCCGGGATACGTCTGTTTCAAGCACGACGAGCCGGTTGCGTTCGGCGGGGGTCCGAAGAGTTTCACCTGCGTTCAATCTGACCAAGTTCGCCAGTATTGGGTCCTTTTCGAACGCGACGACCTGGTCTGCGCCCGCGAGCACGGCCTGGATCGCGAGGGTACCGCCCGTACCACCAGCGCCGAGCACCACCACGCGTCGCGCGCCGTTTTGCAACGCGGCGGTCACCGCGTCTCGAAACGCGGTGATACGCGCCACGTCCCTTAGGGCAAAAAGGACCTTGGCTTTCACGGACCGGGCTTTGTTCGCGGTCACCGCGAGGATCTCGGAACCGAGCGCCGCTTCCAACGCTTCCGCTGACGTGACGTGTGGTAAGGGGGGGGGGGAATCGTTGGAGGGAGGTTCGGACATCGCGCGCGCGCGGGGCCCGGAAGCGCGGTGGGGTGTGGCGTGTCAGCGGTGCCTTCCTAGGAAAAGGAAAGGAACTTTGAAACGAAATCAGATCTCCTGAGATGCAAAAGTCGTGGCTTTTCAGAACGAGAGGCGCGGAGGGACGCGACGCACGACGTGGTGATTCTACGTTGATCATGGGAAGGAAGCGGTGTTCACACGGCAAGGGGAAAAGCGACTGCGCGGAATGCAACCCCTGCCCTCACAGCAAGCTGAAACGCAAGTGTACGATGTGCAACCCATGCCCTCACGGCAAGCGGAAAAGCAGCTGCAAAGACTGCAACCCCTGCCCTCACGGGAGGCTGAAACACGGCTGCGCGGACTGCAACCCCTGCCCTCACGGCAAGGTGAAACACCACTGCAAAGACTGCAACCCCTGCCCTCACGGCAAGTGGAAAAGCGACAGGGTAGCGTGCAACCCTTGCCCCCACGGGAAGCGGAAAAGCGACTGCACAGCGTGTATCCCCTGCCCCCACGGGAAGCGGAAAAGCGACTGCACGGCGTGCACCCCCTGGAAAAGCATGTGTGCGGCGTGCAGGTCAGCACACGCTTAGCACTCGAGTTCACCCGAAATCAAGCCCGAGCCCGATATCAAGCTCGAGCCCGAGATCAAGCAAGAGCCCTTCACCATCCGCGGCTACTTCGGCATCGGCGATGGCTGACACCTCGACTGGACTGTACGGTACAGGGAAGGTAGATCAGCACGGTGTTGACGAGTCGAACCCAATGGAGTAACGTGGTTGACTCAAGAACTCTTGCTGAGTCAAAAGAATCCGCATAAATAAAATCAAACCGCCTAAAACACCCCCCCCGACCCGCGATCGTCGGGCGTGAGGTTCACCCGTCGAAGCGCGGTTTGCCACGCGATTCCGGTGGGGTCGATTCCCACGGTGGATGATACCCGGCCTCCGGTTCCGAAGAAACCCCCTTTTGTCGTTTCAAGTTCGGAATACGAAACGTCTTTTTCAAGCCGCCGCGCCAGGGCCACCGCGCGCAGTAAAACCTTAATCGGCGTGCTCGGCGACAAAAACTCAGCCGCTTTTTCGCCGTCGTCTTCCCCGAACGCCCCTTACGATAAATAAAAGAAAGTATCAGTCGGGGTACGGGCAATTGCAGAGGCGGTGTGTGTTGGCTGGGAAATACGTACCTGACGCCGCTAAGACTTTTTCCGCCTCCACTCGGGTCAGCGCGGGCACAGAGACGTGCGTGTGGAACGCATCCGTCACGCCCAGCGCGCGCATGGTTTCGGGGGAGGACGTCGTGGCGACGATGGCGAGTCTGTGGCCATCACCCGGCGGCTTCCTGAGCAACGCCCTTAGGTTCCGCACCATCGTTGCCGTGTGTTCCGCGTACAGCGTGCTCGGCCCCGAGGTTCCGTCGTACGTGGCGCCGCTGTGTCCGAAACTACCCCCCGAAAGCGAGTACCCTTTCGTGAAACCCACGTCCCCTGGTGGGACACCGAGCAACGTCTCCAGGCCGTCCACCACCAGCAACGAAACCTGAAGTGGTGAGGGAGGAAACGGGACGGGAGGGCGGGAAGTTTTTGGGATGCAGGCGGTTAGTATCTCGACGTCCCGTAAGTAGTAGGTAGTGAGTAAGTAGTATCTCCTTTCGTGAGCATCTCCTTTTGTGGAGTGCGTCGTCGGTTCGAATGCGGGAGGGTGTCATCGCGACGGTGGTACGCGCAATTAGGGAGGGCTCTGTTAAAAAAAAAAAAACGCACCTTCGCCTTGGCCGCGTCGTCGAACGCGCGTCTCAGGGAATGCAAACACGCGTCCGCGCCGGACGCCGCGGCGACGTCGGCGCGGAACACGCGTACGGACGGGAACGGCACGAGCGACGCCGCTTCCGCGGTCAAAGCACTCGCACCGCACCCGGGCGGGCCGTGCACGAGCACGGAGAGGTGGTCGGTGGCGTCAAAGTTGAGGGAAGGATGGCCAGGAGTGGTTCGGGCAGTGTCGCCGGTAGCGGCGTCGCGACTCGCGGCGTCCCCCGCGCCCCCCGCGTCGCGCAGCACCGCTCTCACGAAAAATAAAAGAAAGTGTCAGTCTTGTATGGGCAAACAGACAGTGCATTAATTTGGGTTGGGTTGGGACGTATGGGCAGAGGTAATAAATAGTCCCTTCTGGTACGAGTATGGGCAAACAGACAGTCTATTAATTTGGGTTGGAAAATACGCACCGTAACAGCGGGGGCAGCGCGTCACGCGCTCTTTTATGCGGCGACCGCTCTCGTGACCCAGTGCCGCAGGAACACAGCGTACCTAGCGGCCGTAGCGCAGCCAGGGCGTCGTTATCCGCGCCCAGGAAAGGCCGCACCTCGGTGAGCGCGGCTTTGAAATCAGCCATGGTTACTTTTTGGACGTCTTGTTCCCCGGAGTCGCCGTTTTCGCCAGACTGTTTGCCAGTGTCGATGTTCGCAAGGTACCGACCCAGCGCGTGCGACTGCGCGGCTCCCACCGCGCCTTTGATTTCCGCACCGGAGTAGTTCGTGGTCATTTGCGCTAACTCGGTGATATCGACGCAGGGTGACAACAGCTCGCTCGCGCGCATCTTTGCGGTGTGGATGTTGAAAATCTGCGGTTGGTAAGGAAAAAGGTCAGTCAGGACCGTGACTTGTGTGAGAAATTACCCTGGCATATCGGCAAACAGTCGTAGGATTCGGGCCGAACAGTGGTAAACGTTACTAGTACTGGCAACTGCTACATACGTCACAAGTAGTGCACTCAAAGAGGGGCATCAAAGAGTGTGCCTGGATTCGGGAAAGCCCCAAGACGTACCTGGGTTCGCCCCGCGAAGTCGGGAAGCCCGACTTCGACTTGCAGTTCCAGCCGCCCCGGGCGAAGCACCGCCGGGTCTAACAAGTCCCTTCGGTTCGTAATACCCACCACCAAAACATTTTCTAGGCTCTGCATGCCGTCTAACTTAGTCAAAAGTTGGTTCACCACGTTATCGTGCACCACACTTGCCGTCGCGCCGCCCGACCCCCGCGCTTTCATGATTGCGTCGATTTCGTCGAAAATAATCACGTGCAGTTTACTCTTTTTATTTTTTTGCCAGAAAAGGGTCAGTGTCAGTGCTGTGTTGGCAACCAGTCGGAGGGATTATGGAAATGCAATAAATAAGTACCTTGTCGCCTTTCCCTTTGAACTCTTTCTCCGCGGGTGCGAACAGATCACGCATGTTCTCCTCGGACTGCCCAACGAACCGCTGCAGAATCTCCGGGCCGTTCACGATTTTCGGCGGGTGCGCGTTTAACAGCCGGCCCAGCTGTTTCGCCACGAGCGTTTTCCCGGTCCCGGGCGGGCCGTACAGTAACATGCCTTTCACGTGTCTCATGCCTTTTTGTGACGAAATAAAACGGTCAATCTCTTCCGTCTTGAGTGTATGGGTGTACTTCGTAATGTGTATGAGTAAACAGTCGGGCCGTATTTGGGCCGAACAGTGCGCTTGTGATATATTTGTAAGAGCCCGATGCGCACCTAATTTCTTCAACACCTCCGGGTCGACCATCCGCGACGCGAATACGCGCCTGAAAATCGTGAGGAACTCGCTGTCCAAACCCCCTACGCCGTACTTCTCGAATGACCCGTTTAAGAGCATTTCCTGTAGGTGTTTTTGGCTCGACCCCGGGTTGGGGTCGTTAGGCGGTTCGGGCATCAAATTTCGGTTCCCGGCCGGTCCGGTCCGCGTCGCGCCGTCGGTGAACATCGCCACGCCCAAGGTGGGGGCTTTCACCACCGTGGTCTTCGCGACTGGCTTTTCGTGAACAACAGTTGAATTCGAGGTGCCCTGCCGTGTCCCGCCCACCCCGGTACCTATGGGGGACCCGAACGCCGCGCGCTTGGGGGTCGGCGGCGTTTGATTTGATTTGTCCGCATTTGTGGAACCTGGAGAGTTTGAACCTCTCCCTGATGCCCCTGATGAAGACGCTTCTGAAGCTTCCCTGCCCTGTTCGATCGCGTTCGCGTCTTGGAACATTTCCTTCCGCGCCCGCGCTTGAGCGTCCAACGAGCGCTGCGCCTCCAGCTCATCCTCAAGAGGCGACGATCCGGTGTTGATGTACCGAACCAGCCGAGCTCGGTCGTTGTTCAAACTCGCGCTAACCCTGCGTACGCTTTCGGGTGCCGAGCAATGAGCACCGGCGCGGACCGGAACGACAACACGAAAGCCATCGCCCCCATCGGTAACCCTCGCGCGTACCGTACCCATGCGTGTCAGCGCGCCGAGCGCGCGGCGACGCGCGTGGTGGAGCATCGGGACAGTGAAGACGTGGGGTGGGAAGACGTGGCTTTCTGTCGGTGCCTCATGTGCCTTCATGAAAACTTATTACCTTCATCAGGTTCAGTTTCGTGGACGAGACGAGTTTTTTCGTCTGCCACTTCGCCGCGCCCTGCGGCGGGTCACCACCGACGTCAGGGGCGACACGGCGCCGTGGCGTGCGTCGCGTGACACCTGCAACACAATGTACGCCTCGGAAACCGACCTCTCCGCGAAGGAAAGAACCAAGTTCCGCCTCGAAGAGAAACGGTACCAGCTGCATCGCGAGCAGACTTTTTTAACAAGGCGACACAAAAAAGTCGCCGGGCCGTTAGTCACGCGCGCGTGCTCTCTGGAAGATGCGATTGATCTATGTTGTTTAGGTGACATCGTCGCGAACGGAGGTGGGATACACGGAGTGCGAGTCGTGGTGACTAAAAACGACGTCATCGCGTTCGAGATTCCCGACCGCCCAGGGTTGCTGTTGATTCCAAACGCCATCGATTTGCAAACCCAAAAACAATGGTTAGTGCAAAGCGTCACGACGATGTGCGAGCCCCCCGCGGAGACGAACCACGGGGTGCGGCACGGGTCATTCGCGGGGCTGTGGGACGCCAGTCTGGAGAATAGGTGGCTGGTGCCTGAAGAAAAAAATGAAACAATCCATGCACCAAACGCCACCGCCAATCGATGGCGCGCCGAAGCGTCTTCCTCTAACACTAAACCCGAAAAGAGCGCCGCAATCGCCGCTCGCGTTTTACTCGAAAAACTGCGCTGGGCGACCCTAGGACCGCCTTATGACTGGAGTACGCGTAAGTACAAGGAGACGGTCGTGTACTCGCAGGTTCCTGATGACGTTAAAAGGCACTGCAAACGGTTAGCCGCGGCGGCGGGCCATCCCGAATTCAAGGCGAGCGCTGGGTTGGTGAATTACTACCGAGCCGGCGACGCGCTAGCCGGGCACGTAGACGACGCGGAGCGGGACATGACCAAGCCGATAGTGAGTTTTTCGTTAGGGTCGCCTTGTGTGTTTCTGGTGGGTGGCGATGACCGGGATGTGGAGCCCACGGCGTTTGTGTTGCGCAGCGGGGACGCGGTGGTGTTATCCGGCAAAGCGCGGAGTCGGTTCCACGGCGTGCCGAGAGTGTTTGTTGAGAACGACGAAACCACCGACGGACACGGCGCGTTGCTGAAAGCGCCTCCCGAACTGAGCTGTCCTGAAACATGGCACGAACACCCGGACGTCGCGCGGTACGTCCGGGGAGGGAGGGTCAACGTGTCGGTGCGGGATATCGATTAGTGAAGTGAGGTAGAGTAGAGCACGGGTTTTGGGTCTAGCGGGAGAGGTCTCTGGACCAAGCGTACTGACGACAATACATGTACCTGGTAGAGTAGTGTTGAGCAATTAGTGCAATAACAAGTGACTGATGCAATTGAAACACCGGATAAAAGTCTCAGTGATGGTGCCCTCCACTCCCGGAAATCCCAAGCACCCTTTTCCCCGCTTCGTACGTCGCCCACGAGATGGCGCCCGCCGGGATGTGGAAAAGCACGCGCGGGCCGAGGCCTCGAGCGAGCGCCCCGGCGCCTTCTTCCGCGATGAGTCTCCGGAAAGCCGCGGGCAGCGATGATGAGCCGTATGGGCTTTTAGGCAGCGAAGGTGTGGGGAGCGTGGTGGTTTTGCACAACTGCGTGTCCCCAGTCACGGCGCACACGCCTTTTTTGGAACCAGGCTGCAGTTCCGTTTTCACCGTTTTTAAGGTTTCGCACTCCGAGAGCTCGCAGAACGTCTGCATCCGCGTTTTCACCACGTCCAGGGGGTTGGTCGCGGCAGCAGCGAGGCCACCCGCTAACCCCCCCGCGGTGAACTGCGTGAAAAAAGTCTCCTCGTCGACCAGGCCGTTTTCGTCTTTAGAGGTGAACGGGCCTCCCCAGCGCTGCAGCCCGATTTTCGCGCTTTCGTAAACCGTGAAGTGCATCGCGGTGAACGGGACGTTCATGGCTAGCGTGGTTGGGTAGCTGCGGTACAGCGCCCAGAACCCTTGGTGCCGCACCGTGCCTTTGATACAGTCAATCGTACCTATGTACGGCGAGTTTTGCATTTGCATTCGTTGTTTGATCGTATCCACGGGGACCTGGATCCCGTCGCCTAAGACGGTAGCGCACGACCCCGCGGCGGCGTGCGCCAGCGGCGCGTACTGTCCCTTCTCATTCCCGCCAAACACGATTTTCATATACTCGTACGTCGCGAAATACACCGCGTGCGCTGGGCCCGCACCGACGCCAACCGCGGCGACGCCGCGGTACAAACCGCCGACGCCCTCTTTGCCCAGAATCTGTCGAAACGTTCGCGTAGTACTCGCGCTCGCAGCTTCCATCAAGCCCACTCGGGCGCTGCTCCCACCAGAAGCGCCCCCACCTCCACCCCTGGGCGTCACCACGGTCTGCATCCGCGTCTTAATAGTGTCAAGCGGGAACATCGCGGTGTGCTCCGTGGTCCCAGCGACCGCGCCCGCCACCATGTGCTTGTAAAACGACTCCTCGCCAACGGAGGCGGCGGCGAAGACGGGATGTTTGTGTTGGGCCACCGTCGCCGGGGCATAGTGCGAGGTGGACACGCTCTCTGTGGTAGACGTCCGGCCCGACGTGGTCATCGCGGAGGTGGCAAGCACGGAAGGGCGCGACGCGACGCGTGTGTGGTCGGTGACCCTGGAAGGCGAGGACGTGTCAGCCATTACGGTAAAGATCGCGGCGCCACACAGATCCAACCGCGTTTTGCCCTGGTTTCGAAGAAAAGAAAAGGCGCGACACGGAGGTGCCGTGCGTCCGTCCTACTCCTAGTGCCGGTCCCACTGGTGCTCCGGCCGGCCGATCACACTCTGAGGGCGACAGAGAAACACGCGCGCGAAACGACCACGAACCCAGTCTGAACGGCCCTCACGCCGACTCGCGTCCGTGGGTCTGGCGCGATGGCTGTGGAGGCGCGAAAGTAGCAAGCCTTTTTGCCGCCGCGCGGTGACGAAACATTTTGTGGGCCGAACGAGCTTTTTTTTTCGACGTGTCCTGTCCCGTCTTAACGGTACGGCCAGTCGCGCTGGCGCCGCGCGACCGAGACGCGTAGGTGGTTCCATATTTAGGTTTCTGCCCCGCGAACTAAGCAGCATGCGTCGTTTAAGCGCGGACGAGGGCAAGGTCGCCGTGGTGACCCCGGATGGGTGCGGGTGTTTAGAGAGCGCAATAGTCGGCTGTTTGTTTTGTTGCCATCGCTGTTCCTCCGAGCGTTTGGGGAGCGCCATGGCGTTCTTCCCCCCCAAGCCACCTAGCTACTTCCTAGTTGAAGACGTGACGGGCAAGTGCCACGCGCGGTACCGGGACGGGGGTTCGCAAATCGCGGCCGGGTCAAGGCTCGCGGCGTACGACGCGGAGTACGTTGACACAAAACGCGGGAACAAAATCGTGGTGCTCTCCATGGACGCGCC
>Ga0307488_10005118_pt1 | contig 10853 bp, 8 predicted proteins | sample SB02metaG_FD_202248 | JGI IMG/M metagenome (GOLD analysis project Ga0307488, IMG submission 202248) | Sea-ice brine microbial communities from Beaufort Sea near Barrow, Alaska, United States - SB 0.2 | ecosystem: Environmental > Aquatic > Marine > Coastal | place: USA: Alaska | collected 2017-05-06
CGCCCGCCGCGTCCGCCCAGGAACTCGCCGCGCGCGCGAAAGCGAAAGCCGCGACCGCGGAAGCCGCAAGAGACGTGTTGTTACAAGACTTCGCCGACGACAACACCAAGGCGCAGGTGAAACTGTTCGCCGACTGCGCGACCGCGGGGGTACCGGTGAAGAAAGTGAAAATGGCACTCGCCGCCATGTCTGAAAAATTGGCCTGCGCGCTCGCGGTATCCACCATGCGTCTCAACGCTTCGTGTTGCGCGTGCAACGTAACGGCGGCGTCCAGCGTCCGCCGACGTTTGCTGATCGTCTCGTTGACGTACGACGTCGACATGTTCATCAATCCCGTTAACATTGAGGATGAAGAAATGTCAGACGCGATCGATTTCCTCGCCGTGGCAGGGATCGATACGGTGGCCACGGAGGACGACCCGATTTCCGCGCTGAGGTCCGTTCCCGGGATGGACGCGGGTAGGTTACTGAGCTTCGCCACGGACGCCGCGGACGCGGCGGCGGCGTCGTTCGCCGCGGTTGCGGCTGAAGAGAGTGTTGACACCACACCGGCGGTCGCGGAACCGAACCCAACGACCGCGCCGACCGCCGAGCAATCCGTACCCGACACGAGCCTTGATGACGTCGAGTCGTCCGCGACGGAGGGTACGACAAACACCGGCGACGTCACTGGTGATGCTTCCGTTCGTGATACCGGTGATGACAGCGCCGGCGAAAACATCGCTTCCGCTCCCGCTTCCGAAGATCAAATCCCCGGTGACGCCGCGACCGCCGATTATGTTCCCGAAGGTGAAACCTCCGCGAAACCGGTATCGGGCGCGGGCGCGAAGAGAACCGCCGTCGGCGTTTGTCTCGCGCCACTCGCCGCGGCCATGCGTTTGGTGTTCGATTGATATTTTGTATCAGCAAACAGTCTCTCGCGAACGTCGATTCCAAGGCGGGCGAAACGCAGACGAAAAACCCATGTTTATAGTTCGTTGATGTGTGTGGACACATATCCTACACAGTGTAGGACGGGAAGATGACTAGTTTTATGTATATATTGAGACGAAGAAAGAGAGAGCTTTGTGGTGTCGAACCTTTCGCGTCGGGCGAAGCCTGCTGCGTTGTTCGCCACCTGCAAAGGTTTTTTTAGCCGACTCCGAAATAATCAGGGCTTCGCCCAAAACCTGCGTCGGCGGATCTGGATCTCGTCCTCTGCTCACTTTTCGCGGAAAGAAAAGCAGCAGCCGCTCTTGTTGCGCGCGCCATCGGGGCGGCGCGCGACTTTGTGCGACCACCGATGGGGAAGGACAAGGCGAATCGAGGCGGCGCGTGCGCGTCTTCCTCGCGGGCCGCGGCAGGCGGGTTCGGCGGCAACGTTTTCGCAGGGTACGACCGCGGACGGCATCGGCTTGTCGTCATCTTTCTCGTCTCGTTTCGCACGATGACGACTTCTCCCATCTCGTTTTCATCGTTCCGTCCGACGACGATGTCCCTCCCAGGTCCCGGCTTAGAATTCGGAACCGACCTCACGTTTTCGCGACACACCAAACACACCTCTCGGGCAGCATCGGAAAGGCCGCGATAGCCAGGGTGCCGGCACCGTGACACACCCTGCCTGCTCACGAACGTCATCTCACCATCTGACATTTTCTCGATCTCATCGCACTCCACCTCAAAAAAAACGAAAAAAAAAACACAGCGTCGGTTTCGGCGGGTTCAGCGGCGCCACCGCTTTGAACGAAACCAATTTGGACGTGACACTAAACGCCCACGGCGCCGAACCCGATCCAGTTATTGCCAACCTGCTACTCACGATCAATAAGCAGAACCAAACCACGAAGCGCAAGGGTTTGCGGGATTTGGCGCGCGTTTTGCAAGGCGGCGCCGTCGGTACCGGCGACGACGCATCGGCGCGCTACAAAAGGTCGCCCGAGGAAATTGCGGCTTTTTTCCCGCAGGTACGCGTTTCTGGCTTTCCCAAATCAGGCGGCACACTGTTTGATGGCCCTCTTTGCGTGCACTACGGGGAACGTTTACCAGTACTGGCAACTCTTACAAATACATCACAAACGCACTGTTTGCGCATACAGTCTACTTGTATATAAATCGCCGTATACAGCACACCCGTACCCCGCACGTCGCCCAACACGGGACTGACCCTTTTCTTCCACAAAAACAGTGGATCGTTTCGTTCGGGAAACTGGTGGACGACGACTCGTTTGCAACCCGGCAGTGTGCCACTGCGTTGAACTCGATTTTCGTGATAAACAGTGGGAAGCTTTTGGCGAAAAACTTGGGCAAAATCGTCCCCGCTTGGTTCGCGGCGTGCCACGACGAGGACGAGTCGGTGTCAAAAACCGCGCGCGACGCGTTCGAACTCGTTTTCAGCACAAACGAAAAAAGACTTGCCGTGGTTACTCGCTTCGGTGACGAAATCGTGAAACGAATCAAAGACCGGCTTGGCGGGTTTGACGTGAGTAGTGACGAAACAGTCAGTAGTGGGACTTCACGACAAAACGAAAGCGGCACGAGCGAAGAGAAACGGGAACGAAAAGAACGCAGAGTCGCGAGCGCGTGGAGAGCGCTCGGCGGGTTCGCGTTCGATTCCACAAACGAGCCGGACGGTTTGTCCAGTGAAACTTTGGGCCTGGTAAACGACGCCCTACAGTCGCTTCCGGGGGACGGGATTTGCGCCAGCGCCAAGTCGAGCTCGCCGAAAGTACGAAGCGCAGTGTACAAATGCGTTTTGCAAATCGTAAACTCGACGGGCGGCGGCATTGACGTTGACGGTACGGGTATCCCGTCTGCGGAATTAGCGAATAACCAGTCGCAAAAATTAAAGCGCGTCTCCCTTTTCAGCGCGCTGGAGGAAAAGGACGGGTCGTGTCTCGGGGACGCGCGCGAGCTGACGCTTGGTTTCGTGGAGAAACACGGGCGAGGCGCGTGGGAAAACACGCTTTTCCCGAATGGCGACGATGTTGATAACGGAGGTAACTCCGAAACCGTGGTGGACGGTTTCTTGCAGAGGTTATCAGAACACGTCGCTAGCGGGTGTCACTCCGCCGCCGCGGTATCCGCGCCCTCCGTGCTTCCCCTGCTCGCGGGGTTGCCCCCGACTTCGTTGGCGCAACAAGCGGTAGGGGAGGTGAGTCAGGGATATTCCAGCAGGGCAGTTAGTCAGGAAAACTCCAGCACAAGGTTGGCAAACCTGTTAACCAGTACGTGGGACGGGTACTGCGTGTGTAACGTCCCGTCGCGGGCGAGTGACGCCAAGGCGCTGCTAAACGCGTTCAAAGAAGCGTTTTTGTTCGGCGCCATCGTGGTGGGTGAGGCGCTTGGGGTACGGGCCTTTCCCACTCACCACGCTCCGCCTCTGCGATTGCCCATACGGGACTGACACTTTTCTTTTTACACGCAGGACGAAAAAGAAAAGAAATCGTTTCGCGACGCCATCTTTTCAACCGCCCTCACCGAGCGGTGGGCGCCCGAGATTTTCCGTACCACGTCCTCCGAGGGCGACGATTCGTATGTCATGACATCGCTGTGCGAAACCTTAGTGGGGGTGTCACGCCGACTCGTTTTAAACGACAGTTTACAAATAGTCATGACTAAGATGTCATTGGACGCGTCCGCGATGCTCGGACACGAAGGTTCCGAAAAAGGCGTTTGCCCAATCGGCGCGGCGCGGGTTAAATCGTTCCACCTGAATCTGGTCGCCGCGGCGACCAACCGGGATTTTTCGGAAAGGAAGACTAACAACGCTGTTGGGGCTTCAAATGGAACCGCTGTTTCTTGGGTCCGAACCCGGTTCGCGACGCCGGTTGCGCGACGCGCGATGAAGTTGTTGGCGAAAAAAGTACGCCTGGCGCCTTTCCCCAAATCATAGACGACTCGACTGTTGTTTGCCCATACCCCGACTGACACTTTCTTTTTTATCCCAAAAAGCCAACCACACCGGGCGCTGATTTGCTGAGCTCGTTCGTGGAAACGCTCGGCGTCGCGGTGCTCGCGGACGACGCTGACAACACCGGCTCTTCTGATTCGTCAACGAAAGGGGGTACCGGCTCGCTCCTCTCCGCGTGCTTCGCAACAAACACAGACACCGAAACACTTCAGGCGCGCGCGCACACCCTCGCCGCGGTGTGCAAGGCGTCGCCGTGTGAATGGCAAAACGCGTTGCGCAGGGCGAAAGCTCTGGAGGACGACTTCCGGGACTCGTCGGGGGTAGCGCTTGTCGCCGCGACGCTCGCGATTCTGAGAGGAATGGACTCTACGCGCAGGTTTACTAAAAGCAGTGTCAACACAGGCAGTACCACCACAAGCAGTACCACCACCGTCACGTCGCCTTGGTCGTCCCCTTTTCTGGATGCGTTGGTGGTGTCTGTGGTTGGCGTTGGCGACAAACACGTCGGCGTCGACAGGGCGTCCCTCATCGCGGCGGCGGCGGCGACGCGGTCGGTGTCGTCCACGGCGGCGACGCAGGTGTTGCGTAACCTGTCAAAAGCGGTTTCGTGCTCCGGTAACACAATCGAGTCCTTCACCGCCTGCCTGGCGTGGGCGTGGCCTCCCCCTGTGGCGGATGCCACCGCAGATGCCAAAGAAGATACCACCGCCGCGGACGCCGCTGATGCGAATAAAACAGACGCGGAAACCGCGTGGCTCGAGTTGATCGGCGCGTTGTGGCGCGCGCGCCTGGACGAGGCGCTTGGCGTTGGTTTTGTGGAAGACGTTTGGGAAACAGAAACGGAAGAGGACGATTTTGACGATTCCGACTCCGACGTTGACGACGACGACGACAACGCTTCATCACAAACCTCCTCGGACGCTTCATCGGGCTTGGGGACCGCGGGGGCAGGGGGTAGGGCCAGGTCGGTGTCGCCCGATTCGTCAACGCACCCGGCGAGTAACGCGTGGTCCAAGTTGGAGCGGGTGGTTTCTGAAAACGCGATACCTCACGAACGTGCAAACGCGGAGCGACTCGAGCTGGCGGCGCGGCGCGTTGTTCTGGACGAAACGTGCACACGATTGGCGGTGCTTACCAGCCCACGCGCCGCGCGTCGCCTCGCCGTCGCCACCGCCACCGCGCTCGCGGCGTTCGGGTCGGTTACCTTCACCGCGGCGTGGGAAACGAGTAGGGCGGCGTTGCGCTCGCTGGCGCCCGGCGCTGAAAATAATGAGTCAGAAATGTCCGAACCTCTCGCGCAGTTTCTCGGGGAAACCGCGGCGGTTCACGGGTCGTGGGAGTTCGTGTGCGGCGTCGGGGCAAACGGTTCCGAAACCGAAACCGAGGCGCGGTTCGGCACGATCGTCGCGTCGCTGCTGCGCACGTCCGTCAGGGCAACACTCGCGCGCGAGCTTTGCTTTATGCGAAACGATTTCTTCGTCGCCGCTTTGGTTGTGTTGATAAACGCCGCCATCGACGACGGAATAGGGTTCGCGGACTGGTTCGAAGATGCGCCCGAGGGTTCCGGCGGTCCTAAAAACCCAGAAAAAAACGAATCCCGTTTAGACGCGGCGACACACGCGCTGCGGGTGCTTCGCGGCTACGCTTCCCACGAAAAGGCAAACGCGGGCAAACGCGTTGCGCAAATATTCGACCAAGCGGTGGCGCCGTGGACCGAACGACTGAACGATTTCGGTACCGCGTTGGACGCGAGGAAAGTTCGGGTTTTATCGACACTAACCCCGCTGTTGCGCGGTGACGGTGCGGCGCAAACCGCGTATCACGCTTCTTCCGCGCAAACCGAGTTCACGAACGCGTGCGCGAAACGCGCGGGTTTTCTTTTATCCAAGGGAAGCGACGGCTCGGTGGGTAAACAGGTTGGGGCGGGCGATGCTTTGGTCGGGCCGGTGGTGGCGCTTCTCGCGTCGTGCTACGGCGACTTCGCGCGCGACGATTCCGGTGACGGCAAAACTCTCGTTCCGAAACCAAACGGAAACGCAATCGGCAAGGAGCCCTTGCTCTATTGTTTCCAGCTCTTAACCAGGAAGGAGACCTCCTCCGCGGCCGCCGAAGCCGTGGCCAGGCGGTTCGCGCAAATGGAAGCTTCTACTCCAGTCACGGACACGAATGCGCGGGTATCCACGGCGACAAGCGCTTCCGCGACTACCGAAAAAGTTTTGTCGCGCGAAACCGAAAATGACGAACACGAAACCGTCGCCGAGGAGAAAACCGTCGCGATCGGGTTGCTCACCCTCGCGGTGGTGAACAGCACGTGCGCGTTTGCGTTGGATCAGATGGACTGGGAACGCGTCGCCGTGCGACTGACATCCCTGATGAACCGACGAGTCGCTTGGGGCGAGGAAATGACGGAACGCGCCACCGCTGGTAACGACACTTGCGATACAGAGTCGTCAAATGTAGCCGCTGCTGGTGTTGTCACGTCAACTCACGAGACCCAAAATGTGCCGACTAAATACCCCGCCACTGAACCTTCAAAAGCCACGGGATGGCGCTCAGCGTTCGTTGCGGTGAAGTTGTTGGCCGCGTTTGAGCGATTGCCGGTGGTGGTGGCGTCGCCGAGTTTCGACAAACACGAAACCGGAGACGTCGTGCCGTTCGGCGTGGCGGGGGCTGACGCGCAGAGCTTAGCGCAACACCTCGCTAGAGTCGAGTGGCCTTCCCTAAGAACGGAGGTCAACGCGCACGCCGCGCGGGTTTTGATGGCCGCTGGGGCGGAGCTTTTTCATGCGCACAGAGGTACCGACGGTACCGACTGTTCTGCAAAAAATACGAGACGAAACAAATGGGCCCTCGCGCGCGCCGCGGAACGCCCGCTGTGGCGCGAACTCGCCTCGCTTTGGAGCGCGAAATCCTCCTGGTCCTCCGTGCTCGCCGTGGCGTCTGGGAAACCCTGGACCGCGATGGACAACTGGGAAGAAGCGCGGTGCGGCGCGGTGGCGGCGCTGTACGAGGGGTTGCTTTGCGCGGATGAAAGCGACGAAAGTGATGATGAAGTTGACGCCGAAGAAGGCGCGATCGCTCAAACTTCGGTCGCGAAAACAATCGCCGTCGCGCAAACCCTCGCCGCGATTCGAACCGCCGCGTACGCGTTGTTATCCTCGCCAGGTTTGGTGAAACCCGCGGTGGTCGGTCTGGACGCGTCTGTTGAGGACACAGACGCGGTGGAGACGGCGGTGCTTGCCGGGGCCGGGGACGGGGACGGGGACGCTGGGGATGGGGATGTGGAAGTTGGGGACGGGGACGCGAACTCCGCGTCGTCGCCCGCCGAGCGCGCCGCGATTCGCGAACCCCTCGCGTTGAAACTTTCGGCAAGAGCCGACGCCGCGCAAAACTCCGGGCTCGGTTCGATCCCCGCCAAACCGGTCGTTTTTGTTGCGAAAGGACGCGGCCGACGCGGCCAGGGAAAGACGACACAAACCCTGACACGCCCCCATAAGCCCAACGCCCTGACAAGCACTTTGTTGTGTTACGGTCTTTTGCTGCGGCACCTTCAGAACTTGCCGTTACGCTCGAAATCAAGAGACCGGTAAGTATTTCCCATTTACCACATTCCGCAGACTGATTGCCCATACGAGACTGACACTTTTTCTAAAAACAAACAGCTTGGCGGAGTTCGCGGCGTCCGTAAAAGCCGTGAACACCGTGATGCGCTTGGCGCTGGTGGCCATGCCGCTTCCGGTTGACCTGACTTTCGATGGCCCAATTTCATCCTCGAAACATTCAAACGCATTTTCGAAACATTCAAAAGCGACTTCAAGGCTCCCGAGGGCGTGGCAAGACGTCGTGGACCTGTCCCTCGGCGAGGCCCGCGACGGAACTGGCGGCGCCGGCGCCGCCAGCGCCGCGGCGAACGCCGACTGCTTGAGCGCGGCTTTTTTGTTTGGCGATTCGTGGTATGGCGAGCGGTCCACGAAAAGCGGCGACAGGAAAAAAAAAACCCACCCCTCAGCTTCGAACCAGCGCCTCGCAATCGGCGTGTACCGTGCATGTCTGTCCTGCTTACCCGCGGCGACGCGTACGTGGTTTTCGGATTGCCGCGACGCTAGTCTCAAAAAAACCCTAGAGCAGCTCACCGCGCACGCGCTGTCGCCCGCGATTCTGGAACACGAGTTTACCGTCGTGGAACGCGCGTCGGAAGGGACGTATTCCGGGTTTTCCTTCGGCGAACACCACGCGGACTCCACGGGCGAGCTCACCGTGAGGGTGTTGAGGGGTACCAGAGAAATTAGCGCCACCTACGCCCTGGACGACGCCGCCGTGGAGCTGAAAGTCACGCTTCCCAAAGCGTACCCCCTGGTGCAAGCCGAGTTGACGACTGGCCAAAGGGCGGGGGTGAGCGAACAGAGAGCGCGCAAGTGGACCCTCGCGGTAAGTATTTCCCATTTACCACATTCCGCCGACTGATTGCCCATACAAGACTGACTTTTCTTTTTACAATCTCAGGTTGGCGCTATTCTGCGGCACCAAAACGGCGCCGTCGCGAGCGGCCTCGCGCAGTGGCGCCGAAACGTGGACAGGGTACGTATTTCCCAATCGCCACATTCCGCCTCTCTGACTGCCCATACCCCGACTGACACTTTTCTTTCAACAATCAGGAGTTCGCGGGCGTCGAGCCGTGCCCCATTTGCTACCTCGTGATTCACGGAAGCAACCACCAGCTCCCGAAACTGCGGTGCACGCAGTGCCACAACAAGTTCCACAATGCGTGTCTTTACAAGTGGTTCACGAGTTCCAGTAAATCCACGTGTCCGTTGTGTCAAACCCCGTGGGGGGCTAGTTACCGGGCGTAGGCGGGGTCGGTGCGCGGCGGGTGGGTAGAGTCGACGAGGCATGATGGGTGACAGTTACCATAAATACGTTACGTCAGGTACCAAACTCAAACTGTTTAAAGGCGTACGGATCTAGCCGCACTAGTTAGCCCCGATGTTCGAAAGAAAAAAAAAAGATTTGTGACAGTTAACAGTACGTGCGTCAAATTGACAAACAGCACGGTGGTAAATGTTACCACCGGGTCTTGAAAATAGTCGATGGAAGTAACACGGATGGAGATGTACCACGCTACTCGCGATGGATAGGTATAAACACGCGGCTCATCGCGATGGGTAGTCCACACGCTACTCGTGATGGATAGAAAACACAGAGCACACACCCCGTCCGCTAGTAACACGGATGGATAAAACACACACTACTTGTATAAACACACTAAATACTCCTACAGTGCCCCCAACCACATCAAGCCGCCAGCTGTCGCCTGACCAGCAGCAGGTCCTGATCCGTGCCGAAACTTCTCCGCGCCAGGTCCAAATCCACTGAGCGGACGATACTTTTTTGTAGACTAACCGCCGGGTCCCTTAACTCGAACGTGCCGGTCGTGTCGTCGTACCCCACGACCACGACGTAGTGGCCGGTATATGCGGTTCCGGTACTGGTTACCTCGTCTGCTTCAGGCAAAGAGCTCCGCGGTTCGGATCCCCCGAAAACTACATTCGTTTCTTTTTCGCTTTCGTCGCGGTGGCGCTTCACGTGTAGTTTTCTTTTATCCACCAAAACGATCAGTAGCCAGGTCCCTGATGCGGACCAGGCCTTGATATCCGCGATGGCGACCTCCCGTTTTTCCACCAAAATTCCGTTAGCACCGGCGGTTTGGAAAAGCGAGTTCACTCTGCTGGAGTCGTCGCCTAAAGTTTCTTTGTAAAACGTCTGGTCCTTAAACTCCGGATTCGCCCCGATTGTTATCGTGTAAAACACCACATCCACTACGTTGAATTCCGAAAGCAAGTGCGCCAAGTCGACCGTCCACACGGATTGCGTGGAGCACATCGTTCTCATCGTCCCTAGGGTGGCTTTGTGGACTTTGTGCGACCTCGGGATTGGTTTCGGTGTTTTTCGCGGATGACGATGACGATTCGACACACCATCCAATCCACCGCCAATCAAGCCATCGCCGTTAGACGCCTCATACCCTCCCCGGGTTCCACCCCCGTTACCCCCGCCGCCGTGACCCGGGCACGTAAGTGCCCTTAAAACCATCAAAACACACGCCAACCCGCAATCCCAGCTGTGCGTTTGACGCACGTGGGGAGTGTTTAGGACGCCGCGCATTTGTGACGTCTGCTCGAGACTGCGATTTTTTCGTAATGTTAAAGGCGGTTCCGAACCGGACGTGCTCGCGTCGTTGCCGACGTCGCAGGCGTCGTCCGTTCCGGAAACGGTCACAGGTCGTGGCGTGCCCAACCGCATCGGCGCGGCGTCCAGGCGTAGGGACTCGAGAACGCCCCCCCGGGACGCGCTCGCGTTTGGAGAGTTTAAGAAGGGTGGCGTGACACTAGGAGGCGTGTACACCGAGATCGAACTCGGTGGTTCCGCCATCCGGGATGGTTCCTCCAAAGCTCCCTTCGTCATTATGACTCTAGCACTTGTCGGGGACGTTTTCACCCCAACCCCGTGCACCCCGAGCATCAACGCCTCCCCCCGAACGCCACCCGCACCAACGTGGGGAGAGGCCGGAGACGCCGCGTCGCTTCGGCGCTCCACCAATTCATTTCTTGATTGCGAGCTCGGTGACGAAGTAGGAGCCAAAACACCTATTTCAACTTAGTCAACTTGGCGGTGAACCAGACCTTTCGACACTGATTTGACTGGCTTTTATTCAGCGTCAATGTCGCCTTTCATCGGTAAACCTCGAGCGGGAGGCGACGGGTCGCACAGCGGGAAGCCGGGAACGACAACTTGCCTTTTCGATTTTTTTCCGCCCTTCCGACGTGACTCGCCGCCCCTCCCCCCTCACTCGTCCAGACGCGATCGATCGCACTGTGTATCGGATCACCATGTCCTCCCCCGAGCTCGTCACCATGCCCCGCCGCGGCGGGTTCGTCCTGAAAGCGCGCGCCAAGCCCGTGCTCGC
>Ga0307488_10005119_pt1 | contig 10852 bp, 7 predicted proteins | sample SB02metaG_FD_202248 | JGI IMG/M metagenome (GOLD analysis project Ga0307488, IMG submission 202248) | Sea-ice brine microbial communities from Beaufort Sea near Barrow, Alaska, United States - SB 0.2 | ecosystem: Environmental > Aquatic > Marine > Coastal | place: USA: Alaska | collected 2017-05-06
CAGAGGGCCATAGACGGCCTCTCAGCGCAGTCTAAGGCTACTGATATGGCCCGACGGTACGAGAACAAGGGCTTCCAAGTGACGCGCCGTATCATAGCCTTGTCAGCAGTCGGGGCCGTCATCGTATGGCCCAAGATTGTTCCTATCTTCTGGCCTGATGTACCTGTTATTGTTGGGTGGACTGAGTGGAATCCGGGGTTCTTGTTCATCACAGAAGGAAAAGAAGCGACTGTGTGGCAGACAATGAAGGGTCTTGTCCTGACCCCTCTGGATACTCATCTTGTCTCTGCTATTGTCGGATTGTACTTCGGTGCTTCGATAGTTAAGAACGCTAAGTAACTACTCTAAAAGCTGCTTCGGTTCTACGTCTAGGTCGATGTTGTTGTAGTGGTCTTCAAGGCTACGCATTGCCTGTTTCATTTCCTGTACCGGAAAATCTCGGTTTTCACGGTAGACTTCTTTCCAAAATTCTTTGTTATTGCTAAGACGAGAAATGTCTGACACGTCATTTATTGCCCGTTGTTTACCAGCCTCTGACTGAGGGAACGCTGAATTTTTAAGGTCAGGGTCTTTCATCATCCGACGGACAAACTGTTTGCTCCCGCCCAGAGTAATCAGGTCACGCATCAGGTCTCCGTAGTTTTGCTGTGCCGCAAACTGATCTTGAATTGAGTCTTCATATTCAGCAAGGAGACTCTCAGCATCAATTTCGTCGAGCGCCGTCGGGTCTGTGAACAGCATCCTTGCCTTGCTTCGAAAGTTCAGGTAAGGCGTCTTGGCCTGTCGCTGTACTTCCTGAAGAGCAAAACCAACTTCTGATTTAATGCTGAATGTTTTTTCAGGGGACAGAATAGCTCCTGATTCTTGAAGAAACTCGACCATACCGCCAACCGTTGTCAGGTCCGCCTCTTCTCTTTTCTTATCATAGTATCGTGGGTCAAGAAGATTACGTGTCACAGGCCCGACTAACTGTTGCTTAATAGCAGCGTCTTTCATAAGTGCTAAATATCCGGGCGACACCAGATCAACCAATTTCTTTGCCGAGCTTCTAAATTTCTGACTGTCCGGGTCTTCTAATGCTAGACCTGCAAGTGCCTTTCCGGCCTCAACAGTAAGAGATTGATCCACGAAGGGGGCGACAACACTGCGGAGAGAAGGCGCCAGATACTCATCGACAAGAGTATCAAAGTCGGCGTCTCCTGATTGACCCATCGCAAGAACAGCAGTTGCGAGTTGCATGACAGGCTCGTAAGGATTTAACCAGCCCATGTTCTTATAAGATATTTTAAGGTCTTCGGTGTCTATGTTATCAGGATCAGAGACAGCCTCGATGTCCGTAATTAGCAACGGGCTGAAACGCTCCCAAGGGGCAAGGAATTTTTTCAGGGCCGTCATCTCTTCTGAACCCATCATAGATTCATTAAGGTATGTGATACCGTAGTAAAATCCTGCATTGACCCCGATAAGAGTTGCAACACGATTTGCACCCTGTGCCTGAAGAGTTTTGTTCCCTGTATTAAAACCTTCAATCATTTCCTGATGACCCTTACGAAGGCTGTTGATACTGTTACGAATAACTTCCGCTTGGAAGCCCATAAAGTTACCAAAAACAGGTATGCCCCGGAGCGCCTCCGTTATCTGCGGCACTCGTGAATAGGTCGGCATAACATCAAGAGCATTACGTACTGCCAACTCAGAAATAATTTCGTTGTCTGTGACATTCTCTCGTCCCATGAACGTCTTCATCTGGTCACGGATTTCTTTTTGTTTTTCCGGAGAATACGTCTTCCACAGATTACCAACTTTACGTTGCTCTGAGGTGTAGGCTGCTACTTTTGCCAGATCGTCAACTTTCTGATACGCCTCACGGAGAGTTAGTCCAAAACCTCCTTGAGAAATAGGCATTTTAAAAACGTCTTTAAGAGCGGCCATTGTCAGGCGATCTGCCGACAACAAGGTCTTAGGACCAACACCGGCACGGCTCCTACCTCCGGTGTACGTAGCAAAGTCTGGTCCAAGACGATTTAAAATCTGGTTCATAGTAACGCCAGTGTCGAGGATACCAAGATCGTACAGTGCTTTCTTAGTAACAGGATCACCCCAGTATGCTTTCGGAACCTTTAACAGACCGAGGGCGTTCCCTGTTCCTGCAAGTTGATACACCGCACCGATTATGTTTCGTCCCATAGCGATAGGATTATATGCAGTCTTAAATAGTTTTGACGCGCCCTGAACATTGCTCATAATATTGATCATGCTCTGTGCCACAGAGGTCGTTACTTGCTCGTCTTCAAAAGTTTTTCCACTGCCTCTTCCGGGATTGAGACTGCTCATATTAGGATTGGTAAATGTCTGACGTAGATCGTCGGCAAGTTTTCGATCAACAAAATAGTTCTTTGTCGATTGACGTAGACCGTTCTTAACAGGAAGGGCACCACCTGCCCCATGAATAGGACGAAGAGTTGAAGGATCAACAGTCCGGCCTGTCTGTTGAGAAAGAATATCAGCCGCTTCTTCTGCCTGTTGTTTAATAGATTTCGGATTAAGAGGATCAGACCCCAGATCAATAATCGTTGCCTTTCCTTTTGCGGCAAGGATGCGGCCAGTCTCGTTCGCCAGATGGAACTGTGTCATCGGTTCCATGATGCCACGTACAGACGCCAGAATACGACGGGCAGGTAGAACATTCTGTCCCAGAAGATTTGCAAAGACTTCTGGAAGTTCAGTATCAGTCTTACGACCCTTCAGAACAGAACCTGTCTCTTCGTACGCGTTTTTAGACCTGCCGTAGTACAGGTCTTTTGTTTTCTGCGTAACTGTTCGTAGTACATTTCCTTCAAGAGCAGCAGAGTTTAGCTGCGACGGTGTCATGCCAAAGTTCTCATAAAACTTGAGCGACTCGCCTTCCGGAAGTTCGGCGTCACGTTTGATTGTCTCAAAAACATTTTCGATAGTATCTGGATTCTGCTTGATATAGTTCTTCCACTTTGTTTTACGCGGTGCCTCGTACGCCTCATAAATAAATCTGGCATAGTTAGGATTAAATTCTGGATTTATTTTTTGAAAATTCTTAGCCACGTTCGGGGCAAGGTCTTCAATTTTACCTGCATACTCCTGAACATCTGCAATAAGAGTACGTCCCTTGCCGATCAACTCAGACAGGTTTTCATCACGACCGGCGATCTCGGCAATCTCTTTTCCCCGGCCTTCGACAGCTTTGTTCAGAAGATTGATACCGTCCTGTGTCTTGATAAGCTCTTTGTACGTACTATTTTTCAGAAGTTCTTTTTCTAATCCCTGAGATGTTTTCATGAACCCGGTCTGTGCGCCACGAATAACTTCGTTTTTTCGTACAATGTCCATGTCAAGTCCGCCACCGGGACGGAACATATTCGTCATTCTGTTTATGTAAAAGTCTGCGCTAGGGCTGTTACGACGACCCACATCAATGCCTTCTTTAATCCCGCGTCCCAGAATCTCAGCAGCAGCTACGCCGCCCAGACCAATAGCAGGGGCCATAAGAGTTTCTAGTGCGGCTACGGTGCCGATCTCACCGTAATTTTTTTGATCACGATTCCCGATGTCAACTTCAATGTTTTGAATCTCGTTCTCACGAAAAGCAGTACCGCCAAAATTGATAGCCCCTTCAGCGGCAAGTGTCTTACGAGCACCCGGATTTTTTAACGTGGTAGCAACTCTTCGGAGTGGTGTTCCGATGCTTCGTTTTACGGCTGCCTTAATCCCAGTCTGGGCTGCTATTTTAGCACCCTGTGCTGCCACACCTGCGCTGCCAAGCGTGAACGGGGCAAGTAGAATAGTTGCAGCATTGGCAGGATCAGTCAGGCTGAACTTGATATGATCGAAGATACCTTTAAGACGAGGTGCCCCACCTTCTGAGGCGAACAGATTTGGGAGAGCGTCTGCCTGTGTCTTGGCATAATTAAAAAGAACCTTCCCGTCTTCAGACAACTTATCAACGTCTCCCTTTGTTGTGAGAGTGTTGATGATATTGTCTTCGTACGCACGACGATAGGTTAGGAAGTCATCGACAAGTGCTTGTCTGTCTTCCGGTACTTCCCGCCCCATCTCATCGTAAGCATAAGCTACAGAGTCAACGAAGTCATTGTCTGCGATTAGGTCTTCATATGTAGGCAAGTTATTTGCTCTCTACTGCTGTTGTAGTTTAGACTGCTCTATTTTTAGGTCTGTTTTCTTAAGTCTGTCTGCAAGTTCTGGACTGGGTGTGGTACGCAGCCCGACACCCGCCGGGTTGTCAGCATCACCTGCTATAGCAGCATTATCAAATTCGGCGTTAGGCAACGTGGCTGACATTTTTATACCGTAACGAGAGTTCAACTGTTTTACGGCTTCTTGAGCAAACCTAGCAGTCTGGTCTGCACTTGCTCTAAGCTGCTTTATAACGTTCACATTAGACTGACCACCAGCAACAGCAGCCGTGAGTGCCTCTCGGGCCGAGATTGCGTCTTCAACTAACTTTACGGCAGCGTCCGAAAGGATTTTATCTCGTTCAACCCCGCCCTTCTCAATGTCAAGGACCGTGTTAATGGATTCTTCGGCACCTTTTACTGCGGCAGCTTTTGCACCGATGGCTCGTTTCTGAGCAGCATCTTTGGTCTCCAAGGCCGACAGACCGTACTCCGTGAATATTTCACCAAGCTGCCCAAGAGAAGTTTCTTTTGTCAGAGGCATCCGCTGAATGTTCCGGGCCATTGCAGCAATATCACCCGGAGAATAATTGGTGTCCATAGCAGCAGGAATTTTCATGTTCTGTGCGTTCATCAAATCTTGATACTCACGTCCAACCATCGTACTGCGGAACTCCGGACTCATCGTATTAATACCGCCCCCGTATGCGTTCTGAACCGTAGCCCGATATTGTGCACCCGGACCCATCCCGCCGCCACCGGCCCGGCGTACCGGGAGAGAAGCCAACCCGCCCGATACCCGACCACCTTCGGCAAAGAAGCTACTGATCGTATCAAATGCGCTTTTTCCTGCTGCCAGTACTTGCGGCGCGTCCTTAATAATACCGGGAATAGCCGCAAGTGTTGGTCCAAACTCTTTAAGTATGCCGCCGAGACCACGAGGAGACGTGCCACCCTGTAGTCCCCCGCCCCCGTCTGGTCCTGTCTGTGATGTACTTGTGGGAGCACGGCCCAGACCAAGAAAATTAAAATACTGCTGGAGTGTGCTTTCAGGATAACCCAACTCGGCCATTTCCTCAGCAAGTTCTGCCTGACGTGCCAGATCAAGCTGCCCACGCTGCGTCTCTCCGACGGCGGACATAAGTTCTGGGCTACGCAGTTCGTTCTGGTATGCCGACAACCCAAGATTACCGATCAGAGGAGCGCCCTGCAATTCACGCTGACGCTGCTGATTGGCTAATCCTGATGCATTATTGTAAGCGGCGTTGAGCATTTGTATATCAATATCTGACATACCTTGCGCCATTCTTTCTTGTGCCAGTTGACGTTCAATAGCAGGTCGAGTACCGCTTCTTCCCGGAACCCCTCGGGTGCCTGATCCCGTCGCAGCCGTCGCAAGAGGATTCATGACCTGACGTTTGTAGTCTTCGGCAAACCGCCTCTTCGCCACGTCTGCAACCTGCGTCGTATACGGATTCATCAAGCCGGGAATTAAGCTACCAACACCACTCACTCCTTGACGGGCATATCCGGAAGCGTCGTCAATAGCCTGACCGGCACCCGGACCTCGGGCAATCTCAAGAGTTCGTTGCTGTGCCTCCAGTTCAGGCTGCGAGAACGGGGTAAAGAGCGGTGTCTTCGGGGCTGTGTAACCCTCGCCCATGCGCTGCTGAAAAATATTCTGTGCTTCACCGTACGCCTCTTCGGCCATCGGTTCAATTTGTGGGGCAAACCCCTGAATAGTTGTATTTGTAGCCATGTCAAAGTGTACCTTTTATACCGTGCTCTGCAAAGCACCGATTAAACCCTGACCGTTAGGCGGGGGCTGGTTGGTGTTTCCGTACTTGTCATTCCGTACCTGATCTATAAAGTCGTCAAGCATATCTGCCCCGGCTCCTGACGACCCGTCTCCAAGCTGTGATACGACATCAGCAGGGAGAACATATTCATCACGAGACAGAAGGGCAGGTTGTTGTCCCTCGATAGAGAACGGGACATCGTCCGACATGCCGCTGCCAACACCGGGGACCATGCCTTCGAATGCCTGATTAGCGTATCCGGGGGTACCGCCGTATGCAAGAGATGCGATACCGCTGCCGGTCCCGTAAAGATCGACCATGCCACCCTGTGCCATGTGTCCGCCGCCGGTACCGTCTGCATTGCCGGATTCTGCCGCAGCAGTAGCCGATTCGGCTGAAGACATTCCCCCACCGGGACTGGCATCACCAACTTCTTGCCCGTGTGCCTTACCAAAGTCTGAGATGGCCTGTTGTGCTTCGACATCCGCCGCCGTTACATCTGAGATTGTGGGGAAACTAAAAGCAACCTTAGATTGCGCTGGGAAGCTCGGATTGTATCCCATCAAATTTGCGGTGTGTTCCTTACTTCCAACCACATTACCAAACATGTCCATAGTTGTATTACCCACACCAGACTGCTGGGACTGGTTTGATGGACTTGACTGAACACTTACATTAGAAATAGCGTTTACCCCTTTACCGAACAGGCCCATCATAAGGCCCAACGGCGGATTTACCATACTGACTAATCCAGAAATCACCCCAATAGGACTTGCGTTTGCAATTCCGAGCGCCGTGCTTAGACCGGGAACGCTCATGCCAAACTGACTTCCAATAGCATTAGCCGCATTCACAGCGCCCAACGCACTAGACAGGCCGGGAGCAACTTGACCCATTATTGAAGAACTCACGGCCTGAGCAACAGATTGATTTGAAGCGGTCTGAGTCCCAGATATGCCGCCTGTAGATGTTGCGCCTGTAGATGTTGCGCCCGGCCCTGAGACAACGTCGTCCCCGCCGAAATCAAAATTCTCGCTGTACAGATCAGAGAGGGCCGCGTCTTGCGGAGAATAAGACAGCATAGGTTCAGGCTCTGCAACATCACTAAGTCTTGAAGCGTACGGGGTGTACTCATAACTATAATCATAGTCATTTTCATATTCATTATTATCTACATTTCCCAGCACACGATCAGACAAACTATCCATAATAGAATTAGTAGTTTTTCCCATCACGCGGTCGGACAGGCTATCCATGATAGAACCACCATCGGCCATCTGAATTGGTTGGTCACCAGAAAGTTTTGATTCTGCATATCGTGTCAGAAGACCGGCAATTCCTTGAGGACTTCCGTCGGATTGCGGCATCGGGGTTAGTGTCGGTCGTTCGACAGGAGCCTGAACCATCTCAGTATCAGGCATCTGTTCCAGCATCTTTAGCTGAATCAGTGCGTCAAGAGAATTAATCCCTAAATTTGGAGTATAAGCCATTATTCATTATATCCGTTAATGGAAGTCTACCCAACCAGTAGCAGGGACGTACCCCTGATACTTGGAAGTTGCTCTGTCGTACCGCACATCGCCTTCTTGTGGGCTTTGTACTGCGGACGTGTCGTTTACCGCTGCCACCTGCTCTGCCGGTGTCGAATCTGCTTGGTCGTCCCTCTGCTGGAGAGACAGATTAAGCTGACTCACATAGTCTGTCAGAATACGGTGCAGTTGAATAATCTGCGGATCAGTAAACTGATTGAACGCCACAAATAATTCTGGGTATACCTCAGCCATTATTCTTATTCCAAAGATCAAACAAAGTTTTTACTTTTTCTTTTAGTATTTCTATATCACCATGCATCTTAGCTAATATAATAATCAAAGTAATTATTCCTAAAAATATAGGCCATGATTTTATAATAGCTTCTACTATGGTCATTGCCCTTATCGACCACCGTCAGGCTGTATCTGGAGACGCATCGAACCGTACTTCCAATCTGTCCCACCTACTGAGCAATCAATTCTGATACGGGCCTGTCGTCCACGAGCACGGAAGTCAATCTTCTCTGTCCCCGGCTGAATAGTATACGGACCTTTAACTGTCTCCGCAGTAGCCTGTGGGTACTTCTTTGTCTTAATGGTGAATGATACATCACCGCCAGAAGAAATTGAAACATCAGGAACTAACCTTCTGATCAACATAATCTGATTACCAGATTGAATTTCAAACGATGCAGACTCAAGGTACGACGGGAGAGGCTGACCGTTTGCCGTGTAAACATCTTGCGGTTCGTTATTGTACAGATAGCTATCAGAGCCACCAGTAATGATCGTGTCGTAGATTCCTCTGTCTGCCCATGTGGTAAACGTACCAGTCCCGTATACCCAATAGTTTTCAAGAGGATTGTAGCTGACGTACGAGTCACACTCCAGCGAACCTGCGGATGGGTAGAGCCATGTAATCTCATTAAACTCTGCATTAATCCCGGCAAAAATTTTGCTCTGCTGCGTCAAGTTAATGTTGTCATAGACATACCGACGGACACTACAGTCAAGAGTCTGAACAGCACCACCCTGCCAGACAAAGAAGTTATCCTCGCCCATCCAGAACGGTACACCATTAAATTCTGCTGCGGCATGTGGGGCAATAAGTCCGGTGTTGTCGCCAACATGGCGGAAACGGAAGACAAAGGGACCACCAACATACTGCATCGTATGGGTTGCTGTGTCTGTCCAGATCATAACAGCCTGACGACTATGCATCCCACCAACAATCCTTGAACCTGTACCGAGCGGATTAGACCCTGCTGTGTTGGTAGCAGAGGCTGTCCAGTCATTATAATTTTCCTGACTAGACCAGCGTACCAGAAGAGGATCGTAATTTCCTGCCTGATCGGTACATCCCAGACTGATTGCAAACTGGCTGTCCGGGGTAATAAGAATAGAATTATTTATTGTTGGCGAGGCGGTGACTAGTACTGCACGGGTCTCTGCACTGTTAGCCCCGGTTGCATCCCATTCATAGATACGTCCACCACGAGGATTTGCCAGAAGGTCTTCACCCCAATTAGTCAGGCTCCACTGCCTGATGTTTACCGTGATGTTAGATGTTGTCCGGGGCGTCCCGTACGTAGACAATCCATAAGTACCTGCCGACCAACCAAATCCGGGCTGATTTATTGCTGGTCCGGGCGGGAGCAGCCGGTGAATAGTAATATCCCCACCTGCCGATGCTGACGTTGCTGCCGCAGTTACTGATACATCCACGGCAAATGATCCGGCACCAATTACTGATACTTCGTACGCGTCACTGATTGTTGTCAGGAAGATGTTGCCGCCTACCGTAACTGTCTGTGATGTGAAGGCAACATAGTTACCGTCTTCAACACCGATGCCGGTGGCCGACACAACAATACGGGTTGACCCGGTCACAGTGTTAAGAGCGTTGGTAACAGATACGACAGATACAATAGGCGTGATGTCGTAATTTAGGCCGCCTTCGTACAGGTACAGTTTTTTCTCAGTACCAAAGCCGATCAGACGTGATGAATTAAAATCAGCCCATGTAATTGTGTCTCTTGGTGTACCGTCAAAAATAGCACCACGACGCTCGTATCCTCGTATATTCTGAGGGGTACCGTCACGGAAGCGGACATGGTCACCGTCGTACCAGTGGCCCTGTTCGGCATACCGGGTGTTTTCCCGATTAAATCCGGGGGCGGCGAATGTAAGTTCTGAGAGAACCCCTGCCATGTTTAACTCAAATTCTTTTGTACGAATGCACTAATAGCCGTCGATGTCTGGACATTATAAATCAGAGCATCAACTGCACTTGCAGCAGTAGAAAGTGTAGGTGCGTTTCCTCCGGCAAAGTCCCAGTTACTATTAAATGACATTGTTCTGCTACCGGTCCCGTCCTGTCGAATATAAATAATACCTGACTGACCCGGCTGCGGGGTGGTCGGATTTGCAATAGACACGTTACCGTTCAGAATAGTTGTAAAGTTATTACCTGTCGAAAAATCAAGAGACACAGCCGATGATGCGACTGCTACCGAGACTGGTTTTGAATACGCCTGAGTAGCAGATGCAATAACTTCTGTAGTATTAAAAATAACTTCTGTAGTATTAAAAGACGTTGTTGATGTGAACGTGTACGCCCCGGTAATTGTCTCGTCGGAAGACACGTTTGCATATCTGGTATCAGCCGAAGATACAGGGATAAGCTCGTTAATAGATGTTCCGAAGTTTAGCTCTGCTGCTGTGCCAAGCCCAAGACCTGTCGAGTCTGTTGCCGGGGTAACCGTAGTACCATCTGTGAAAACAATAACAGACGCTCCTTGCGGAATAGCAGAACCAGTCCCTCCGTTAATCAGAACAGTTGTACTGTATGCCCCGGACGTATCATTTTTAACAATATAACTTTTGCTAATATTTGTTGGAAGATAGACACCTCTGTTTCCTGTCAATGTCCCGGTAAGTTCGAGCATTGCAGAACGAGCCTGATCAGCCGTCCCATCGTTAATTGTCAGGCTTACATCTCCGGCTGCCAAACTAATTGTGGTATATCCGGCAATAGCATAATCGGTAAGTTCAATGACCTCGTCATTTAAAACTACGCCCCACGTTGAGTCATTATCGCCGGTTCCTTGCTTGGTCAGCCTGATTCGGGTGGTGTACGTAGCGGTCATTAAATTGTCTCCGGCCAGTCATAGATCGGTGCGTTGCCCGTCGGGATGCCGTCGCCGTCAACAGGTGCTTCAAATAAAGCCTTAAAAGCATCAAGATTAGCTGCCTGACTAATCTGATCTTCAATGCTACCTGATGCCAGACGAACCTCGTCCCGATACTGCTGAATATCTGCGGGGACATCAACGCCTGTGTCTTGCTTCCTAGT
>Ga0307488_10005120_pt1 | contig 10850 bp, 7 predicted proteins | sample SB02metaG_FD_202248 | JGI IMG/M metagenome (GOLD analysis project Ga0307488, IMG submission 202248) | Sea-ice brine microbial communities from Beaufort Sea near Barrow, Alaska, United States - SB 0.2 | ecosystem: Environmental > Aquatic > Marine > Coastal | place: USA: Alaska | collected 2017-05-06
TTGGACGATCGACACGTGTCCTAAAACAGTTGTCGAAAATCGAGGAACGAAAAATCGTTGTTTGCAGTCTCGAAAGCACGAATCGACAGTCGTCGCGGCGCGATGCCGCGTCGCCCTAGCCGCGGGGGCACGGGTAATTCTGATTCGGACGATGACTACGACCCCGAAGTGACCACTTCCAAGGATGAAGAGGTCGTGGAGGTGCAAGAGCCGAAAAGATCTGCGAAAAGACCGAGAGCGGTCCGCATCGATGAGACCGACTCTGACGACACTTTGGAAAAACCACCAGCCCCGAAACGGAAACTTTTAGCAGATCCAAACACCGCGAGTGGGTCACGACCTGTTCGTGCTGTGCGCGCGAGCAGAGGGAAACCCGCCGTACCACTGGCTCTGCGACGCGGGATTCGCGACCCGTCGCCGTCTTCGAGTGACTACGGGCTTGACGTGACCGTACGCAGCAGCGGCGGGCAACGAGGCACAGCTCGGAAAAATACGACGCGACAGACAGAGACGACGCCCGGAAGCGCCGAACGGCGACACTGCAAATGGACCACGAAAGTCCATCCTGACCACTTCGTGGACGAAGACGAGTGGGAGTACGGCACGATGACCAATCGGCCTGCTTTTTATGACCGGCGGCCGAAGAACAAATTAGTCAACACCGAGAAGGTGTCTGACGACTCGGGACCGGGGTCGGACATGAGCGACTTCCTCGCTGATTCTGATTCTGATTCTGACGAAGAAGAAGACGAAGACAAAGACAAAGACAAAGAAGAAGACAACGATGCAAAGAAAGACACGGACGAAGACGAAGACGAAGACGAAGACAGATTCGGCCGGATACCACGCCGAGGAAGAGTTTCGCGCAAGGGTAAAGCCATAGTTCTCGGGAGTGACGACAGTGATGGCAGCGAAAAACGCGGACGCAAAAAAGACGCTCCGAAACCTTCCCTTACGAAAAAGCCCCGCTTGCGCCGAAAGTCAAACGTCCACCCGTCGCCAGTATCGGACTCCGACGATTTACCTTCCCCTGGACGCGCCAGGAGTCGCTTGAAACGGAACCCAAACGTCCTTCAGGATGACGATGACGTGTCCGCCCCGGCCCCAGCGTCCGCCTCTGGCTTCAGTGACCTCGCAGACGCCGGCGCGAAAACAGATCAGGAGTCACTTAAAAACGACAACGAAACCCCCGTCAAGAAATCTGCCCGGTTGTCATCACGCCGGGAAAATAAATCCGCCGAGTGGAGCCGGCAACAGAAAGAACTCGAAAAAGGAATGCGGCGCACGTTGCGTGAGATTGAAGACGCCGAGCACGAGGACCTCGGGAGGCTGGAGGACCCGTTCGCGGACGTGGACGACCTTGCGGGGTTCGTGGCGGAGGACGGGGAGGACGGGGACGGGTACGAGGCGGGTTCCGGCGAGGACGAGACGCAGACGCGAGAAAAGCGCGGCGACGCAAAAACAAAGGCACCGATAGGCAACAACGGCTGGGTACGGTACTTATCCGATGACAGTGACGAACAGTGCGGCGATGCGAGCGACGATGACGACGAAACCGACCTCCACCTCGAACCTCACGTCGAGAAAGAGTGGGTGTACTGCGAGTGCGGCGTTTGCGAAAACGACGACTCGGAGATGCTCCGTTGTTGCAACAAAAAGTGTCGCGCGTGGCAACACGTCGCGTGCGTTGACGTGGATTCCGATTCGTGGCACCGTGGAAAATCAGGAGCCTTCTTCTGCGCATGTTGTGCTATCGCAGGAGGACGACGCGCGCCGACTCCGCCTGGCAAGCGACCCGGTGTGGGTGCAAACGGCAATTGGGCGTCGCGTTTGCGGACAAGTTTCGTGGCGGACGACGAAAAGTCGTTGGTCGCGACAATCACTAAGCGCGACGAAACCGCCCCCCCACGACGCCCTTCGCGTCGCGCGTTACTGACTCGCGCCAGCATGGCTGGTGCGTTGAAGTGTCTGTCTGTGCTTCTCGGCGGTCCGTGGACAAACGACGCGCGCGACAGATTTGTCGACGACGCCGCGCGCAAAACTTTTGCACTCCCCCGAGCGTCAACCGACGCTGTCGCGGCGACCCTGCACGTAGCCCTGCACCGCGGCGACGTCGGGGCGGTGGAGACGATTCGTACAGTGCTGGGGGGCTGCTTTTCCCATCCTCCAAACAGCGGACCCGAACGCCGGTGGGCGTGGGCGGCCGGCCGGCGCACCCTGGTGGTACGTATTGCATTTCCCAAATCCAACGTCTGTTTGCCAATACAAGACTGACACTTTCTTTCTTTCTTTCATCTCAGCACTCCGCGGCGGACAACGCGGCGGCGGATCCGCGGTGCGTGTGGTTAGCGCTGGAAGCGGAAGGCGAAGCGCCTCGTGATGAATTTGGCGGCGGGTTCGACCACGCCGCTTGCCCTTTGATGGCCGCGCGAGCCGCCGGCGACGTGACGAGTGGTGCGTTGGCAAACGTTTCGTTGGATTCGGTCGCGGCGCACCCGCTGCGACACGCCTGTTCGTCGGGTGCACCAGACGCGGCGCTCGGTGGCCGCGCATCCCGGTACGCGCCCATTGGCGACCGCCCGCTCGCCGCTGCCCGGGACGACCAAAGCGTCACGCCGCTGATGCTGGCGGCGGACGGCGGGCCCGGGTGGGAGGGGTGCGTCGCCGCGCTTTTGCGGTCGGCGGCGGCGTTCGCGGCGGACAACAGGTAAGTATTTCCACATTCCGCAGACTGATTGCCCATACAATACTGACATTTATTTTTTTACAATCAGGTTCACGAAAACGCACGGCGCCGTCGGCGTGACCTTGTTCGACCCGACCGACAGCGCGTACCAGGAAAAGAAACTGCAAAGCGCGTACGGCGTGGCCGACACGCAAATCTTCAAAGGCGCTGGGACTACCGCGATTATTCGGGACCAGGAAACTGGGTCGAGCGCTGCGCACTACGCCGCGCGGGCGGGCGCGGTCGCGTCGCTGCGTTTGCTACGCGCGGCGCATCCCGGAAGCGTCCGCGCCTTGGATGCCGAAGGCGCCACGCCGACGCACATCGCCGCCGCGTACGGGCACGCCGAGTGCGTTCGCGTGCTGGTGGATGAGCTCGGAGGGTCGAGGGTTGCGACGGACGCGAGAGGGTGGATCCCGCTGATGTACGCCGACTTTGCGAGCGACTTCCACAGCGAGCGCGGGAACGGCGGTTGGTCCGGCCGGTCCGCCGCGCTGGTGCTGATGCAGGGAGACCTGCTTGCGCAGCTGCGCTCGCTCCGGGTGCTGTCTGAGGATGCGATGTCCATTCCCTGCGTCAAGCGCGTGGTGACGTCGCTGGCGGAGAACCCGGCATGCTACGAAGCCCTGAACGCGTTCCTGAGGAGCGACCCGCGCTTGTTGGACCCAGGCGCGCCGCTTGAGTTTCTGCTGTCGCTTTCATTCGGCAAGCCGGCGGACACGTCCGCGGCGGACACGGCGCACGGCATGGCACCAACCCGCACCACGGTGGTTGACTTCCCCAACCGCAGGGAGTGGCTCGCGCGCACGCTTCGGAGTGAGTCGAATTTTGCGCTTTCGAGTTCTTTCCAGGAATACAACTCCAGCGCAAACGGTTCGCGTCTCACACTGACCGATTCGCAAGCGCCGTGGGCAGATTTGTTCAAATGGGCGCGTCTCAACGGACCAGGCGGGTGGCGAAACTCTCCCCTGCACCACCACATGCGGAGCACCACTCACATCGCGAGCGGGCCTGGACCGGAGCGCGACTTGATGGAAAGCCTTGCGAAGGAACTCTCTGGGGATGGGGTCCATGAAGGGTTGAGAGGGGAAAGTTTGAGAGCAGAAAACGCAAACGGGAACGAAAACGAAAACGAAAACGAAAACGAAAACGAAAACGACACCGAAAAAGGGGCACCCTTCGCGCCGTTACTGACGCGTGCGGAGTGCAAATCGCCGGTGTACCGCCCGTTCCACCTCCCCGAGGTTCTTCCCGTGCGAGTCGAGACCGCATTTGTGATATTCGGCCAGCTGCTGGGGTACGCCATCAAGCACAAGTCTTCCCTTCCAGTAGCCCTCGCAACGAGTTTCGTGAGGGGCGTGCTGGGCCGCGAAACGGGCGATTTTTCTGTTCGCGGAACCGAAACCGAAACCGAGACAAGACAAAAAAAACGCCACCTCGAGGAACTCGCGGAGATGGACCCGCTGGAAGCGAAATCGTTGGCGTGGATTTTGGATGCGCCTGGCGAGGAGGTGGAGGCGGCGTGTTTACCGTTTTCCTTGGAAGAAACTTTGGAGGAAACGGAGGTGACACCGCAGACGACCGCGGAAACAACGCTGGGAGACCACCTCGTCTCGGAACGCGTCACCGCGAAAAACCGAAACGAGTACGTTTACCTGCGCGCGGCACGCCAAGTCGCGCGCGTCGAGACGTCGTCCGCGACGCGCGCCACGCGAAGAGGCTTCACAACGGTAATACCTACCCACCAACTCGCCGTGTTCAGCACCGCGGAGTGTGCTTTGATGTTGGGTGGGTGCCACGACGTTTCCGTTACGGAAATGCGCGCGTCGTGTAAACTGGAAGGGTACTGCACAACTCACGAAACCCCGCCGCAACCGGCTTGGCTGTTTCGTTTTCTGGAAAGAGCGTCCACCGATGAACGAGCTTTGTTTCTCAAGTTCGTCACCGGGTCCTCGCGTCTGCCGCCCGGGGGTTTCGACGCGCTGGAGTACCCGCTCACGATCGTGAGCGTGCCGCTAAGTGACATTGGCCTCGGGTCGGCAAATGACGACTCCGACAATGACGGCGACGCGCGGGTGGGGCGGGCGGCGAGGGCGAAACGCGTTGGATTTTCCGCGAAAATAAATAAGCCGGTGAAACTTTCGCGGTACCCCCTGCCCACGTCAGCGACTTGTTTCAACCAGCTGCGGTTACCGGAGTACCCCACGGAGCAGGTGCTGCATCACAGGATAGCCACGGCGCTGCGGCACGGCGTGGAGGGGTTCGGGTTCGCGTAGAATGTCAAGATAGCAAGATAGAAGAAGCCCTGTAGAGTCAAACTTGAAAAAACGAAACTCTACCGATTGCGCCTTCTTTCAGTCTGTCTCTTCACCTGGGACGAGTCCAAAACGAAACCGAACAGCTTCCCAGAAAACGTTCCGAGAGAAACTGCTCGACAGGCCACGACGGCCACACAACGACACGCGCACGTCTTGTGTTGAGGCGTGAGGTGGAACCCGCGATCGCGCGTGCGACGGTCTGTTACACGATTTCTCGACCTCCACGCCTTGACCGACAGCGAGCCCGCTTACCCCGACGCGATGAAAGGCACGCACCGATGGGTGATACCGAATTGGAGTAAGGTGACGGAAGCGGAACTTTACTCCCGAAGTTCGTCATCGGAGGGGTCACGTGGCGAATTGAGCTTTGGCCCCACGGGTACAGTGATCCTCGTGAGCACGTTGGGGTGTTCCTTAGCGCGGCAGATGTTGACGTCTTACCCGACGGCTGGGAGCAGACTGTGAGTTACACGCTTACAGTGCACGGCGCCGCGAAGAGCGATGACGAGAACGAAGCCACTATAAACGATCGATCCGTGCGACATTCATTCGACAAGATTACGTTCAACGCGAGCGACTTATCTTGGGGTCATCCGCAGTTCGTGCCTCTGGCTGACATGATCGACCCGACGAAAGCATTGGTGTCACGCAACAACGAAGTGGTGATTACGGCCGATGTATTGGTACCATCGACCGCGAGTATCGAGTTGACGTGCGTGAAGGCAGCAAAGGTCGGGAACGTCGAGGTGCTGAGGTTTGCGCACGAAAACGATGCGGCATGGGACGAAGAGACTTGCGCGGCAGCGGCTGCGGGCGGGCACCTAGAAGCGCTGAGGTGGGCGCACGAAAACGGCTGCCCGTGGGATGAAAGGACGTGCAAGAACGCGGCAGAGGGCGGGCACATCGAAGTGCTAAAGTATGCTCGTGCGAACGGCTGCCCTTGGGGCGAGTGGACCATGTCATGGGCTGTTGGGAACGGGCATCGCGAGGTGCAGGAGTTGTACAACGAGGAGCTTAAACGGAGACATCAGGCCATCCCAGGGATTTTCAACGAGATCGTCATCGAACACGTCCTCAAATCGGATCACATACCAGACTTTGCTGACCTTAAACGGCTTCGAGAAGTGAGTCCGGCAATGCGCGACGCAGTTAACGTGACAAGGCGTTTGGAGCAACATGCTGCTGAAATATCATAGAGAAATTAAAAAGGAAGCACGCTGCAGCATCGGCGAGGTCTTCTGAAAAACTATGACACCACACGAGGTTACGCGACGAATGAGGATAGACAAACGCGCCCGGAAGAATAACATCGGGGAGAGACAAACGTTTTCATAAAAAAGACAGACATGATTTCACAACCGAGAACTGCTCGACTCTCCCACTCGCAGTGCCCGGGGGCGCTCAATCCAGGCTTTTTAGAAGCTGCAGCCGCGGTGCTTGAGCGTCGCATCGATTTTTCACCTAGTGGCCGAGGGTTCGATCCCTGCATGCAGGTGGAAAAACCGAAAGCGTTTCCCGAAAATTTCGTTTCGATTTCGTTCTTTCTTTTTCGCTCCTCCCGAAACGTCGTGGTTCACGTCGAAGCATCGTCTGCATTGTCCGAGACACAACGGCCCAGTGACGCGATGAGCGCTTCGCGTCGCGGTTTGGACCGCGACGGGTACGCGTACGTCCCCCCGAGGGACGATGGTTTTGCCGGGACGGACGCGTGGGATGACAGCGCTTTGATGGACGCGTACAACAACGCTGTTGAGCGGTACAAGGTGAATCACGGGTTGGGCGCGGGATCGGCGAAAAGCGGGGCGGGGCGTGTCGCGCTGTCGCCTTCCGTGGGAGGGTCGCGACCGCATCCGGGCGCGTCACCGTCACCGTCTCGCGGCAGTGTCGCGTCTGGAACCCCGCGATCGTCGTATCCGCAAACGCTCTCCCCGGCGCCGCCACGAAGAAGGTCGCCGCTTCCCGGAAACCCGCAGGCGGCGTCTGCGCCCGATCCCCGTGCATCTCCCAGCCACCAGGGCGACGAGTCTGGGTCTTGGGACGCGTACTACGCGCACCACGCGACGCACACGCAAGCATCGCCGACACAACAGGAGTATTACGATCCTTACTACGGCTACGACGCACCGCACCAGGCGCATCCGCATCCGCATCCGCACGACCCGCGTCGCGGCGGTGGGCACCGCCGTCCCGAAACGCATTCGCATTTTCCTGGATTTCACGGTGCGCCGCCCGCGCCGTACGGCCCTCAGGCGTACCCTCCCGGCCCTTACGCGCCACCCAGACCTCCGTATGGTCCCCCTGGACCGTATGCAGGTCATCCTGGAATGCCGCCCCCACCCCACCACCCGCCCCGGCGGAGTCCAATGCCGCCGGCGCCTCCGCTGGGCGGCGATCTTGGGCAGTCGGCGCGTATGGCGGCGGCGGCGGCGCTTAATTCCGGCGCCGCGGGCGACTACCAAGGCAATCACCCGGACGAGGACGTGGATGAGCTGGCTAATTTACTAATGAGCTGGTACTACGCGGGGTACTACACCGGGCAGTACAGCAAACGGGGTGGGGGGGAAGCAGAGGAAGCGGGGGAAAGCGACGCGTATTGAGAATGCGAGGGAGTACAAAAATAATAGTGGACTACACAGGCACGAGTGCTCACAGAGGTAATATTCCCTTGGTACTATACAGGCACGAGTACTTGCTCTATTACAACAAGCCACGAATCACCCCAACGGGAGATTCATCTCTTCCTTCTACTTTCCCCACTCTTCGCGACAGACGACGCACACAAAGAACAAACCTGCATGCCCACTTCGTTGCACCACGGACACCGCCGCTCCGCCGCGGCGCCCGTTTTCGGGTCCACCATGCGCCAGCGCCTGTGATTATAAAAGAAAAGTGTCAGTCTTGTATTGGTAAACAGTCTGCGGGATTTAGTGCAATACAAACGCACATGGAGCCGTCGCACTTGTCGCAAGTCACGAGTTTCTGGCTGGCGCACGCGGCGCACGCGTTATCTGCTAGTGACTTCGCCCGGCCCAGCCTAACTTTGTCTTCAAGCACCGTACCAAGCGACCCGTCCGCGGCGGCTTCGTCAAGAGACTCACCCAACCCGACGCACTCGTCGTCCACGAACAAACAAGGCACCAAACACGGGTCGTTCGCGGCAGCGGGTGGTTTTTTCGACGAAGACGGCTTGTTTTTTTCGTCACTCGCGCCGCCAGTTCCCGCGGTATCGGTATCTGTATCACCGCGTTTGTCCTTCCCTTGCTCCTTCTCAGTATCTTCCCTCCCCTTCTTTTTCTCCTTCCCACCCTTGGTCATCCGTCGCTTCAGCTCATCTTTGTACGAAGTCGCCATGGAGACGTCCCTTTCCAGAAACTCCACCCCCAAGTTCGCCAAAGTCTGCCGCACACGCTGGCACTGCCCAACCGTTTTCTTAACCGCCGCAACCGAGGTGACGTACAGCACCACGACGCTTTGCCACCCGTCCTTGTCGCTTCCCGGGTTGGACCGGTAAGACACCCCCCCTGCTCGTGAGGAATCGAGGAGGTCACGTGCGTTTGATGAATCCGGGTCGTTCGCGTCGTAGCTTCGCGCGCTCGACCTCGCGTTGCTTCGCGCGGACCCCAACCCGCTCCTCGGGGTGGGGTCCCGTGAGCTAAACGAGCCTCCTTCCCAATCCGCCGCGCCCCTGACCCGAGGTGTCGGCGGCGGCGAGTGTTTCGACCTCGCCAGCACCTCCGTAACGGTCGCGTCCACCGTCGTACCGGACGACTCCACCGTGGACGCAACCTTCGGACCGCAAACGTCCTCCGCGTCGAAAACGTCGTCCTCGTCGCTGTACGCGGAGCTTTCGTAATCGCTGCTCCCGGCGCGCTCGTCGTCGTGGTTTGGTGTTTCGTCTTGGTCTTTGCTTTCGTCTTTGTTTTCGTTTTCGTCTTTGTTTTCGTCAGCACCCTCGGTGCTCTGCAAAGATGCCTCCTCGGTTTCAGTGGGCAACTCTTCCGTCGACTCTTCCGCCGCGTCGTCGAACGAGCGCTCCAGCGTCGCGTCGGATGCATCGGCGCCTGCGTCGTCGCATGACGACGACTCAGGACCCGTCTTCGCCTCGGGCGTGGACGGGGCTTCAGGCTGAACCGGCGCAGACACAGCGGGCGCGTCGTCCAGCGGCGCTTCGAGTTCCACAGGCGCGGACTCGTCGCCGTCGTCGTCGTCGCCATCGTCGTCGTCGCCACCACCATCCGCCTCCGAGTCAGCCTCCGAGTCCGAGACGGGGCCCATGTCAATCATACTCAGCGAGTCGTCCTCGTCGCCGTCGCGGTCGCGGCCGGGGGTCCCGGGCGCGGCGATTTCCGCGGAGGGCGTGGTCGGCGCCGCGGGTTCCGGCCCCGGACTTTCGGGGGGCGCCGGGACGGGCGACGCGGCGTTGTTCGGGTCGGTTTGCGGGGTGACCGTGTCCAAAAGCACGTAAGGTTGTACGGGGGCTTCATGAAGCTCTACATCCGAGACGTACGAGACATCGTGCGACGCGTCATCGCGCGACTCGTCACCCGAAACTTCTGAATCGTCCTCGCCTTGTGAACCGTCCTCGATATGTGAACCGTCTTCGGACAGCGCCAGGCCGACGTCCTCTTCGCGCGCGGCGGTGTGTTTGTCTGCGTACGCCGTGTCCGCGTGCGTCGCGAGATCACAGCCGTCGGTATCGAGTGGTTTATTTGAAGCCGTAGCAGGTACGTCTTTGATCGATTTGTCAATCACCGTCTTTTTACCGGCCAGACTCGCGGTCGCCGCGGCGCCCGCGTCGCGCACCGCGGGTTGGTCCATCACCCGGGTTGCGTTTTCGCCATCCTTTTGTGCCAAATTCTTTTGGAAATCCGCGACCGGCCGCGCGGCCGCGTCGTCGTGACTCGCCGCCTGACCCACCGGCCGCATTTTGGCACGCAGGAACGACCCGAAGCCGTTTTGGGTGCCGGATGTTCGTGGAGAGGGGCGGCTGTCCAGGGGCAGTTCCACCGTCTCTCCCGAAATAGCAATGTCATCGTCCGATCGCACCGTCAAAAGTGGGGTCACGCCGAAGGTCCGCGCGGACGACACAGACGCGTCGTCCGCCGCCGGCCGGCCGGGCGCCGAAAAACAAGCCCCCATCGCGAACTCACGACGCTGGAAACCGCGGTAAAAACCACGCGGCACCGCTTTGCGACCTCCACTTTGCCGTCGTCGCCTCGACGGACCTGTTTTTTCCGTATCTTTCCCACTGTGCCTACTCAGCTCAAAGCACCAGCTCGACGAAATAATTGACGCTATCTCGGATGCCTCGACGCCGCACAACGACGCGCACATGCCACCCTCCACGTTGTCTTCCAGGGCGATGATCGGTGCGGAAAGTCGCGCGCGCAAGAGGACGCGCGAGCGCCGCGATGCTACCGCGGCGAACGCGGGCGAGGCCTTCCCCCGCCTTCTCAACGACATCGTAGTCACGCACATTCTCAAATCTGCGTATTTCGACGACCCCGCAGACCTCGCACGGCTGCCAGCGGTGAGTCGTGCGATGCGCGACACGGTGTCAGGAGCGGGGCTTCGGTTTGAAGAGCTTGTTGAACATGAAGTCCTAAAGCTCGGATGTTTAAGCGCGTTGAAGCGCCTGCACCGGGGAGGTATTCTGTCGCGTCAAGAACTCCTTTGTCATGCAGCGGCGAGGGGTGGACATCTTCAGCAGTTGCAGGAGTTGCGCGAGAACGGCTGCCCGTGGAACGAGTATACGAGCGCGTGTGCGGCGAAGGGTGGGCACCTCGAGGTGATCCAGTGGGCACGCG
>Ga0307488_10005121_pt1 | contig 10850 bp, 16 predicted proteins | sample SB02metaG_FD_202248 | JGI IMG/M metagenome (GOLD analysis project Ga0307488, IMG submission 202248) | Sea-ice brine microbial communities from Beaufort Sea near Barrow, Alaska, United States - SB 0.2 | ecosystem: Environmental > Aquatic > Marine > Coastal | place: USA: Alaska | collected...
CAGATAGGCTGATTGCCTGCATACAGGTGCCCTATTATCTCGCGATAGGCCAGCGCCCACCCTTCCTTGGAGTCACCAACGACCACTAGGGGGCGCGTGCTGTCCAGCTTCAATGTCGGAATCGTGGGCAGATTGGCGACGTATTGCCGTTCGACACTAAAGCCGACGCCTGTCCCGCATAGCAGGATGAACATGGCCTCGTCGAAACACCTCGGGTCGTCTATAGGCAGATAGGCGCAGTTATAGGCGCAGGTGTTGTCGCGGTCCATAGCTACGCCTGCCGTCATCAGGCCACGCATGGAGGGCATCACTTTGAGGGTCACAATTGCGTCGCGCAGCTCGTCATATGTTGACTGATCAACCTTGCCCCGGACCACGTTTTCCATGTAGCGGTCAACCGTCTCATCCCATGACTCCCTGCGGTTTTCTTCAGGTATCCAGCGGGCGTATCGGCTTAGGGCTATATATTTTTGGTATTCAGTCATTATTTCCATTTGGTACATTTCCTCATAATAGTAGTAAGTCATTAGATGTGGTGTTGCTGTATATCTCGCGCCCGTTTAATGTGAGCCACGCTGTTGAAGCTGTCTGCGGAACTACTCCGTTCCCCAAGAGCCTAATCCTGTCCACCCTATCGGCACACCCATCAACCACTCGACCCACTCTGGGTTCAGGTGGCCAACTATGTTTTTGTCCCCACTGTGGTATTGCACTGCCACATCCAACGTGTCGAAACTCACCTTGCCATTGCGTATCCGACCGCCTTGATAGCCGCCCTTGTGATCCCTCGCAGATGGAGTCGGCCAGTTCACTTGATTCACTAATAAACCGCGCTGTCCGTTCGGCCCTAGGTTTGTCCCTGAATGCTTGCTGTCCTGCACCATTGGTGTCAGCCAAGATGTAGACTCTTTTTCGTTGGTGAGGAGCGCCGACTTCACGCGCACTGAATATTCCCCACGTTGTGAGATAACCGTCTTCTTCCAGATCGCTGATGACTGTGGAGAGTCCAAGCGAGATGTGACCTTCGACGTTTTCAAAGAAACAGCGAACAGGTCGTATTGCTTCGATGTGCTTTCGGATGTGTGGCCACAGGTGCCTTGGGTCATCTTCACCAAGTCGCTTTCCTGCTGCTGAAAAGGGTTGGCATGGGTAACCGCCAGTGATGAGGTCAACGCGGTCTCGAAAGAGGTACGCTGGGAAGGTTTTAAGATCCGTGTAAATAGGTGCGGGAGGTAGCTGACCCGTTTCCATCTTGCTAACCAAGTTCGCAATGGCGAAGGCTTCGATCTCCACATAAGCGACGACTCTATGTTCAAACCCGGCAGCATCAAGTCCTCTTTCGATGCCACCATATCCAGCGCAAAACGCGATGACATTTGGTAATTCTTTGGTAGTATCCACATTGGTAATCCTCATTAATTAGTCGATAGGTGTTAAGCCACTATGTCTATTGGGTGTACTGCCTCAGAGGTCAGTTATTTGGTCCCAGACATCGCCGGGACTTTGATTTGTTGTATTGGTGTGGGGGGTGTTCGAAGGATCTTCAGGCTCGTAATGATTCATGCGGCCCGTTGTGACGTCGTACTTGATATGCCCAGCGACACCGACGTCACCGACGAGGCGGCTTTTCAGTACCCTGATCTGTGCGACATCACTGTCATGCTCTGACTGTTGGTCTCTCTCCAGCCCGATGACGATGTCCGACAGCTGCTCGAGACTCGCTGATCCTCGGAGGGCATTCAGGCTGATCTGAGCGCCTTCGTTGTAGGACTTGCCGTCCTTGCCACGACTTATGTGGCTGACTGCAATCACACCGACGCCCGTGTTCTCGACAATGCTGCGCAGCTTCACCATCAGCTCATCGAGGGCGATGCGCTCTTTGTCACTGCCAGCGACAACCATCGAAAGGTGATCGAGAACGATGTAGTCGCACTCGATGCCCACCGCTAAGAACCGGACCTTCGAAACAATGTTGTCGACTTCAGTGGCTCCGAAATGGTCATAAAAAGCTGAAGGAACAACCACGCGCTGATACGAGTCCTGCCATGCTTTGTCCGTGATGAGGGCCGTGTTCTCGAGTAGGTCGGCGTAAGGAACAGAGTTGTCGATAGCGATTAAGGCCTTGGCGGTCTTGTTGACAGACTCCTCGAGCATCAGATACCCGACTCGCTGCCCATGGGCCACAGCTAGGTGGTAGCCGAGCTCACGAGTCAGCGTCGACTTGCCAATGCCGCTACCTGCGCAGATCAAAGTGAGCTCACCTTTGCGAAGTCCTCGGATCTTTTTGTCGAGCTTTAGAAATGGTGTCGTGAGGCCACGCGGGACCGCCAACTTGATGTCATCGAGCAGCAGCTCAGATCCCAGAACAATCCCTTCAGGGCTAAACAGCTTTGCGTCGTAAACGCAGATCTTTAGCTCCTTGGCCAGACCCGCAAGCAGCATTGCGTTGGCGTCTTTCAGTGGCATCGACGCGATCTTGCATTTGCCCGGCGACAGCAAGGCGGCAACCTCGAGAGCACATTCAATGCCCGGAGCGTCTTGGTCCATAAGCAGGACGACCTCATCGAAGCTGTCCACGAATTCCAGACTCCGCTTGATGGCCTTCACGGCGCCACTCGCGCCGTTAGGCACTGAAACAACCTCCCAGCCGGGCGCCACAGTGGCGTAGCTGAGCGCATCGAGGGCGCCCTCCGTAATCACCAGCCGCTTACCACCGGGCGGGAACTTGTGCTGAAATATCAGCCCGCCAGCCTTTAGGTCCCCGAGTATCCGAAAGTCTTTCTCGGGTAGCCTGATCGTCTGAGCAACCAGCTGCTGCTTGTCGTTATAGACGGGGGCGATGTGGCACGGCTTGCCCTGATAGACGCCGACGGAGTAGTCGAAGGCCCTGCAGATCTCTTTGGAGATCCCGCGTTTTGTTAGCGCCTGATAGTCACCGGTTATGAACTGGGTGAGGCCGCTGTCGCGACTGACTGTCAGCTGCTGGACCTTGACCGCCTCAGAGGCTTCGAAGGCCTCGCGGTTGACGTGCGCTGTACAGCTGAAACAATAGGTGTGATCGGTGTAGACGGCGTTCGCGTCAGACGAGCCGCACGCTGCGCACGCGCCGTGCTCGAGGAATTCAGATTCGATTTCGTGTTCCATGGGGGTGCCTCCTAATTTTGGCGGTTTTCTTTATGGTTTCTGTATTTGGCCCAGCGACGGTGTTGAGCGTCTGAGGTCTTTTTTCTGCAGGCCGCTGATCGTTTGCGTCCGTAAAACGGGTTGTTCTCGCCGCCGTGCTTTGCTTGCATAGCGCGACGGGTTTCCTCTGAGTAGGCACGACCGGCAGACCCACCTGCTCCGCTGTTCGTCAGGTTGTACATTTGCGGATCGTTGGCCGCATCGAGAGCGATGAGTAGCCGCTGCTCTTCCTGCTGGTGGTCCTTGCAGTAGTGCAAAACCTCTTTGTAGAAGTTGTGGCGCCCGTACTTCTTCAGGGCTGAGCGCAGTGCCACCCCCGATCCGAGGTAGTTGCGTTTCGAACCGCAATGGCTGCCGATATAGAATTTGTGGGTGATGCGGTTGGTGGTGCAGTAGACGTAGCTCTTCGGTTTATCTTCAGACATGCGAAAGCCCTCCGAGGGCGTGAGCCCCGAGAGGGTTCGTGTGTTTCAGTTAGTGGACTAGCGGGATAGGACCTGTCTCGATGCCGCGTTCGTCGAGCTCCTCTTGCCTCCAGATTGCAAACTGGTGGATAGACGGTGCGTTGGTTTCACCGATGTCTGAGAGGTGCTGAATGAAAGCGATGTAATCTTCAATTAGGGATTGAACGGCGAAGGACTGTTCAAACAGTGACTGGATCATTCGTCACCCTGCTTGCGACGCATCTGCTTTTGATAAAACGACTTGAGGGTTTCTGCAGAAATGTCAGCCGCTGAGTCTTCAGCCTTCAAAGGGATGCCCGTGAACCATGCGCCTATGTAGAAAAGGAGCAGCCCAATCAGCAGGACCACGATCCCGATGAACATGAGCACGTTCCCCATGAAATTGCGGGCCATGCGGGTGAACTTAGCCATCAGCAACCTCCGCCGAGGTGATACCTGACATATCTCTGGCCCGTGATGTCGCGCCTGCGGTCTGCCATTATTTCCATGCCGAGGGCTCTTAGGCGCCAGATGTTGCTGGTGAGCGAGCGTATTTTGTAGAGGGTTGAAGCCTCCACAGCCGTGATTGATCCGACTTTTTGGAGGTGGTGCGCTAGGCTTGAGTCTTGTGGGGTCATCTTTTGGAATCCTTTTTGGTTTATAGCAATTGGTTGAGGGTGGTGCTGAGGGTGATCAAAGACGCGACGGCCAATAGGTAGGCCGTTGCTCTTATGTGCTTTGGGGCTCGATGGTCTTGGTGTTTCAATTAATCTCGTGGACCTCATGCAGATAGACATAGGACCCGTAGGCCTCGTCCGTTAATGGATCGCTGTAGCGTTTGAAGGCGTGAAGGCTGATCACCTGCACGTCATCCAGCCAAAATGTTCCGGCTTTGGTCATGACGTCCATCACCCCCTTGACGAAATTGTCCACATCCCCACGGGGGTGCTGAAGTCTTCCCGTTTTAGGTTTTGTGCAGACAATCTCGATCAGGATGGCGACTGGCCCCGTGATGGGCGGCCTCGCGTCATAGGCGTTGGCGTAGGGTTGCGCCTCTTGGCGAAATGCGGTGTAGGGCTTGCTGTAATAGGTGCCCCACTTGGTTACCCGTGGGCGGGAGGCTGGGCGTGGCTCGACTGGTATAAATAGGTAGCGAACATCGTCCGACTCCCTCCGCATTACGGCCAAGATGTTGGCGACTGAGGTTCGGACCGCCTGCGACATGTCGGACCTACAGGTCGTTAATGTCTAGGAGGTTCGGCTTGCTAGGCTTGCTCGACTGCTGTGGTGCAGGCTGTTCGCTGCCACTGGGCTCAAAGGACTCAGCGACAAAACCAGCATCCTCACCAAACACGTCACTGGCTTCGCCCGGACCGCCTCCCGAGTTGTTCTTTGCGATCAGCTTCACCATATCGAGGTAAAAGCTGACGCCCTTATTCTTCCCGTTGTAGGCTTTGGCCGAACCCGCGCAGCGGATGGTATCGCCAGACATAATGATGACGCTGTCGGGTAGCTCTTTGTTTGCAGCGTCAACAGTGGTCGGCTTGTTGATGCTCTTCATTGCTACAAATACCATTCCTGCAAGCTGTTCTTTGCCGGACTCGTCGCCGTCTCGCAGCGGGTTGTGGAAGCCTGCAGGTATTGTGTCGCCAAACTCGCGCTGAGCTGCTTCCTTAATAGTGGCCTTTAGAACGGCGACCATTGGGTCGTCCTTTTGGAAGGCAATTGTCACCTTGTATTTACCGTCGGAGTATTCAGATCCGACATCGGGCTTGTTTAGCCATGCGAAGTTGGCGGTCCCAACAGTTGTTGCAAAATTGACATACAGTGACTTTTTCGTAGACATAGAGAATCTCCTCAAGGGTGTCTGAGTGGTTGGTTGTTGTTTAGGGGGTGGTTGTTGTGGGGGGGGTTGGTGGTGACTAAAGGACAACAGACTTGATTAGCATCAGCAGGACAAAGGCTGCGGGTAGCCAGCTAAGGTCTACCGCCTCAACCTTCAAACCTTCATCATCTCGACAGATCCATCAGGTCTGACCCAGTAGGGTCCAGCTCTTGGCTTGTCTAATGATTCCATGTAGTCGCTAATCGTTGAGACCTTGGCCTTTCTATCGATCTCTGCGTTGGTCATGTCTAATGTTCTGGTGCTGTTTGGTTTGTTCATGATTGACTCCTGACTTAATGACTTAATGGACTGGGGGGTCCTCTATAGGGCGGGTTTTTGTGACACACGTCGGAGAGCCGCATTCCTGCTGGGTTTCGAGCAGGCAAAAAAAAGGCCCACAAAGGGGCCAAAGGAGGGGTTTTATAGTTTCAACTGTCAGGTTTTAGGGATGTAGTACCAACCACTAGCGAGTGCTTTGTCTAACGTGCCTTTTTTTGTAAGGTGTTCTCGTTCAAAGTCAGACATCGCGTTCCACTCCAGCAGCTTCGCCTCGATCTCATTGACATTGTCCACAAAGAATTGAGCACTGTATTCGTCACCCTTGGTGATCCTCACGCAAATCGTGCTCATGCTGCACCCATCTTGATTCTCAAAGCATTCGACGGCGTTGGGCACGGCTTCCCTTTTTGGGGACGTCCTGACCACGCTGCGCCACAACTGATGAGCGCACGCAGCCACAGGAATGTTAAGCCGAAGTAGCTCACGGACCTATACGGACCCACCCCGAGGATGTCATCTCTTTGCAGTATGTTGAGGGCCGTTGTGCCGTTGGGCATGGCGTACTCGATGAGCGCCTTTTTTTTAAGTACCGCCAGAACGGTGGCCTCGCGTCTTAGCTGGTTGCGGAACACCTTCAGTTCGTCGTTAATCTGTAGCATGGTTGTCTCCTGATGGCCCCGTAGGGCCTGTTGCCTGTTTAGCTTGCTTTAGCTATTGCAAGCACTAGGTTGTGGAACTCATCGTCGCAAGTGATGAGGCTCTGGTTCTTAGCGAAAATTGCGCGGTACTCAGCACCACCGACCATTGTCTTGATGAGTGTGTCGAAAGTTGCTTTTTGCTCGTTGCTCATGATGTTTCCTCGGGGTTAGTAAGTCACTGTAGTATGGCCCCTATTATAGTGATATTCAGGGACCTGTCAACAACTTTATAATGCTAAGTTACTGTATTAAAAGAGCTGAAAAATAGTGACCACGGCGCTGGCCCCGTCTTGTCCACAAAGAGTCGGAACTGAAGGTGTGGCCCGTAGTCATTCTCATATATGGACCACTGTCGCACTCCTCGTCCATTAGGTCATACCGAACCTCCGCCACTTCAAACGTCCATGCTTTATCGTAGCCATTCAGCATTTCGCCGATCATTGTGATGGTGTCGCCTACCTTGATTATTCGCTCAGCTGATTGCATTTTCGTCTCCGGGTGGCCTCGTAGGCCTATATTAGTAAGTCACTGTAGTATGGCCCCTATTTTACTGATATTAAGGGACCTGTCAACAACTTTATAATGCTAAGTTACTGTATTTTTAAAGCGACAAAAAAGCCGGGAGAACTTGGACTGGCGCATTCGCCAGCAGCGCCGCTCGGACCTTCCGGTCATTAGCCAGACGCTCGAGGCCTTTGCGATTTGCCAGCACCTGTCGGCGGATGGCGTCGTGGTCTTTAGTTGCTATTTCTGCGCGGGATTCTGAGTGTGTCATGGGGTCACCTTATGCCCCCGAAGGGGCTGTTTGCTATTTAGCCCAGCGAGTGTTGAGCGTTGCGATCTTCTGCGCCGTGATTGTCTTGTCTTGCATTGCTGCTGCGCGTTCCATCAATTCCTGTTGGCCGATGTTCTTGTTGAATGCTTTGATCATGTTCTTTGGCTCAAGGTGCTTTGGGTAGTTGCTCATGATGTTTCCTCGGGGTTAGTAAGTCACTGTAGTATGGCCCCTATTATAGTGATATTCAGGGACCTGTCAACAACTTTGTAATGCAGAGTCGCTGTATTTACTTAATAAAAAAAAGACTAGCAAACACCGAGACTCAAGCAGTCGTTAAATGCCATTTCTGACGCAATAAAAAAGAGCACAACCGCGAGCACTCCCATGATGTACAGCTTTGAATCCGTGATTTGTATACGCATAAACACTCCTGCCGCTCAGGGCTTGATTCTTCGATGACACACCAGACAACCAGAGACCCAATCGCCCCTGCTCTCTTTGCATTTACAAGACAGCGAACGGCACTCGTCCGGTCCCAGTTTGTAGCAGCCAGACGTCCTGACATCTTTCGTCAGGCTGTGGGCCTCATAAGCTGTGAGCATCATGCTGCCACCTCCCCGATGTTTGAAGTCTGGCAGTCGGCGAGCTCAGCCCAACCCATACGCTCGCACATGTAGGCCTTTCCTGTGGCTGTGTCGTGAACGATGTCACCAACAGACAGAGAGTGCAGCGGACGTATGCGCGTGATCTTCGACTCGCTCTCCGCTGTCCACATGTTCATGCCTTCGAATGCTTCCTCTTTAGTTGCAAAGGTAGTCTCTGCGACTTTGCCGAAAAACTGCAAATATTCATCCTGCAGGCTCTCGTTCCCAAAAACTGACACGTTCTGCTGGGCGACAAATTTGGGCGAAGCCCATGCGTTTCGTGGGTCAATTTCGTTTTCGAGTATTACTATCTGATAGATGTTTAACATGGGTAATCCTATATTTGGTTAGTAAGTCGCTGAATATGCCACATCGTAGCAGAACCCAGCGACCTGTCAACAACTTTATAATGCAAAGTTACTGAACATCTTAGCTAAAAAAATAGGGAGCGTTTTCGATCTCACTAATGTCATAGCCTCCCAATGTCGGTGGTGCGGGCAGCTCTTCACTGAGGAGCTCTTGCATCTGCTCATGGAAGGCGCCGATCTGGTCCTCTCGAAATATCTCCAGTGCCGAGAGTCGCAGGGCAGCGTTGAGGTCCTCAATCGCTGAGGCGTGCATTCCGTAGCTGTCGTGGATCATCGCGAAATCCGTGTGCCCTTGGTTCGCCATTTTCTCAACAGTAAGCTGCAGCAGCGCACCATCAAAACTGTGGATTATATTGGGGGCACTGGACTGCGCCTGACGCCTCGCGTCGAGCCCGAGTTTTGCGTCCTCAAGGTGAAGGATGACGTCGCCGAGGACTGTTTTGATCTCCTTTTTGGCTGTCTTGTTATACGCCTGAGTCACCCGCAGGCCCATTGGCGTCGTCCATGACAAAGGCTTGCCCGCCTTCGCTATGATCCCGCTCACTGTTTGGAAGTAGGTCATTATTTCCACAGCCTTACCATTTACGGACTGCATGGCCTCCAGAATGTAGCGCGTCATACTTTCAGCGGCTTTGTCCCGACTTGTACAGATAAAATCGTTGCAGTGCTTGTCGCTGACCAGCTGCTCGGCAATACCGCGAGCGGTGACACCGTAGGGAACACACATCACCGATCTTTTGCAGATTTTACGTTGTTTGTCGGCATTGTCCTGAAGGCGCTCAAGCCACTCAGCTGCGATCTCAGAGACTTTAGACTCACGCCCTAGAATCATAAGGACTGAAGCCGCAACGGTCGCATACAGGTCATGCCGTTCGTCAGCTGCTGTGCAGTTGGTAGCCTCAGCACCAATCTGGTCCCGACCCAGCATAGAAAGAATCTGCATCCCGTTGGTGGTCCCGTCAATCGCGACAGGTATATGCGAAACAAAATCCTCGGGCTCGCCTGACGAATGGGCCAGCGACAGTTCACGCGCTACAGCAAGGAATAGCAGAGGCTCGGCGGCCTCCGTCCACTCCTCGTTGGTCAGGGGGTCGGATGACACCCGGATCATCAGATCAAGGTTATAGGACGCCCAGAGCTCGCGATTCTCCAGAGTGTCCTTGTCCCGACCATAACAGTTGGCGGCGTGTATCTTCAGCCACTTCAGACCCGAGGTGCCTAGTTTTTTACCCTCAGCAAACATCAACAGACTTTTGGCAACCTGATCGCCCTGCGGTGTCAGCTCCTTTGGGTAGGGATACAATCGGCCCCGAAAATCAGCAAAATGCGGAAACGCAAATTCGGAATGCTCTGCCATTTTGTGAGCGATGGCTATCTTCCGTCTAAATGCGCCGTGCTTGCCTCGGGCGCTGGCGACGTCCTCGATGATGATCTTGCGTTTCGCGTGGTAGGCCTTCCTGTCCGCCTTTGTTAAGGCGTTGTAGGCCTCTGTGTTGAGTGACGGCGTTAGCTGGTGCGATGCCTGTGTGACGCCTCCGGCAGTTGCTCCGGTCCCATAGAGCATGTCTACGACCATTAGAATGAACGGGTTTATGCGCCACATTGTCGACTGTACGTTGTTGACGGCTGAGAGGAATCGTTCTGATGCTGCCGTTTTATCTGCGGAGGTGTGTAGCATTTGGTGTTTGCTGAATAGCGGCGACTCAATGTGGTGATAGCCGCCTCGGACCTTACCGTCCACATAGGCATAGGGAACCGGCGCGATGAGGGTTGGCAGCATGTAGGGACATTGGAGCTCGGCGAACTGGTCACAGCTTTGGTATTCGAGCCATGCTGCGTCTGTTAGGTAGAAAAATCGTTGAGTTTTTCCGAGCTCGCGTTTGGTTTCGTAGGTGAATAATCCGGGATTTGCTGCTGTGAGTATGTCGATAATCTTGAAGCCGATTTTCACGACGTCTTCACCCCAGTCAATGTTGGCGTAGTTGTCGAACTTTTTCTCCCAACGCGCCAGCTTTCGACTATTGACCTGCCCCTTCGCCCGCTGAATCAAAAGCTCAGCGTATGACTTTTTGACGGGCTCGCCCTTCGAATTGACAACATTCTTCGACTCGATTTTTGAGTTGCGCTTCCAGTTTTCGAACTTCAGCTGCTGCCGTAGGGCCTGCCCGATACTCTTGGCCAACCTGTTGAGACCAGCCTTTCGGGTTAGCATTGAAGTCTGCTTTCGCGAGAGTCCCGAAACGGTGTCGGATGAGCCCTCCGAGCAAAATGCGAGAGCCTTGTTGAGGGCTATGACTGCGGTCTGCTCAGCGGAGACAAGCCCGATCATATAGACCCAATTATCGACACCGCCTCCGTGGCTGTTTTCAAACATTAGACGGTCCACAGCTTGATAGCATTCGTTTATAGCAGCTATGGTCCGGGGCAGCGCCTCGCGTATTAAGCTCTGCCCGCCCGTTGTGTCGTTTAGGGACTTTTCGTTCATGGCTTTTTGATACTTGGCAACACCCTCCTCGACTTGGTGATTTTCCCAGAGAATCTGTTTCTCTAGCATCGCAACGCTGTTGATTTC
>Ga0307488_10005122_pt1 | contig 10849 bp, 16 predicted proteins | sample SB02metaG_FD_202248 | JGI IMG/M metagenome (GOLD analysis project Ga0307488, IMG submission 202248) | Sea-ice brine microbial communities from Beaufort Sea near Barrow, Alaska, United States - SB 0.2 | ecosystem: Environmental > Aquatic > Marine > Coastal | place: USA: Alaska | collected...
ATCCGTGATAGGTGACTATCCCTTTGGTTGCTTTTGCAACCACAGGTTGATACAACCCGTGAACACAAGTGAAACCATTAAAGAGCGTGGATCTTGAGTTAACGCGCTTAAGACACATGTGATTGACTTGATCAGTTGCGACTTCTCTCAGCGTGAGGTCGTCTTTCCTGCTTAAAGCTATGAGAAGCATCACGGCTCCAACACTGCTGAGAGTTTTCTTTGTCGCAATATTTTCGATGCCTTCTTCGACAGTAAGCTTTTCGACTGCCAATGTAGGAATGCTTGTCTGCTTAGGTCCACGACGACCACGCTTCTTGCTGACCTTGACCTTTACTGGTTCCATAGCGAGCCTTGCTGCGATTGTCGCTAGCTCAAGCTGTCCTTTTTCGATGCTCAAACTAAAAAGTTTTTTGGCATCTAAAAGATCTTCGTCGATATGGTTGCTTAGGTCGATAGTAAGCGATCTGTCGCTACTGCTCGCCTGCATGAGTGACTTGGCTTCTTCCGCTTTTAATGCGAGGCCGTTTAGCTCAAATTTAAATTTCATTTGATGTAAGTCATTACACGGCAACTATAGGGGTTTTAATAGATGAGTCAATCTACATAAAGCTCGAAAGTTCCTTTTCGATTTCGTTTGCTATGGGTTTTAAATCATCTGGTGCACACCTAATAATACTATGTAGTTCATCTAGGCTGAATACTCCAAAGTTTTTTTCAAGGAAAGGGCTTAAATATAGCGTTCTATCAACAAGAAATCGTTTGGAGTTAGAACAAAAGACAGCGATATTAAAGATACCGCCACACGTTTTAGGGATGAAAGTTATTAGACATTGCTTAAACCAGAGTGCATCTACTTCACTTCCTTGATTTAAGCATTCAACTATCCATGGGTTGATTGCACCTTTGTAGGGAAAGCTTGCGTACTTTGATTGCAGCTCCTCTAGCTGAGCCAGCTGGACTTTCAATGTCTGCATAATTTTTTTATCAGAATCCCGCGGATCAGGGTAAGTCAATCGATCGCCTTCAAAAATAGATCAGAAGAGTCGGCGTCCTCCGAAGTGTTCACAATCTGAACGGTGTCGCAAAAGGCAGACAGCGTTTTTGATTGTGTGCCTATACAGAACGCATGGACGTCTATAGAGTTCTCTGTTTTAAATAAGTTGAACCTGCGAACAATATCACCGCGAACCTCTGCCTCTCCGTCAGTAATTATCAAAATGTCTGCTTTGGGGTCTATATCTTGCCTCGAGTAAGCGTTCTTCATCACTTCGTTGAAGGATGTACCGCCTCGCGTGAACCATTCCATAATGAACTGAAGAAGGTCGGCGTTGCTTCCGCCTGGTTTTAGCTTAATACTGTGCTCCACGCTTACGTCAAACAAATGCACGTGGGCGTCTCGGTTTGTTTTGAGGCATTCTTCGGCGACTACATATGCTATTGCTTTTGACCATAGCTCTGACGCACCTGACATTGAACCTGATATATCGATATACATAACGACAGGGCCTTTCGCTACGTCTTTGCTCTTGGCTTCGTAGTCTTTGGTTAGGAGTGTTCTCTCAGCATGCTTAAGCGCAAATAGCTTTCTTCCTTGCGGTGTACCAGCCAAAGCTATTTCAGAAATAAATGATCTCGTTACATCGTTAGAAAGCTTGGCGCCCACAATATCGCTGTACTTTGATTGAACTCGTTTGGCTCTTTTGCGATCAGTCCAACAACGCTTGAGCGCACCAAGACGTTGAGCAAACTGTATTAACTTTCTGTTTGATCTGAGTTTACGTGCAAGTTTGTTCTTTTCTTCCACATTTGTAAGGCGAACTCCAACTCCTTTTTGGTCTCCTGCTAGGAAAGACATAGCATTCTCGATGTCTTTAGCTTGCTTGACCCCCTGCTCGATTGAGTTAGAAATAGCAGGTTTAAAGTCTGCGTGGGCACCCAACAGCGCGTTCTCGATTTCTTGCCCAAGTTCCTTACCTTTCTGTCTGAGTTCAGCTGCTTTCTTTGTTTCACCTTTACCCATGGCTTTTACAAACTGAGCACGAACTTCGTTTAGCTCGTTTGTTTTATTTGTGAGCGCATCGTGAGCTGCAGGACTTGCTTCGAGCATGTTCTCGACTACGTTACTTAACTCGTTAAGAACACAGACAGCGTTGTTGCCAGAGTTGAAATGATCTCCGGCGCAAACCTGTTGAAGTACTGAATACGAAGGGTGATCAGCTACGTCAGACAAGATTTGAGTCCACAAAGCATTTTCGGGCTTATATTTTTTCGGCTGTTTTATCTGCGTTCCCTCCTGTTTATTTCGAAAGTATTCTTCGATGTCGTCGAATGATACGAGAGGGTTGACATCACCTCCGCAATAGAAGAACTCAAACAATTCTTTGCCAAATCGGCTGAGCTGCTTAATGTCAAAACGATCTTCGATGTAAGAAACATGCGGCTTTGATTCGCGAATAAACTCAGGCCAAAGGAAGTCAGAGATAGCAGAGACTGCCAGTACTAAAGGCTCAGAATCGGCGACTCTTAGACGTTCTGTAGTTGTTTTCATGACTGATACCTAGAGATGGCTGAAGCTACGCGATCGATGTTGTTGGTAAGTTCTTGACAAATTTTGCCCGCTTTTACTTTCATGTTTGGACTTAGCTTGAGTTTTCCACTGTCCATAGCATCTTCGGCACGCCGCGAGACTATCTTTAAATCTTGCAAGTACTCTTTCATCGTCTTAATTCGAACGTTGACTCCATTGATATCTGTCACTGGTTTTGATTGCAGCGAAGCAAACTCATGCATTACTCCGTTAGCTGCTTTTTGTACTTCACGGAAGTATTTCTCGGCGGTTGGTACGCACTGATCAACAACTTCTTTAATGACACTGATATCTTCTGGTGTTTGATAAACAATGTGCTTCAGCGTGGAATGTAAATGCTCAGGTAGCACTTCGCTGTCGCCCTGTACTATTGCCCAGCCCTTTAAAAACTTGATGATTTGAACCCGGCGACGATCGGATATTATTAGTCCGCGTGAATCAAGCATCTCAATAGTTTCCGAGAAAATGTCAATAAACTCGTCTGAGATTTCTATTTCTTCGCATTCTTTTTGCAGTTCCTTTAAGTCACTACTGGTCAGTTCGGATTGAACTTCAGGTCGTGTATTTGAAACAGCCCATTCGTAAAGTTTGCGTTTATTTACAGGTCTCTTAAGTCCTTCGACTGTTGGACGAAACAGGAAACGATCGGTGAAAGCTTGAAGTGATTCTTCAGTTGGAAAGCTGTTAGTTGCTGCGACTACAGATTGAATGTCTGTTTTAATCAGCTCTCGTCCGTTGTTAAACGTACGTTCGTTAAGCAGCTGCAACAGTGAGTTCAATACAGCAGAGCTTCCCCGAAACAACTCATCAAGAAACGCCACGTTAGCGTCTGGCAAATACCCTTTGACGTCTCTCGTATATTCGTCTTCTAGCAACTTGGATATTGCTACAGGACCGTACAACTCAGATGGATCTGTGGTGGGTGAAAGAAGGTAACTGAAGAATTTACTCCCCATAAAACCTTGTGCCGCAGACCTGACTAACTCAGACTTACCAGTCCCCGGTAAGCCAAATAAGAAACAGTTTTGTTTCGTAATTAACGAAGCAAGTAGTCCGTCGATAATTTCAGTGCGCTCTAGAAACGAGAGGTTCAACGAACCACGAAAAGCTTGGAAGTCAGAAAAGAGTTGATCTTTCATTGTTTTAAAAGTCGCAGTCTTGGGTTGATGTAACAGTTGTTTGCTCTAGTTTTTCAGCAGCTTCTGCTAAATGAGCTCTAGCTGTGATTGTTTCAGAAACTTGAGCAAGGAGTCTTTCGAGTTTTTTTGCTCGATGTTTAAACACTGAAGTTTGAGAGGCGACTTCACCACGAATGCGATCTAAGTCAGCCTCAGACTCACAAGCGTCAAGAGATTCAACTAAGTCTTGATAGTTACTAGTCAGCGACAGTGACATTTCGAGAGCTTTAAACCCTTCAGTGCTGTCGGCTGCGCTTAAAAGAACCTTTGCTTCCTTTCGTATCTCTTCGCGAATAACGGTGTACCTCTCGAAGTTTTGCAGTCTCTTTGCGCCTTTAGGGTCGAAAGCCATACTTTTGCCGCACTCAACCAAGTTACCCACGAGTTCCGCCATGGGTGCAAGTAATGGGTTGTGCTTTGCCGTAAGAACGAGCTCAGTGTGAGCGATTTGCCAAGCTCCTCTTTTCTTAGGATTGAGACTTAAGACACGATTCCCGACTTTACTGGCTGGTCTTGCGTCGAGATCGTCGAGTAGCTCCGCGACTTTCGCGTAACTAGAATCACGAGACCCTTTCCTAGCTGCTTCAAGAACTGACGCTGTGTTAATTGCAGCAGCATTCGCTATTCGTTGTGCGGTATCAGCAGGGTCATCAACAGTATGTAACTGTGCTGGATAAGGCCCCACAACACTTACTTGAATAGGAGCTTTGAATTCGTCTTTGGTAGGGAAAGTTTTTAAGTACTCCTCCCGTACCAACGCAAGTTTGTCCGCATCAGCAATCAAAGGGGTAAAGAAATTGTCAACCGTGGACGCCCACTCATCAAACTCTTCGCGCCATACGCTCGCGATCCTTTCGTTGCTTTGACGAGCCCTCGATCGCATGTCTTCTATTCGTTGTGTAGCCTCTTCAAAGTAGTCAGGGTGCAGGAAGTGCACGTCCCCGTGATGAATTGTGCAGCGATCGTACAAGTAGCGCTGCATCAGCCTTAACTCATCGAGTGCTACTTTGACAGCTTTGGATAAGTTTGGACGAATCGATAGAGCATTAGCTTTTCTGAGTGTGTCTATGACATCCTCAGGGAGTTTGTAGTCTTTAAAAGCAATTTGAACGCTCTGGCGCACTGATGCGGAGATAGAACAATGCAGGATGTAGGCTTCGGGTTGGTTCATTTTGTGATCCTTTTGTAGGCAGTGGTGATCTTTTCAGTTACAAACTGATGGCCCTTGATTTTTGCTCGTTCTAGCAATTGCTTACGAGAGCTTTTAGCGAGTTTCAGTTCTCGCTCCAGTTTTTCAATTCTTATGTCGATAGTTTCCAACTGCTTGAAGGGAACAGGCAACCTGCTGACGCGAACCATAACCAAAGCACCTAAGTCGCGGAACCTGAACTCGGACTCAGCTCCTTGTAGTTGAGTGAGATCAAGTTCGTCCTCATCTGCTTTAAACAGCATTAGGTTCAAATTGTCGCGAGCGGCTTCAAAAGGAGCCCCGAAAGATTCGTTGACGTGTGCGAGGGCTTCGTCGCATTCACCCCATGTGGAGGCAGCGACTCGTGCCTGTGTGATTAGCTTTTTGAGTGCCATTGTTTGTGTTGGTGTGTACTGAACAAATGTAGCGTATGGTTTTGATGCTGTCAACAGCGTTGCACTATGTAACTTCTGGTAGCCTGACACAGTAGTAAAACTTCAAAATGTAGTTTTAAAACTTTTCTATATAAGACTAGTTTTTGCAGGGATTGTCGCATGATTAGTTAAGTTAACTAAGGTTGATGTAAGTTATAAAGGCTCAATTGAGCCTATTGGGTCTAAAAAATACCTTTGCTTTCGGTTACTTTTACATCGCCGTTGTATCGTCCCGTCTCGCTATAACTCACGATTGGCTCACAGCTCATTCTGTGCCAAACAACTTGACCGATTCTCATTCCCGGCCAGATAAAGATGTTGTGATACTCACGTGCGTTCTTTAGCTCCAGCGTTAGCACTGAATTACAGAACCCAGGGTCAATCCAACCTGCTAAAAGATGCTCAAACCCGGCACGAGCAAGAGAACTTTTTAGTGCAAATTGTCCGGCGATTGAGTTGGGAACTTTGAAGATCTCAAGACTCTCAGCGAGAACAAACTGACCAGGCCCTAGCGGAAATGGATTCTTCCTTGTGCAATCACCTATGTCAATCTTGCGTAGACCCGAGTGCTCTTCCTCCTCAACCAACAAAGTGGTACCAAGCCGAATATCGATTGAAGCAGGGTTTACTAAGTCTTGGTCATAAGGAGTCAAGAGATTCTGCTCAACACAAAGACGAGCAATTTCAAAATCTGGAAGGATCACCAATAAGAGGCGTGGCTAACAGGAATCATTGCAGAGATTGCCACAGAACTAACCCTTTGTCCGAGAGGCTTAATCGAAACTGCCTACTGTCGTTAGGATCCTTTGTTCTAGTTATGTAACCAAGGGAAACTAACTCTCGAGAGTGTTTAGCCAAGCAAGAAAGGCTGAGCTCTGTCAGACCAAATACTTTGTGCAGCTGTGATTGAGGTAGATCCTGTGGGTAAGCCTGTGCCACAGAATCAAACACTAGAAGACCAGAGACTTTGAACTCACGCCAAAGAGCTCGATGATTGACGATACTCATAACATTTCCCTGGTTAGCTCGCTTGCTCTGATTAATTCTTTAAGGGCAAGCAGAGCCTCCAGCTCTAAATCTTGGAGTTCAGCTGCTTGCGGTAGCTTGAGATCAATGTCACGTGATAACTGATGTAGTTGCCCGGGTGGCAGGGAGTCAAAGATAGTTAGAATTGCCTGCGTGTAAACTGCTGTGTCATTAGGTGTGCTGTAGGTCATGACAAAACTCGATGGAAGAAATAAGACAGGAGCAACTGGTGTTAGTTGGAATAAAGAAAAGCAACGCTACTGCGTTTACTTAAGAGGCAAAGTTAGGGGAAAAAGGATGCGGTTCAGTCCGTACATCGGGAGCTATGTGTGTTTAATTGATGCAGCTAAGGCATGGAACAAACATCTGTTGCGAGTCTTTCCTGAGCAGTACGATGAAAGAGCGAATGATATTGAATCATTGTCTTGCGATTGCATAAACCATAAAGACAGAGGACATGACGCGCACAGAAGCACATGAGCTCCTTTTCAAAGGACAAACAAACGTCGCCGTGGTTGCTTTAGAGCTCGGCGTAGAGCTCAAAGATCTAAAGAAGTCCTTTCGTGCGTTTGTAACAGAGAAACCATCGCTGCCGAAAGTTTGGGTCGAATAGTCGGGACCAAGCCCCGGCCTTCCCATCTCCAGCCAAGAGAGTGGAGCGCTTCCACATGGACTGCGACTGCTGCTTCTCTTTGAGCGTCTGACATTGCTTGCAATTTTGTAACTGTTGAGTGATTGTGAATCATGGTTTGTGTATGAAAGTGTTTCTGTAAGTGTCGTCGAACTTGGACTTGAGGCTTTCTCGCTCTCTTTGTATTAAGCGGGCGCCTTCCCGTTGAGGCCAATCGTCGTCAGTTGCTTTCAGAAACCAGCTTGTTGCGGTTTCGCTTAAGGAACTTCGAATTGTTTCAAACTCTTGCTCGGTGAGCGTTAAGCGTACCATTTGTTGAGTGTGCATCAGATTAATACAAGAATTGGTTACAGTCCCGATCGAATTGAGTGAAAGCCCGCATTCGTTGACATACGCGATATTGGAGCCAATCTTGTTCTCTGACAGGGTTACCTGAGCGCATCCTGTGCTCGACTATGCGTTGTGTGTTTTGGAGCCGGATCGTGTCCGTGAGGGGCTGGGCGTAGTCATAACCGAAACCAAAGGTTCGAGCGTGGGCAGCTCCCGTGCTCAGCAATAACGCGCTGAAAAGCGTGATAGGGCTTAGGAGTCTGATTGCTTTGCTGTTAGCCATGATCTTGAGGGTTTAGTACTGATGTAGAAGTAGGAATCACTGTTCTCCCTGCACTTATCAAGGAGCTCACTGGCTTCTTGGTAAGTTTCAGTTTCGTGAAGAGTTGCATAGAGAATTCTATGCTTACTGTCATTAGTGCGTTTCTTTACGTAAAAAGACATAAGTCTGCGGCGTTACATCAACCCGTCGTGCCATGGTGTGCCACACGAGTTGCCCATCATAATATCTGTTTCGGATGGATCCCAATTGACGATGAACTGGAGTGCGGGGATAATTTCATCCTCGATCTTCTCGACAATGTCGCTTGGTATGCCCGTAGGTTTGCGCATGATCATCTTGAATCTTTCAAGAGAGTGATGCGCTAGTTGAAGCTCATCGAGTTGGTAGAGAGCGTGCGGCGTGGTTAGAAGTGTCATGGTTCAGAGTAGAGAGGGGTTGCGTTCGACAGCTGTTAGGGATGGATCAGGATCGGTTTCTGATGGTTCCTGATCATCACAGTTTATATTCAATGGTACGTACTGCTGCCACCATTTCAGAATGTTACTTGTAATGTAGTCTTTACATTCTTGTTCTGAGTTACACTGATGCCACCTAAAATTGTCACTAGGTGGTACGTGTTCCCATTGCATGGTGAATTTGCCACTTCTTTCTGCCTTGTAGATACAACCGACTTTGAGATCACCGTCTTCTAGGGGATCTATTAGATAAATAAAGCGATGGACTGCGTACTTCAAGGAAGAGTGAGGATCGACGTAATCGATTTCGAAGATTGGTGTTTTCATGAGTGTGATTAAACGGGAGGATTCTTTGCATGGGTGTTCCACTTCTTGCCGTCGAATATATACATGTATTCGCAGTCGTGACCATCGAACCAAACTGATTTTGGCTCGTTTGAGGTGAGAGGTTTAACCTCAAGATCATCACGTTCGTGGTGATAAAGCGGCTGAGGCGCCCGCTTCTCGTTATTAAGCCAGGTATGTTCAGTTCGGAGCGATGACATTGAGCCGGGTTTAATTAGGGCTTTCACTTTGTCAAGTGAGTTGTAGTGCTCTTGAAGAATCGGGAGCTGATGAGATGGATATCCATCCCAGTGACAATAAACTGCGCGGACTGATCCGCATGGCTGGACATAGCCAATGGCTGAACGTGTTCCCATGGTGTTGATGTGATTGTGTGAGTTTAGTTGTAGACTAGGAAGCGGTTACAAACTTAGCGCCTGATCCGTGAGCGACAACGTAGATATCAGTCTTGTCGCCGTTACATAGAGCACAAGTGTTACAGGTAGCTTGTGAGTTTGGCGCTGTTGCCGGGCATAGTTTGCCGCTGTAGGCGTTAGATCCTTTAGGGATGACAGAAAAGGTCTTCCAACCGTGAGAACTAGCGTCTAAGTAATCAGCCAAACCATCACAAGATGCCTGAAATTCTTCTCTAGCCCATTGCGCCCAGGGTTGTCTCCATTGGTGAGTGTATCCAGTGTGACCTGCTGCTGCTCCATTAACAGAGTTAAAGATCATGGGATCTATGATCGCGGGATCACCATAACCACCCCACCTAATTAACTTATTGCTGAGGTACTTCTTACCTTGCTCAACAGTTAGGTCCTCTTCGTAAGCACCTCGTTTGTATGCTTTCCAGACTGAATTTGGTGCTTGTCCGTAATTCACATAGCAAGATCTATTAACCATTTTCTCTAGGTCTGGATCCCATACTCCCCGATGTATACAGTCACCGCAGTTAGTTACATCTTGACCAGTGGCGACTGCTTCTACGGGACTTATATCTTCTCGGAGAATCCAGACTGTTGGCATAGGTCCAGTTTTGCGATTCTTACACCCAAGAGTCATGACTGCAACAAAGGGGTTACCGTCGATTGGTGATACGCCGCGCTCGAGAATGAAGCCTTTTGGTTTAGTCATGCTTTTGGTGTGGTTGTTGGTGCTGTTGTTGGGTTCGGTTTGGCTGGCCTTAATAGTGCTGTTGGTGTTGTTGCTGTTGTCTCTGTATTGACTGATTGTCACCGAAGTTAGTTTGATACATACCGCGGATGAAAACGAAAGACACAAACCACATAGAAACAACAATTGGAGTGAATGTAAGGAATACGAACCAATACGAAAATCTGAAAGGCTTATCAGTCGGGGCAGCTTTATAGGATCTCATTGAACATCTCCTGATGAAGGTTTAGATTCTGATTCTTGTATTCTCTGTTGAGACTTAGTATCTGTTCGCGACACCAATCGACTTGTTGTGCATGGCGATACATCTCCTCACGGAGTCTGCGCTGCATTCGATTTCGTTCGGTAATAGTCATTTAGTCAAACCGTAGAGAAGTTGTTTGTGTGATTGTGTGCTTACTGTATCATGTGAGGTCGCCTAGTTTGCACAGCATTTGATATTGACGCACCCCGCAATCTTGGCGCTCGGCGTAGTCAAAGGACCACCTTAGATGTACTGGTACACACTGTTCCCCCGCATAGCCTTCGTCAAATGCTCGGATCGGTTCTCCTAGTTGATTTGAAACAACCCAGATTCGGCGTGGGTTGCCGTTGTGATCGTTACCAGCGTTTAACACTGCGAAAGCAGGAAGACGCATGGAATCGTAAAGTCTCTGCTGATTAGGTGACATTGAAGCGTAAGCACTGAACAAGGCAGGGTTCTGAAGTGTTGCGGTTTTGGTGTTTGTCATGGTGTAGATGTTGAGTGTTAATAGGATTTAGAGTCCCTATGTGAATCAAATGGACTCACGTAGAGATACAAAATCGAAAGAAGAGTCATGATCATAGTTGATCATTAAGTTATTGGAGTTTACTAGATGTTTGTCGGCGTAATTAAGATCAGCACCTTAAACAGGTAAACCCCAAAATTGTTTGGTAAAACTTAAAACCGCGCACAAAACACACAGAATCGCATGGTTTGACGCGTGATAGGAAGGGATAAAGGTATGCTCGCCCCCTTTCGGTAGGACTTACAAGCTATTTGTAACTAATGGAATCCCTACGGGTTCGTTCGATGATTACCCTACTAGCGTAAGGATTCGATTAGTTAACTAACACTATGAACACCAAGGGCCTTACTGCTGGACTGGAGGTTAGTCTCGCAGAGTCATCAACCGCGCACCTTTAAGCGTGGGACTCCGGACACCTCAGCGGACGCGGCAGTTAGTAGAAGTTCCTAACCGCGTCTCTGGTTCC
>Ga0307488_10005123_pt1 | contig 10849 bp, 12 predicted proteins | sample SB02metaG_FD_202248 | JGI IMG/M metagenome (GOLD analysis project Ga0307488, IMG submission 202248) | Sea-ice brine microbial communities from Beaufort Sea near Barrow, Alaska, United States - SB 0.2 | ecosystem: Environmental > Aquatic > Marine > Coastal | place: USA: Alaska | collected...
CAAAGTCGCGTCGAACCCGCCGATTGCGGACGGCGATGACGGCGAGAAGAAGAAATCGCAACGGAAGCAAAGCGCGCCCAAAGACGGTACCCCGAACCAGAACCACCGGGGCGGTCGCGGGAACGACAGTACCGAATCTGGAAAAAGAGGCAATGGCAACAGCAACGACAACGGCAAGTCGCTCCGGGTCTTTGGCGGAAAGTCCCTCCGGGGCGACAGGAAGGATGCCGAGATGACCACGAAAGATTTGCTCGACATGCAGAAGTCCTTACCCAGGCGCCAGCTGTGGGTCGTGCGCGTCCCTTCGCCGAAGGAGGACGACGACACGGATGTTCAAATCCAACTCAAGGAAACTCGGGTGTTGCGGCTCACCGCGCAAATAGACGACGCCATGGCGAAGTTGGCAGCGGCGAAGCTTGTTCGGGACGAAGCTCGTGACGCAATCGCTCCAGTCAGGGAGCAGCTGCGCGAGGTGAATGACGAGCTCCGGGAGAAGCAGGCTATTATGAAGCCTCTGCTCGATATCGTCCAAGCCTCAAACGCGCGGGCGAACGAGGTGCGGCGGATGGGCAAGGATTTGAAAGGCGTGTCCACCGCGGAGGCGCTTAGGGAGAAACTGGACGGCTTGGAGCACGAGATGTCGCACACGGTGTTGACCGTGCTTCAGCAGAAAGCGGTGTTGCGGGAGATCAAGCAGCTGAGGGGGAAAAAAGGGGACATTGCACAACTGCAAGGAAAGAGGCTCGCGATCGAAGCGAACGAGTTTGACCGCGAATCCGCGGCCGCGCGTCTGAAACTGATGCGCTCGCTTTGCGACTTTATTAAAGTCAAACAGGTTGAGGTTACGAAGCTTTTCGACCACTACAAACAAGTCGCGGATGCCGCTGATGCGCAGGCGCAGGCGGCGAACGAAAAAAGGCAAGACGCGGCGAACGAGCGACGCGGCCTGGGAAACGAATTGAGACACCTGCGGAAATTGGGCGCGCGCGACCGCGGGGAGTTTTACCGCAGCAGGCGAGTCGTTTCAAAAGCCCGGTACGTGTTGCATTTCCCAAATCCCGCCTCCTCGTTTGCCATACAAGACTGACACTTTCTTTTTATTTATTCCAGGGAGCTTGTTAAGAAAGGCGACACCGCTGAAGCCGAGTCTTTGTGCGTGGAGCAGATGGAGCACGTCCACGCGCGTCTCGCGATGGACGCTGGGTACCGACTGCAGTACGTGGAGGGTTTACGCCGAACAAAGGAGGAGCGCGCCGTAACGAAGGGGGCGGCGGAGGCGGCGAGCGCGACGGCGGAGGCGAGCGCCGCGCGCGTCAGGTCTTTGGAAACCGCCGCCGCGGCTGCTTCCGCCGCGAAGGCTGCGAAAGAGCGTGAGCATGAGCTCGCGACAGCGGCGAAGGCGGCGGCGAAATCGGCGGAGGCCGAGATGAAGCGCGTTGCACTTGAAACGCAGGCGGCGGATACGAAACAAAAAGCCGACGCGAAGACACACGCCAAGGCTTCGAAAATCGCCACCGCGCCTGTTTTGGAACCCGGTGTGCTGCAGCTGGCCTGGATGGCGCGGGAGGAGGTGGGGGGACGACGAGAAGTTGCGGCTGTTGAGCCTGAAACGTCTACCGTCGCACCAGAAGACACCGCTCCAGCCGAGGACGCCGCCGCGGCTGAGGCGAAGCGGAAAAAGCGCTGGGAGAAAAAGGCGCGGAAAAAGCAAGCGCGAAAAGAAAAGCACGACGGCGACGTGGCGAGCGGAAGCGGGTCGGGGAGCGGGTCGGGGGGTGTTGATTCTGAGCCCATCAGCTTCGCCACCGAAGACGAGCCCGTCGTGAAGACGTCGGAGCCGGAGCCAACGCGTGTTGACGAACTGTCTGTGCAAGAATCCATCGCGGAGCCGGATGAGTTGGCGGAAGAGGCGCCCGAAAACGCGGTGTTTGCGCAGGAGAAAGAAATTGTCGACGCGTTCCAAGTCGAAGAAGACGGATACTCCCACATGACGCACCAGCGCAACGCTGGTGCTTTCGGGTTGACGGAAACGCAACGCGGCTGGGTGGTTGGCGCGGTGGTGCTGGTCACCGTGGCGGTGTGTTTGATGGCCAGCGGGTACAGGCTGGAGCTGGTTCGGGCGTGAGCGGACGGGCGAGGGGGAGTAGGCGCGAGACGAGACGTCCCGACAAGTGTAACGACGAAGAACTTACAGCAACAATAATCCCTCGCCATAAACTGATGCTTTGGGTTTTTCCCACTGCCTCGTCAGTCTCCCCCGCGCTTCCGGGTGATGGCGCGCGTCTCCGCCGCGCCGGCGGCGTTGGATCACCAGGCGGTGGCCACCGCGCTGGCCGCGGCGCTCGTGTTGCTCACGGTGGCGCACTGGCTGGTCCAGGCCGTGCTTCGCGTGTTGAAGTCGTTGCTGAAATGGCACCGACAGGCGTTCGTGCTTCGCCCTGCGCCGATGGCCCCAGGGTACCTGCCCCTGATCGGCCACACCGTGGCGCTTTTCAAAGCCGTCGGGAACTACCCGTGCACGTGGGACTTGTTCTCGTTGTGGGCCACTGAAACCGCCCCGAAACCGGTCCGGGTACAGATCTTCACCAAGCACTGCGTGGTGATCGGTGACCCTTCCACGATGAAAAGGGTAATGTCCACGAACGCGGGGAACTACGCCAAGGACACGGGGTTTTCGTACGCGCCTTTCCTTGAGATTCTCGGGACGGGGCTGGTCACGAGTGACGGGGACCAGTGGCGTACAATGCGCGGCCACATTTCAAAAGCCCTACGCGTTGATATCCTGGATGAAATAATAGCAATCGCAAACCGCGCGGCGCATCGGCTTTGCGCGAAACTTGACAAACACAAAGTTTCAGGGGAAAAAATAGACATGGAAAACGAGTTCCGGCTGCTCACCCTGCAAGTCATCGGCGAGGCGGTTTTGAGTCTTCAACCAGCCGAGAGCGACACCCTGTTTCCGGCACTGTACCTACCAATCATGGACGAGTGCAACACGCGGAGTTTGTCTCCGTGGCGGGCCTGGGCGCTGGCGTCCCCGGAGTGGTGGCGGCACAAAAAACGAGTCAAACAACTGGACAGCGCGATCATCGCCATCGTGCGGCAGCGGTGGCGAACGAGATGTGAAAGAAGTAAAGACGCCGCGGTACCGGATGACATTTTAGAGCGCGTGCTTGAGAAAGTCACCGAAAAGGAGTACGGCAAAGAAACCGAAAAGCAGCTGTGTTTCGAAATCAAAACGTTTCTCCTGGCGGGGCACGAAACGAGCGCCGCGATGTTGACCTGGACGCTGCACGAGCTATCAATGTCCACTGGCAAGGTACGTGTTGTATTGTCAGCTGTACGCTTTGTACGGCTAGACTAGACATTCACCAAATCCCGGACGACTGTTTGCCAATACAAGACTGACTAACACTTTCTTTTATTCGTCTCAGATGGAAAAAGTCAAAACCGAGTGCGCCGGGGTTTTCGGGAACGCGGAACCGGGAACGCTCCCGAAGCGGGACGCCGTGAACAGGTGCGCGTTGGGGCTTTCGCCAAATCCCGGCCTCCCTGTTCTCTCACACTGACGACTGACATTTTTTTGTGGCAATAACAGCCTGGAGTACACCCTGTGTTGTTTAAAGGAGACGCTACGGCTGTACAGCGTGGTGCCCGTGGTTACCCGGGTAGCGGTGGAGGATGACGATTTGGGGGGGGTGGCAATCCCCGCCGGTACCACGGTGATCATGTCCCTGCAAGGCGTGCACCACCGCCCCGACTTGTGGCCCGACCCCTTGTCTTATTTACCCGACCGGTTCATGGACGAAAATTTTGACGAAAACGAGGGGTTCAAGTTCCTTCCTTTCATTCAAGGCCCGCGGAACTGTTTAGGGCAGTACCTCGCGATGCTTGAGGCGCGGGTGGTGCTCGGGACGCTGGTGAGCAAGTACGATTTTACATCAGCGTCGGCAAACAACGCGAAAAAACACACGAAAGCCATTCCAATCGCGCCCGCGAACGGCGCGTGGTTCTTCGTGAAATGATGACAGGGGTGATGGGAGGGTAGTTAGTCGTGCTATTTGTGACTATGCAAAACAACACCCACGGCTATTTGTGACTATGCAAAACAACACCCACGGCTATTTGTGACTATTCAACACAACACCCAACGCTACTTGTGACTAATCAATGCGACACCCTATTTGTGACTGCTTTCTTTTCGCGTCTCTGCTCGTTGTTTTTGGAAAGGCACCTCTCATGCTCTCTCATGCTCTCAAATCTAATTCGATCGACCTCATCCGTGCTATACCCCAGGTAGGTACGTCACCGCCCGCTCCTCGGTTTTCGCGTTTTGTCTGTTTTCGCCCCAGCGCCGCGGCTCGGCGCGAAGATCAGCCGCGTTTCGCTTTTCCCGGTCAACGTCGCGCCGTTGTCCGTCACATCAAGCACCAGCAACGACCCGACGCTTTCTTCGTACCGACCAATCAACCGCACCCCGTTCGGCAAACGCACGTGCGGTCGTTTCGTGCCCAAGTCGGTGAACTCGAGTTGCGTGCCAGGCACCAACTTGGCTTCGGGAGGCAGCGTTACCACCACCAAGGTCTCGTCTGTCGCATCCTCGCCGGACGCGACCACCATCGCGAGCCCGGGACGAGGTGAGGCGGTGACTGACGCGACGACGCAGATCCAGAACAAAATGCCAAGAGCAAAAACGCGCCAAAGAAAAATCGTCCAATAAAACTCGGGCCGCGGCCTTGATGCCCTTGATTGCTCGGCTCCCTCACACTTCACCGCACGCGTCGACCCGGCACCCGCGCGTCCGACCGAGTGGTTTCCCTGTTCGTGGGCGTGTGTGACTGCGTTCGCGCTCAAGAGTTACGCGCCACAGGACACGCCTCACGCGTCACCGGTGACATCGACCAAGCGCCAATTCCAATCCCGATTCGATTCAAGGACCATGGGCATCGGCAGCCTTTTTATCGTGAACAACAAAACCGAGTCCTTATGCGCGCTGAAGCACTGGGGCGCGACCGTGGGTCACGTGTCCGTGCTTGAGAAGGTGTTCGCGAGTCACCGGGCTAGTGTGAAGCACAACCTGTACGCGGATGTTTTGACCACCGAGGGGAAGCAGTACTGTTTCCACATCACCAGGGGGGAGATCACGGTGAGGCCTTTCCCAGTTACCCCGTTCCACCTCCCTGATTGCTGCTACATATGGAGTACAGTCGGAAAGTACGGACCCCACTCCGTGGGAACCCTTTCCAATCCCGAATATACTGGTAACTCGTTCTGGCGTACTGTGGTAAAAACACACGGTACTGTGTCACTTTACCGCCCGGTCACACCCCGGTACCCGGTCCAATCCCTCGTGACTGACTTCTTTTTTTTCGCAATCAGTACATCGCGACGTGCGAGACGGAAACGGAACCCCTGATGGTAATAGAGTTCCTGACGCAGCTGCACGTGGTGCTGAAAGCGTACTTCACCGACGTCACGGAGTCCGTGTTGCAGGAACACCACGTTACCCTGTATCAGCTCCTTGATGAGATGCTCGATAGCGGCATCCCGGTAAACACCCATCCCGGCGGTTTGAAGGTTTTGGTGCCGCCGCCCAACTTGTTGAATCGAGCGCAGAGCGTGGTGTTCGGGCACCAGGGCGTGCTGGTTTCGGACCAGGACCCGCTGAAGTTATTACCGTTACCCTGGCGATCCAACAACATCAAATACGCCTCGAACGAGATTTACCTCGACATAATCGAGTCAATCGACGCGACGCTTGATTCGGAAGGGCGGGTGTTGCACAGCGCGATTCACGGCGCGATCGAGGTGAACTCGCGCCTAAGCGGCATGCCGGACGTTTCCCTGTCCCTGTCCAACTCGCACCTCATCGAGGAGTACTCGTTCCACCCGTCCGTGCGCCTGTCGCGGTTTGCCACGGACAGGGTGGTTTCCTTCGTCCCCGCGGACGGGACCTTCACCCTGATGTCGTACAAAGTCAAGGCGCCGCAGGTCAAGGCGGAGACCAACTCGTGGCAGCCCAAGTACATCAAGCAGAATGCGTGGCAGCAGGGAGCGGTTGGCGGGTTCAACTCCCCGACCACGACGCAGGTCCCGTTGCCCCTGTACATCCGCCCGCAAGCCACGTTCGGGAGTACGCAGGGCCGCGTGAGTATCGTGTGCGGCACCAAGCCCGCGTTTGAGAAACCGGTGGAGAGCGTTACGCTGGAGGTGAGGTTACCCGACAGGGTGACTTTCGCCGATCCGAGCGCGACTCACGGGCTCGCTAGCTACGACGACGTAGGACACAGCGTGCGGTGGATGATTGACAAGTTCCCGGTTGACAAGACGCCTTGTCTTACCGTGCAAGTCACTTTGGAGAGCTACGAAGCGAGCGACCTGGCGAAACAGGGGGGGAAGGGAAGTAGTGGTAAGGCGGTCCCGGGGGAGAAAAACGGACGGCGCGTGCGGTTACAGGAGCTGGTTGATATTCACTGCAACTTTTCCGTGTCAGGCGTGGGGGTTTCGGGGATCAAGGTGGAGACCCTGCAGGTCCGGAACGAAAAGTACAAGCCCTCGCAGGGGGTGCGGTACCACACCAGGGGGGGGAGGGTGGTGGTGAGGACGTAGGGGAAGGGAGGGGGGTTGGTATCGTAGACTACTCGTAAGCGTTTAATACATCGGTAAAAGCCAGACTGACGTGGCAGTCTTTCGGGAAAAGATATCGATAAATGGCTGGCCGGTGTCTCCTTTCCCTGTCTCACACCGTCGGACGCGTGGTCGTCGCTTCCTGGTCCGAGAACGCGCGATGTCAGCGGTCTCCGTCCCTCTCGGCGTCTCTTGTTCGCCGCGCGCGTCACTTTTCGGGGTTGGAAAGACACGCGGCGGCACCAATTGTTCCGCGTGCGCGGTTCCCAAAACCGCCCCGGGCGGTGGAAATCGAAGAGCGACACCATGCGTGGGTGGGCCGGCTGGTGCGTCGTGTGTGGCGGATAGAGCAGGTAAGGCTCCGTACGCCAATAGAACAGGTAAAACGCAGCACGCCTCGACGTCGTTTCGCACCAGACGAACGCACAACTCACGTGGAGCCACCGCACACAACGCGGTCGCCGACGACGTGGCGATGGGTTTGTTTAGTGCGTCTCAAAGCGCGGATGCCGTGGTCGTCGGGCAACTCACGGACGGCGTCACGCCGGTGACCTTCGCCGCGGTGCTCGTGGCTGGGCTGGTCACGAGCTTATCACCGTGCACCCTCTCCGTGCTGCCGCTCACGGTGGGGTACATAGGCGGGTACGTACCTCCCGTCGCGGTAACCGGGGACACAACACAAGACGCGCCCGCGCTTGCACGACAAAAACAACGAAAAGAAAACCAACTCAGGGTAAACGGCGCGGCGTTCGCGTTCGGGCTGGCCACTACTTTAGCGTTACTGGGCGTCTCCGCTGCAGCTTTAGGGCAGGCGTACGGCCAGAACCTGGGCGACGGCCTTCCAATCGCGGTGTCTGTTTTGGCGATCGTGATGGGTTTGAACCTTCTGGAGGTCATCGTGGTCGGGTTCCCCAGTTTCGGCCAGAACTTCGACGCGCGGAGTTTAAAAATTCCAGAACCCGCAAAGGCGTTCATAGCCGGACTCGCGTTCGCCCTAGCCGCGTCGCCTTGTAGCACGCCAGTGCTTGCGACTTTGCTGGGCTATGTAGCAAGCTCAGGTGACCCACTCACCGGGGGTGCCTTACTGCTAACCTACACGTCAGGGTACGTCACGCCGCTGTTAGTCGCGGCCACGGCGACGGGAAGTTTGCGGCAAATCATGAGCGCGCGCGCGTACACGTTCTGGGTCACGCCCGCGTCCGGGTTTCTCCTGGTCACGGGAGGGACCTACGGGTTCCTGTCGCGAGTCACGCCGTTGCTTCACGCCGTTTAAGTGTATAGGCTATGTAGAACTACCGCGCGATGTAAAGTGAATCTAACTTCTGAAGATCCCGACCGTGCGACGTGAAGTGAATCTACCACCTTCAAACGAACGCAGAACTACCATGCAATGTAACGTGAATCTAACTTCTAAACGTCCCTACCAGGTAGTGCAACGTAAAGTGAATCTACCTTCTGAACGCGGTGACGTAAAGTGAATCTAGACTATGAACTTCGAAACTCCCGCGCCGTCCGCACGAAGTCGTACAGCGTTTTCCGCCCGAGCTCGCGCAGTTTTTTTATGTTGGCGTTTGGAATGGACTCCGTATCCGGATGTTGGTCCACCGCTCTTGACACATCAACAGTGCGCAACAAGTGCACCGTGGGGTACGGACTCCGGTTGGTGTAGCTTCCCGGGTCCCCCACTTCTTCGCCCGCGAATTGGTAATCCGGGTGGAACGTCGCGAGTTGGATTTTTCCATCTAATTGCGAATCGGATTCCAAAATGCGCTCGCACCGCTCCACCACGGCGAGGAACAGCAGGAAATCGTCCAAATCTGGCACGGCGTTCACCGTGATTAAAGTGGTGGTGGCCTGGGAAAGACCGGGGGCTTGCCATCTCTCTATCCGGGGTGGGGGATCGGCTCGCTTGCTTTTCGATAATTTGGTACCACTTTCCACTTCACCCACCGCCGCCTCCTCGTCGTCATCCTCGTCGTAGTCGTCGTACGCCGTGTCCGCCTCGGCGTAGGTCATCACAAGCGCGCGCGCTTCGTTCGTGAAGGTTTCGAAGAACAAATCGTGCGTGGTGTGTTCACAAACCACCAGCTTCAGCCCGTCGTTCTGCCGAGGCGCGCTGGCGAACGGACACAGGTTCAACCCGATGACTCTTTCATCCACCCAGCGCATGGTCGCGGTTCGGACATCACCAGGAGTAGGCGCACTCGCACTCGAGGTTGACGCCGCGGCGGTTACCGCGCGCCGCGACGCCACGAGCCGTGCGTGCGGCACAGCACGGGTACCCGAAACCGCGGCGCGAACCGCCGCGCTGATGAGGGCGCGCATCTCGTTCTGACGTTGGCAATATGATGGAAATCGTGCTGTGGGCGACCGAAAAGTGATTGCAAAAGATGAAAAAAACGCGACTCCGTCTGTGTACTCCGTATTCGCCACTCTATGTTGCCTATGTTTACGCCCTAAATGTCTCTACCCCCCGTTACCCACCCACCCACCAACCCATCAACAGCCATTTCTTTTGGAAACGCACGGGAGCCAGTACACGCGCTCCCCCGTTTTCGCGTCGCCGTCGTCCACCATGGCGATTCCGCTTTTCACGAGCTGGTCCAAAATGGTTTGGGCGCGCGTCTTGTGCCACCCCGGTGCGCCATTTGTCTTTGTGGACTCCAACTGCGACTTCGTGATACTTCCTACACCGCTCTCGCTCGCCCACCGAATCACGTCGTTCTGGTCCGTGGACAACTCCGTGGGGACGGATCTTACAACCTTTTTACCCCCGATGGTCAACACCCGCCACCCCCCGCCCAGACACGCCAACCGTTCAATCGCCCGCAACAAGTCATCCTCCGAAATGGGCTGCGCCGCGTTGCCTCTTCGGTGTTGCACATGGCGCATCAATTGTGTCATGTCACACAGCCCGCCGTCGTGATCCCTTGTCGCCAAACACGCCTCCGCGACTTGCACCCCAAGCTCGTAATAAAAATCCCCAAAGCCCAACAGTTCGGTCCAGAATCCTTTGTTCGACGCCAGCGGATCAACACCCACGTTCGCGCACATCGCGTGGAACTGCGCCCGGAACCCCGGGTCTTGCTTTATCTCACTCTTGTGCTTCAGCGCGAACTGCTCAAGAGAGTTGCGGAACTTCAACAGCTGCGCCCGCATGGCCTCCACGCTTTGGCGCTCCGCATCTTCACCAACCGCTTGTATCGCCACCGACGCGTCGCGGCGTTGTTGGATGCCCGCGATGCCGGGGCGACGACGCATTTTGCGTTTCGCGTAGGGAGGCGTGGGCCCGTGCCAGGACTGCGAAGAAAAGGACCACTCACAGGGGCACGCGACACCCGCGCGTGCGGGCGGCGAGTGACTGAAGAGAGCGATGGGCACGAACGAATTTGCGCACGTTGTTCGTTCGGTGCCAACTCGTTTTTTTTAAATCTTGGACAGGTGCATGAATGCCCCAGCTCACTTGCCCCCACGCGCGTAACGTCGCGACGGACACGGCGATGGCGTCGCTGCGCTCCGTGGGTTCCGGGGTCGGCGACGCGCGACGCGAGCCAAAAACGGGGGAAGGTTTCGGGGGGCGGTTCGCCACTGGCGCGAGCCTTCCACCAAATGCGAGACCCAAAGGTACCAGCCACGAAAAAGACACGCGAAAGTCGTCCCTCTCCTCCCCGAGGGACACCGGCCACGTCGAGCTCGTGCTTCGCAACTTGGAGTGGTTCGGTGGGGCGGCTCCTGCGTACTGCCGCGTCGTGGCGCGGTGGTGGGGGGACGACTTCGTGAGTGGTGACACCGCCCGGCCGTGGGTGGGGTTGGGCGCAACTGCAGATGCGGATGCGACGTTTATTTTCCCAGTCGTGGTAAGTATTTCCCTTACCACATTCCGCCGACTGATTGCCCATACGAGACTGACATTTATTTTTACAATCTCAGGTCAAGCCAACCGGGTTTGCGAAGTACGTCAAGGACTGCGCGCACCTCATTCTGGATTTCAGCGATGGACGCACCGGCCAGGTGATTGCACACGTATCAATTGACGTCTCAAGGCTTTCCGTGGGACACCCAGTCAGTGGAGGCAAACCCGTGCGCACGCCAGGCGGGGCGACGCGCGGCGCCGTGCACGTTTCCCTGAGCGTCGATTTTCACCCAAAGGCGATGAGCTCGTTCGAGCGGAACGAGGCGCGATGCGCGGAAACGGGTGGTGGTGGTGGTCAGGTGGGTGGTG